>Ga0307507_10006566_pt1 | contig 17736 bp, 10 predicted proteins | sample 7_EM_MG_FD_207223 | JGI IMG/M metagenome (GOLD analysis project Ga0307507, IMG submission 207223) | Populus trichocarpa ectomycorrhiza microbial communities from riparian zone in the Pacific Northwest, United States - 7_EM | ecosystem: Host-associated > Plants > Roots > Unclassified | place...
CTTGCCTAGAGGTTTATATTGTCGCAATCTCTTGCTGTTAAAGGGACCTTCCTGCCTTAATGCGACGGCTTTCTATAAGGTATCCGTGGAGTTTCCATTTAGGTTATTGCGAGATTTTTAAGGTAGAATAGTGGGTGTAAACAAAAATATAAACAAATAATTTTGTCCTTGAGCCAGCTGCCCTTCTAAATAGAGTAGGAAGGATTTGAATGTGAGGGGACTTTATAGACAGGGGGCTATAAGGACACGATTATAGGAATAGATAGATTATAGAGGAGACGAATCCTTAAGGAGGTAAGGCCTCTGGGATTATGGAGACTATATACTAGGGGCACGTGCCTCTGGCACGTGACCAATGGACGTCCGAGGGGTGTCTGGGGGTTGCCCTAAGGGCAACCCAAGGTACCGCAATAATATCCCTTATAATAACTACTTAGAGAAGAGTTAGAGGAAGCTAGTTAGTTAATAAAAGTATAGTCTAGGATGGAACTAGTGGAGCTATATAATAAAGAATGGTAACTAAGGTTATATAATGCAATCTATAGAATCTATAGAATCTATAGGATCTATAACGGAGCATATAGAGCAGATAGAGTAGATAGAGCAACGACTTTCTTAGGAGTATAGATGTATATTTAAAGAACCACAGTCCCTACCTAGATAGTTCCTTTCCTTATAGTAAATCTTAGAATATAATTAGAGTTAATCTATTAGGCAACCACTCTACTAGTTATTATTTATACTTGTTATATTATTAACTTCCTATTTACCTACACAACCTAGCCCATTAGTAAGTCTACTATAGTATTTCCCACAAGGCTTCGTTATAATAAGGTCTTTAATAAGATGGTAAAATAGCTTAGGGTAAAGTAGTGCTTAATTATATTAAGCACGCACTTCTTTCTATGCTAGTATATTTTATAAACGTTAGGTTAGGGTATTAGGCTTTTAGCCTTAAACGCCTAAACGGTATATAATAGAGAATTATAAATAGAATAGATATTCTAACTAGTGGGCCTAACGGTAGCTTAGCTATTTTATAGTTATAAAGTATTATCTGTTCTTATAATTGCTAAAAACTTTAATTAGAAATCCAGTACCTTTTAGTTTAGGTCGCTATTGCTTAAAATATCTAATAATAGCCAATAGTTCCTTATTATAGATTTTATAATTATATTTAACTAGGCTTAGCTATTTTAAAAAGTATACTATAGGGTATAATACTTCTTCCTTATTATATTAAAACAGAATACCTCTAGTAACATAGTTAGATAAGTTAGCTTCTATAATACTTATTTAGTTTAGATTAAAATATTAGAGTATAGGTATAGTAGTAAATATAACTTTTAGGTAAATAAAAGCTTTTTTATATTCTTTATTAAAGATAAAGGCTTTATTCTTTTAGGTTAGAGCTATAAGGGATAAAACTAGGGTAGAGAAGTTATCAATAAACCGTTAGTAGAAGATGGTAAATCCTATAAAGGCTCTTACGTCTTTAACGTTCTTAATTTCTTATAAGTTTATAATTACTTTAACCTTCTTTAGGTCTATTTATATACTATCTATAAAGATAATAAGTCTAAGGTATAGGACTTCCGTTTTATAGAATTTATATTTATCTATATCTAATTATAGGCTAGCTCCGCGCAGGGCTTTTAAGATAAGGTTAACGTGTTTTTTATGCTTTATTAGGTTATTCCTATATACTAGGATATTATTAATATAAGTAGTATAGAAAACATCTTGGTAAGGCTATAGGATATTATTTATAAAGTATTAAAATAAACTTAGAGTATTTATAAGGCTAAATGGCATTATTAAGTATTTAAATAGCCTATATTTAGTGCAGAATGTAGTAAGCTATTTATCTCTTTTTATAATATAAAGGCGATTAAATGCGTAGATAAGGTTAAGTTTTGTATAATAGTAAGCCTTGCTTAATTAGTTTAGCGTCTCTTAAATTAACGGAAATAGGTATTAGTTCTTAATAATAATAGCGTTAAAAGCTTAGTAATCTATATAGAAGCGTAGGCTACTACTAGGTTTCTTAATAAAGATTATAGATATAGCTATAGGCAAAAAGCTTACTCTAATAAATCCTTTACTTAGGTATTTGTCTAAGTACTTCCGCAACACTTTAAGCTTATTTTAGGATTGTCTGTATGAGTAGAGGTTACGTGGTCATGTCTCTAATTAGTTATCCTTACGGTGACTTATTAGCCCCCTATTTAGGCACCGCGATCCTTACGATCCTCTGCAAAAGACATAAATGAATCAAAGAACCTGTTACCTTATATTGCAATTACAGTACCCCCCCAGGTGATACTAACACTAATTAGTGATATTATAGATCAGCCAGGTGTTATTACAAAGAGAGGCACTACGCGATCACTCCTACCAAGGCCTGTTAACCACGTTGTGTTTACTAAGGAGAACCCTTCCTATATAGGCCCTGGGAACTTAAAGAACCGACTCCTCCAAGGCTTCATTCGGTTCGCGTCTATTACGCAAAACAACCACTTGAGAGACGATACGCGATCGCTCCTACTAAGGCCCGTCAATTACGTCGCGTTTACTAAGGAGAACTCTTCCTACCAAGGCCCTAGGAACTTAAAGAACTAGCTCCTACTAAGGCTTTATCCGGTTTGCGTCCACTATATAAAATTAATACCTAGTACAACCTCTTTACTAAGCGCTAGTACCCCCCAATACCCATTAACCGCTTAATATGTAAAACTATAACCTACACCACGATCTACGCTAGTTAATTATGTCTGACACAGAAACCCAACGTCTAAACTAGAGCAATGGAATTACCTTAACCAACAAGACTACCGCAGAAGACATCACCAACTATATTAACTTTAAAATTAATAAGTACACTAAATATAACTTTAAAGATAAAAGCCTATAGGAATTATACCAAGAGGACTTTAATAATTTTAAAGTATAGATATTTAAAAACGCTAATAGGCCTGTACTTACGGGACTCAAACAACTACTCTAACGCAACGGAGTATGGGTCTTTAATAAGAAGAGCAAGTCAGTACTATAAGCACTGTATAATGTCGCCCACGAAGACAACCCTACGGAATGGTCAGATGCAGAAATTAAGCTATATATTAACAGTAAAGGACGCTTTAATTTATATATTATTAACCGCCGTCTTAAATTACATTTATTAACTCCTTTAACGGCACCTACCCTAACCCTAGCTGTCTTAAATAACCTCCCTATAGCTAAGCCTCCCTTACCTACAAACGTCATGGCTCCCCCTATGGACGTCATGGCCCCCTCTATAAACGTCATAGCTCCTTCTATAGAAGCCAAAGCCACTACCTATAGCAGAGACTTAGCAACCTTAGTAAAGATATATACAGAGGAAAGCAAGTATAGTGGAGAGGATAATAACTTTAACTATAAGCTTACAATTTTTAACGACCTTTGTGATAGGGTTAATATACTACAAGAGGCAAAGATTAAAGGCTTTCTAATAATGCTATAGGGTATTACTCTTGACTTCTACTATAAGAATAAGGCAACCTATACCACCTTTAACAGTATCTGTAATGCCGTATGCAACCACTTTAAAGGACTAGAATACAAGCGTGGAATCTTAATAAAATGGAACGCTATAACCTTAAAGACCGTAATAATGAAAAATAAAGGCAAGTCTATAGGGGACTGCCTATAGCTACTGCTTAACGACCTCCGTTATTTATAGTATGGTCTTAACACTAACCTCTATAACGACGACTTTCTATATAATAAGCTTATCATCGCTTGTTAAGACGTTACTGCTTACCAAGCAGCTTGCTCTAACCCACCTACTACACTTACTAGCCTTATAAACAGCCTATAATTGTTAATTGTCACTTATAAGAAGATTAATAGTACTATAGGACAACCCGCCAATGTGTTCTTATAGCCTACAGAACAGCCTACGGACGTATTCTTTACTAACTGTCGCTACTACTAACTAACGTCTCGACTAAGTTTATCAAATAATTGTTACAGTAATAATGCTAGGACGTGCTTTGTGTGTAAGAAAGGAGACTGTTAGTTAACTAGGCATACTAAAGAAGAACGTAATAAAGTAAAAGAAGGATTTAAAAGACGTGTCCACCAGTACCTTATAGATAATAATATTAACAACAACTTCAATAAGGATATAACGGCTATAGCATTTAATACATTAACCCTAACTGTAGTTCCTACTAGCGGTAACTTCTTTTATGACGACTATGGTATTAAGCACTTTATGACCTTAAACGGACCAATACCAATTAAAACGGCTAAGAATATAGTTACGTCTATAAATAATAATGCCTTTGCCTATAGCCTCACGGGTAGCATAGAGCCTGGTGGTATAGACCCTAGTAGTACAGAACCTAGTATAGTAAGGCGCGGTAATATCAACAATAAGAGTAGCAATGATAAGGGTAAGAGCGCTACCTACCTCTATAATAATAACCCTCCCGACCTTACCGTTGATATCGACTTCCTTGACTGTTATTTTAATGACAATAGATAGAACTTAGCCCTTCTACCTACTTCCCCTATAGTCTGTGATAACTTTTATACCTTCTAAAGCCGCTACACCTTCGGTTCTGACTTCAACTACGCTCTGTCATGGGACACCTCAGTAACACCTTATACGCGCTTACCTGTCTCCACCGCAATATCCAAATGTTCACGATATCTGCAATATTCGCAACATCTATAGCAATATCCGCAATATCCGTAACAATATCTGCAACGTCTGCAATATCCGTAATATTCGCAATACCCGAGACATTTGCGATTACTGCCCTAAGCACCTGTTAACCTATATACTTCTCCTTTGTACTTTCTTACCTTCTTTCCTTTTTGTAAATGTCGCCAGTGTCTGTATAAGTAGAGGTTATGTGGTCATGTCTCTAATTAGTCATCCTTACGGTGACTTATCAGCCCCCTATTTAGGCACCGCGATCCTTACGATCCTCTGCGAAAGACATAAATAAATCAAAGAACCTGTTACCTTATATTGCAATTGCAGTACCCCCCCAGGTGATACCGATAAGGATATTTTATATAGGGGTCTAAATCCTAGCTATTTGGATTCTTTAAGTATAATCTTATAGTTATATAATTAGTACTCTGCTAACTTATTAGCTTCCTTTTATAAAAAATACCTCTAGGTGCTTATAGTGGTATGCTAGTACTTTTATAGTAGGGTTAGTATGCTTCTTTAGTGCTAAGGCCTTTTTAATATTAGCTATTATAATAGTAAAGATTATATATTTAGGTTTTCTAGCGAGTTATATTAATAGGGTAGCTCTAATTATATAAATATTTAAGGTATTAAGCAAGTTTAGATTATTCTTAGTTTCTTATATAGTTTCTTATTTAGCTTTAGGTTTAGTATTAAGTATAGAATTAGTATTAGATTTAGGTTTAGGTCTTTAAATATCCTTTTTATAGTAAAATATCAGTTTTTCTAGTACTTTTATATATTAAGCTTAAGCTTCTACTTAGTTTAGGGCGGTAGGGTAGTTAGTGTTGGTAACACAAGGTGATATTACGTAGTTATAGTTTATAGCTAGTATGATGTTGTTTAATTGTATATCTCCCTCCTGCTTAAGGAAGGGTGAGGAGCTTAAGGCTCCTCGCCACGCTAGTGCCGCGGCGACACGTGACGGCAACTTGCCTGTATTCCCAATAGTTAGAATTAGTTTATATAGTTTAGTATAATTTTTAAGTCCTTGGTGGACGTCTACAGAAATCTTATATTAATAGAATTTAGTAAAATTTTCTAGTTAGTAAAATTGGGTAGACTTCTTAAGTATAAAGTAGACGTTAGTAGAAATTTTAAACTAGTAGATTTTAGTAGATTTTTTAGGTTTTAGTTTAGGACTTAAATAATAAGTTATAAAGCACTTTTACTTATAATAGGAGGCGGTAAATAGAAGCTTAAGGTTATTTTAATTAATAGTCACCTTATATAGCTTTATTTATAGTTATTTAAAAATTACTAGGTAACTTAAGGTAGTTATAAAAAGCTTAATTAATTCTTTATAGTTTAGGTATTAGAGTCTTAGGGCCGCTATATAAGTAATATAGCCTAAAATAGTATATTTGCTATTAAATTTAAATACGTTAATATGCTGGTTAAGGGGTATTAGGGTAAACCTATAATTTTATATAAAGATCTTATTAATAAATTCTATATCGCTAGCTTCTATATTAATTAGGACTTAAGTATTAGCCTATTAACTTTTCTGCTAGAAATAATAGTTAATACTTATACTATAATCCTAAGAGTTAAGATTTGTAATATTTAATATATTTAATAAGATCTTACAATATAGCTGTCCTAAAAAGTAACTTAACTTTAAGATATACCTTTTAGTAGTAAGCGGGAAGTGTTAGGTAAAACCTAAGTAGATAGTTATATAGCCGTAAGGGACGGGCGACCCTAGGGCGACCTAGGGGTAACTCGCCCATAAGGCACGTGCACTGTACGTACCTAAGAAAACCCCTTTCTACCCCGTATATAGACTCCCCCCTTTTCCCTTAAGGATTTGTCTGTCTATATAATATACCCTATTGTTCTATTATTAGACTCCCTATTTATATCCTCACCTTAGGCCGTTGAAATCGGACTCTACACCTATATGTAGTAATGGCTACGAACCTAGGTCTTTGAAGTTTAGACTTAGAGCTAACACAGAGACGTCGTATAGCGTGCAATAGGACCTGGTGGTGGTTGTAAGCGTTATAGGTAGTGGTGAAAAGTTTTTACATGGGATGGTAAGATCTTGAAAACCACCACTGTTAGTACCCCTTTACGATAACAGCTACCACACTATTCTCCTATTAAGGTACCTGTACGATCTAATATAGATATATAGCATTCGATAGCATCCCCTAACCCCTAATAGAAAGCATTAACGACCTCTTATATTAACGAACAAATGATTGCGAATAAATAAATGGACGAATGAGTAAATATACGGCCCCTCCTAACCCCTAGGGCGATCGCCCGCGGAGCATGCGGTTACTCACCGTTTTACTACTGTAATACTGCCTAGCAGCCTAGATTGTGACCCACGGTTTTCCTTATCTCCTTTTAACAGAGTGGTAACCCTTCAAGAGGGCCTAGCTGGGGCCTAGGCATAAAAGATACCCAATACACAATATTCTGCTGCTTAGTATCACGGTAGTTAGAACGGATAAATCCCCCTTACGCCTTTAATAGGCCCTAGGGGGGGGGAGGCATGGCGTATATGGCAATAGTTAAACAAGAAATAGCATATAGGGGATGGCTAAGATATGGGAAACAATAACAAGACATAGTAATCAATTGGCAAGGCCTGCTAGGACGTAGTGAACCCTAGCTTGGATAAGCTAGAGAAGGAAGCAGTAGTTCCTAAGGAGTTCAAACATCCAAGGAGGACAGGACGTAGTTGTAGGCCTATAGAGCCGCCACTACGGATAGATATGGCAAATCGGGGTTTTTCATCCTACTAAGGTGGCTTATAGGGTTTTTCCTCCCCCAACTATAGGGTTTTCTTCCTGTAAATTACAAGTTTTCCCCCTGTGACGGAGTAGTCTGCGTGGGCTAAGATAGGATCCGTATCAGACGTTAATTAAAGAGTTATTATTATTATTATATCCTTACCTTATAGGAAGGGGTTTCTATAGAATATTAATTATAACTTTATTTTTATAAATAGTGTTTACTAAATATTGGGCTAGAACTAGGTAAAGATTAGGGATAGTAACTAGATGATTAATACGGTAAATAGTTGCTAGTATTAGCCGTTTATAAATTGTGTTAGGGTATAGGGATAGAGTAGTATTTTAAGATATAAGCCTTACTTCCGTATTTAAAGTAAAGGCCTAGCTTAATATATTATTTTTATTTAAGGGACCCTAGTAGGGCGTATTTTAGGGTCTCTATATTAATATCTATAGCGTTAGGATGCTTAAGCTAAAATAATAACTTAGTAGACGATTATAGGGTTGTTATATTATATTAAGAAGCGGACTTTAGTATTAGGCGTAGTATATTATTATACTATTTATTAATAACGTGTTAGATAGTTTGTATAGAGCTATTTATTAATAAAATGGGTTAATTGATTAATAATCTTGACTTAATCGTTCTGTTGGTTGACTTAGGGCCCCTAGGGCTCTATAAAGAGATTTATAATATACGTGCACCGTATACGTAACTCGTGCATATAACCTACGCCTTTAGAGAATATAGATTATCTAACACACCCCCTTAGCTTTAAGCTCTTTTAAGGTTAAAGCTAACTACCTTCTCGTGTCCGTTAATGCGTTAATTAAACTATAATCTTATCTAAATCCTTCCTTCTCGCCCTAACCTTCTTTCTTAGGTCCTCTAGTTGCTTCTCCTTATCTAGCCGCTCCTTAATATCCACTATTCTGACTAGGTTAACGAAGTTCTAAAACCTCTACTTAGGCAGAGCCTTTATAAGTCTATTAGCAATTGTCTCCTTTATTACTTTCCATTAAAATACCACTCGTCTTATTGCGTATTCTTAACGCAATAAGTGTTAATAGATATTAACTTATTAGAGCCTTATAATTAACTTTGCCGTGTTTTCTATAATTAATCGGAGTTAATAATTAAGGGCTTGTTTAGGTGTAACGTTATTACTTTAAACATCCTACTAGTAAAGATAGCTTCTTTTACTATCTAAAATAGGGCTAATAACTCGACTTCTGTGCTCGACCTCGTTACTATACCCTACTTATTTACTCTCCAGGCGATTGGTCCCCTAAATAGCTTTATAATATATCCTTACAAGCTCTTTCTGTTAACGGAGTTGTCCGTTAATAATACATCACTGGCATAGATAAATGATTAAGCTTTACTTCTACCGTCTCCATTATCTTATCCTTTGTCGCGTATTCCTTTGTCTCTTTCTCTACCGTTTATTCCTTCCTTATCTCCTCTATAGCAGATTGCTCTGCTTCTTGTGCTATATAGGTACTAGATTACTCTATTTACCGCTTAATAGTACTCTTAGCTTAGGTTTTAATTAAACCTTGCTAGCTATAATATTATAAAAGCAATATCCGGACGTATTATAGTGGCTACATAGAGTACTAAACCTATTTTTTTAATATAGCATCGTAGAAGCTGGTAGGGATATTGGACGGATTAATAGGTCTATATTAGGGGACGGACACATTAGACGGATTAATTAGTAATTAGTAGGGAGGAGTTCTGATTCTGCTATAGGAGTATCTAGAAGACGCCCTTTAAGATCTATCTTATACTAGTTAGCTATCTTTTTAATATAGGCTTCCTGGGATAGCAACAAGAGTCTCTAGCTATAATTATATAGCACATAGATTTCTAGGAACCATTTTAGCTCGCTAAGGATACTTATCTAGTATTCCTTACTCAGCTCCTTAATTGCTTCTTAAGCTTTCTTTTTATCTATCTTTTAGTAGTAGAAGACAATGTTATTAACAGACAACTTTATTGAGATTATAATGGACAAACGCGTTAACTATATCTCTGTGTCGTCTCTAGGTTGAATTTTGCGGTAATGGCCATTAGGGTCCGGTATATTGTACTCGCCAATATAGTAGCTTTTATAAGTAGGTCTACTGTCCCTTTGCGTGCTTTTCCAATAATTACACCCCCTAAGCGTTTGGCAGTACCGTTTTAAGCTTAGGTGTATGGCGCTAAAGGCTTAAATATAATCCCTTGGCGCTTTCTTAAGGTCAGTCCAGTCAATATAGAGGTTGAGATAGGGTTTATTAATATTCCGTTTTAAGAACCTTCGTAAGACCTAACGCTTAATTTTGGTAAAACTGTAGTATTAACTTTCCGTTGTTTTAGGGCCTTAAAGCTTGACTCCTAGGGCGTTAATACCTAAGTAATAAAGGCTTATAGGTCCTAGATGACCTAGACGCAGATGCTATAGTTATATATTACCTTTCGCATCTAGACGAATGTCTCTTAACAATACTCTGCGCTTTTATTAGCGGCGTAGCAGTTAGCTTATATTAAACGCTAATAGACTTCCTAGTTGGATGTATTTAATAGTCTGTTATCTATAACGTTCTTCCATTTAATATAGGATTGTATTATCCTTTTAAACTAGAAAATTGTTATCTCCTTTATTATCCTAGTAGTACTCTTGTTTTTAAAGTAGACGGAACAATACTAGATTTGTGTTGAAGTCCGTACAAAAGGTAACGTCCTTAAAACATAGGATTTCCTTGCTCTTCTTAACTATCTCCTAACTCTCGTCCTATCGTTATTAAGCTTCGTCTTCTTGTTCTTTAAATCTAATTTTGGCAACTAGATTAGTAAGATCCTTATTCTATTCTACCTTCCTTAGTGCCTTTTTAATATAAGTATCTCCGATTATAACTCCTACAGGTCTCTTATCTTTAAATAAATACCAATAGTCCCAAATAGAGTGTCCTCGTATTTCGCACGCTAAGCACTTAGGTATTAGCTTCTTATAGGACGTCTCCTTATCCACCAGTGTCCCGGCTCTCTTTAAGCGTCTATTACGTACTAAGGCCTTTCCTCTTTATAAACCTTTAGTAGTATTAGAGTTATTTTTAATGGTTTACTCTATAAAGTCTGTGTTAAAGGTACTCCCTCTTATAGTAGTATTGGCTTTCTTTAAGGATATTCTAAGTCCTTCTTACAGCTCCTTTACTACTCTATGGTATTTAGAAGATCTTAACTTCTAAGGGTTATTCGACTTAATAGTATACTCTATACTATAGGCGTTGCTAAAAGGTTAAATAACTTCTGCTAAATCTTAAAGCTAGATTCTATTAGATATTTAAGGGATCTTATACTTCTCTCCTAGTACTATTATATATTCCTATTAATCTAACCACTAATTTAATTTTAACAACTATTTAAACCCCTTAAGGGCTTCCGTATACTAGTATTATACCTTTTTCCTAATAAATAATAAGGTAGGTTCTATATTCTCCTTTAACTAAGATAGCTATTTTTTAATGGTTAAGAAAGGGTTAAGCAGTAGCTTCTTTTAAATTAATACTATAGACGTAATCTAGGTGCGGATCTATTAAAGATAATCTTCCTGTCTTAAGAAATACTTTATATCCTAGTTATAGTATTATCTGCTATTCTTGTATGCTTTCTGTTAATTCGTCAAGAGCTATATATATAAGGTTGCATTCTTATTGAAATCTATAACCTTTAGATAAAGTGGTTTTTTAAGTAGACCTTCTTAAGGTGCTTCTATGGCTGGGTTAACGTAGGCCTAAATTTGCTGATCTATAAGGGCTTGAAGTTACCATAGCCATTACTCCTAGTCTTCTGGCTTATTAAGGATGATTATGGTTAATAAACTTATTAGTGGAGTTATTTAACTAATAGGCAAAGGAGGAATTGAGATGGTATTTTTATTGTTAGGATCATCCTTATTATCAAGATCGCCCTATAACGATTAAGGTAGAATCTTGTAGAATCTTATAGAATCTTATGTTAGAATCTCGCGTCGGAATTGTCCTATAACAATTAAGATAGGATTTCTGTTAGAGTCTGCGTCTTAACAATAAGGTGTCAGAGTCTGACAATAAGGTGTCAGAGTCTGACAATAAGGTGTCAGAGTCTGACAATAAGGTAGAATTTCTTTAAATAATTGAGTAATAGCTGAATAGCTTCTTGAGTCGGCGGACCGGGCTTATAACTGTTAGATAGTTCGTATAGAGCTGTTTATTGATGAAATAGGTTAATTGATTGATAATCTTAACTTAACCGTTCTGTTGGTTAACCTAGGGCCCCTAAGGCTCTATAAAGAGATTTACAATGCACGTGCACTATGCACGTAACTCGTACACGTAACCCACGCCTTTAGAGAATACAGATTATCTAACATAACGTTTATATAAGCGTTAAGGGCTTTTAGTAAGTCTACGCCTATTAGGGAGGTTTTTAATTTAGTGCCTAAGGACTTAATAAGGCTATTAATTAGTATAGAGTTGTTTTAGCCTATTTCTTTTATATAATAGTTAAATTTAGAGACGTATATTAGGAAGCTTTTTTGTTCCTTAAGCTATATAGTTTATCTTCCTCTAAGTAGTGGTTTAGTGGTTTAGGTTACTATATATAGCTATAAGAAGTATAACTAGACTTTATACTAAGTTTAGTTAAAGGGGTTTAATAAGGTTAGCTATGTTTTCTCCTAGTTAGCTTTAGTTAGGTAGCAGTTAGTATTACTAGTTAGCTTATTTTTAAGCTAGCTTAGAAATAATTAAAGTTTTTATTATTTACTAGTAAATATTAAAGGGTCTAGTAGTTATTTAGATTGTTATAGTATAGTAGTTAGTTTAGAGTAAATAGCTACTATAGGTTTAGGACTCTTGTTTTATATATTTGTTTCTAGAGATAGTGTTTAGTCTCAGGACCCTAATATAGGTATTCTAAGGGTATAGGCTTCTTCTTAGAGGTTCTTAATTATTTACTAGCATTGTACTTCTTATTTAGCTTATTATTAAGTTAAAGTGGCTTAGTTTTATATAAGGGCGTCTATAAAGGACTTTTATATCTTTACTAATTATTTTTAAAGTGTAGATATAATGCTAGCGGCTATTATAAAGGCTTTAGAATTATTTTATATTTTAGAAGGTAGTATATAAGGTTAATATAATATAGTATTATAGAGTAAATATAAGTGGTAATAATATATAGCGAAGTAGATATTATTAAGCTATATATATAAACTATATAATAAAGTTAAGACGTTATATAAGGAAAGACGGTAAGGAAACGGGAAAAGGGGGTATAGAGGACGGCCTAGAAAGAGATTTCTCCTTCCTATTTAGGAAAAGCGTAGTTTTAAGCGCCAAGACCTTACCAAAATCATCTTAATCAGCTTGATTAAAGCTTTTTAATACTAGTATATTGTCTATATAGCTTCTAAAACATAGTGTTTTAGTGTCTAGCATTTACCTAATTGACCTCGTTTTACCGCACCTTATATTCTATAGGCTTTCGAGGCCTTAATTGCCTCTATTGTTCTTAGCTCTCTACCTAGCTCTCTACCCATTTAATTACCTAATTGCGATCGTTTCTTTAGGGTCTCTAGTTATAGAGCTATCGATCTGCAATTAAGCCAGAGCCTTAAGTATTTTGACGTCGATTTAGAACAACCAAATCAGCTAATTTTTGCCACTCTTCCTTAGTAATCTCTTCAATTTCCTTATGGCTCTGCGTAGGTAGGAAGAATTATAGATAGGCGTTAAGTAGACTATAGTAATTGGGTAATATCTTATAGCCCGTTTTAAGCACCTTAATGATTATAGAGAGTTTATAATTGGCTTCCTTACGGAGCTGCTTCTAGCTTTACTACTTTTTATCTACTCCCTTTCTATAATTATTGCCTCCTTTAAGTTCTATAATCTTCTTAATATAGTAAGGGATCATCTTAATCTACTGCTAAATTTGCTACTACTTAAGATCTTATTAAGCTTTAAGCTAAGCCTTCTCTATAGCTGCGTAGGAGGTAGATAGGTCTCTTTTTATAGTGATCTGTTTTAGGTAGCCCTAATAAGGCTTAATTATATTTAGATTAGGCAAATTACCTAGCTAAAGAAGACGTTAAATCTTATAAGCGTTAAAGTAGATTTAGTAAATCTTTATAATATAAAAAGTAGCCTTATCTTCCTATATAATTATATTAGAATTTAAATATATAAAACCCTAGGCAAATAGAAAAGGTTTTATTATTAAAATATTCGTTAAATATTAATACTAGTTCATTTTACCTCTATCTAATTAAGTTAAAGCTCTATATATTGCCGTAAACTTCTATTTAGTAGAAGCGCCGCCTATTTGCCTTTTATAACGTAGTTTATATAGGTTCCTTTTAGTGGCTTAATTCTTCCTTTAGGCCTTATATACCTCTAGCTCTAGAGCTTAATTCTAGATCTTAATAATAGATTTTAATTTATTAAATTTCTTTTTTATTTAGGACTTCTAAATATAGTAAGGGCCTTTAAAGTCGTATATAAAGTAACTCCAAAATATAAACTTGGAGTACGCCTTTTACTACTCTTGTACGTAGCTACGTACATAGGCCTTATTTAATTGTCGCTATACTTAATAGCCCCCTTAACGGTGGCCTAAAACAATACTTATCTTATTTAACTAAATTATAGCCTTTTAATCTTCCAACGTCTAATAATAATAAGCCAGTGCAAATCTATATTATTTATTCTTTATAGCTGCAGTTAATCCAGGCTTCTTTATTAGCTTTATTTTACAGAAGCCGTGCTTTTTAAGTATAGTTTAAACGGACGCCGTAGAGATATGTATTTCGCGAGTAATTTTTTTACTGCTTTTTTTACGTCCGTAACGATTGTATATAACGGCGTTGATGACTCTCTACTTAATATTGGGGGTACTTTTTTTGGTACGCCCTTTGCGGGGCTTATCCTTAAGGTAGTCGTTAAGGAGAATCCAATTTGCATTCTAACCATTCTCTACTGCCTTTTTTACTAGGTTACCGATGTGCTTACCGCTAATCCCAGTAATTTGAGTAATTAGTTTTAGGGGTGTACCCAAAGCCTTTATTACTACGGCCTGCGCCCTCGTTGCAAGGCTGTAGTAAGGCATTTTGGACTTAAAAACAGTAGGGAAAACAGTAGAAGGTATATAGAGGATATTATAAGCGATCAAGTGAGTAGATTCTATTAAAAAGTTGGTATAGAGTTGCTTTTACAAAGCTCGAAGTCAAAATTTGGTATATTTTGGCACTAAAATTGCGCTTTTCCCAAATAGGAAGGAGAAATCTCTTTCTGGGCCGTCCTCCGTATATTGTTAACTTGGTTGCTTAGCTAATATATGCACGGGGTAGAATAGGATTCGGGCAGCGGGTCTGGCAGAACTTAGCAGGATTCAGTGGACTTGGCAGAATATGGCGGAATACGGCAGATTGTTATTACCGGTCATTTGGTCATGCTCTGCATCTTGACCGATGCTTCAATCCGCATTGAAACGCCTTCGGGACGGAGTTACAACACTGTCTGCTTGGGACATACTGCTTCAATATCGCTCTGCGGCAAGCTCTTATCAACTTCTACCGATATCATCTAAACCTCAAGATACACCAGATACAATGACACGAAGAGGTCTACGAGGAAGCACTTTTACGCTTTTGTTGGTGCTCCTCCTGTTGGTCAGTGGTGTCACGGCGGGATTGGTACTCAAACCCTCAAATTCCGTTGGTAAATGAATCCTTCAAATCCCTCTGGTATGAAACTGATTGAGACGTTTAGCAGAATTTCCAAAATTGATAGATGCCACCATTGAGACTCTTACAGAGGGTCTGGCACGCAACAAGTTCACCAGCGTTGATCTCGTGAAGGTACACTTGCATCTTTTCATTGGAAGTAGTGTCATTCTGCTTCCCGAAAACTGTCATTCCATCTATGCCTCATATCACGCTTGCGTGCAATTTACTATTCTGCACACAATACGACAATAAATTTTACCTCTGAGCACGGTGCCGCAGGGTGGATAGACATTCGAACTCTCGCTGACAAGAGGGCTAGGCCTACTTTGCCAGAATATCCGAGGTCAATGATACGTTACATGCTGTCACTGAGGTCAATCCAGATGCTCTGGCCATTGCAGCTCAGCTAGATATTGAACGTTCAGCAGGATCCATTCGTGGGTAAGAGTATCTAAGAGATTGGAGACGTCAGCCTGCTGATGGTACTAGGCCACTCCACGGAATTCCTCTCCTTATTAAGAACAACATTGCCACCAACGACAAAATGAACACTACTGGTAAATCATGAGGTATCTTCTTTCGGAATACTGGCTTACATTTTTCTAGCCGGCTCCTGGGCTCTTCTAGGAGCTAAAGTGCCTAGGGATGCTACTGTCGCGCAGAAGCTTCGAGCTGCGGGAGCAATACTTCTTGGAAAAACGAATATGAGTCAATGGGCTAATTTTAGGTCTCTTAACACTAGCAACGGCTGGTCGGCACTTGGTGGTCAGGCGTACGGCGCCTACTTCCCTCGTGAGGACCCGGAGGGAAGTTCAAGTGGAAGCGGCATAGCATCGGCGTAGGTGAGCAGTCTGAACTAGGAGAATGAAGCTAATATAAGGGCAGACTAGGTCTGGCTCTGGGCTCCTTAGGGACCGAGACTGATGGCTCAATCACGGATCCGGCTGCATTCAATAATCTGGTTGGGATTAAGCCAAGTACGTAGAATCATTACTCGATTCCTGGCGTGTTCTACAACTGACAGATCTATAGCTGTTGGATTGACGTCTAGGCATCTAGTAATTCCAATCAGCGAGCATCAAGACACCGTGGGACCTCTTGCCAGAACTGTGAAAGATGCGGCCCACATTCTGCAAGTAATCGCTGGTGTAGATCCGCGAGACAACTACACATCTGCTATTCCGGGTGGGAAAATACCTGACTACATTTCCGCGTGCAAACTCTCAGCACTCTCTAGTTCTCGACTGGGTGTTCCCCGAAATGTCATATCGTTGAATTTCAATGCAGACAACACAAGCAGGCCCCAAATCGAGGCGTTCAACCAAGCATTGGGAGTACTAAGAGAGGCAGGTGCTACAATTGTCGAGGCCACCAATTTCACCGCAGCCGTCGAGTTTTGGAACTCAAACTTATCATCGGTAATCCACAATGCCGATTTCTTGGTTAACCTACGAAGCTATATAGAATCACTAACCTATAACCCCACGAACATCTCTTCTCTCGCTGATTTGCGCAAATTCACCCAGACATACCCCTTAGAAGACTACCCTACGAGAGACACCGGCGTATGGGATGCAGCTCTGCAGAGTTGGAACAACACAGATCCTCGTTTCTGGCCTGCTTACCAACAAACTCTCTATTATGGCGGGGATGGGGGTCTACTTGGTGCTATTGAGCGCAATAACCTCGATGCTGTAATTCTACCAGCAAATTTTGCATCTAGTTGGGCTGCGGTCGTGGGGGCGCCAATCGTAACCGTTCCTTTGGGATTTTATCCCGCCAATACTCCTGTCGTGAGGGACTCATGGGGCTTGGTTGAGTCTGCTCCAAACATTCCGTATGTTGTCTGATTCCAATATCTCGTGTTCCATTCAACTTATTTTTTCGGCTAGATTTGGGTTCAGTTTTCTTGGAGCAAAATTCAGTGATGCAAAACTCATTGGTATGGCGTATGCGTTTGAACAAAGGACGAAGGCCCGCGACAAGGTGCAGCCATATATTGTTCCCAAGACGGAGCTTGAAGATGTGGTAGGAAAGTAGAGGGATCGAGCACCAACAAGCACAGGAATGTGGATCATACGATGGAAGGGAGGAACAGTAATGACAATAATAATCATGCATACAGTTAAATGTGTGCAATCAACTTATAGATTCCGACGCGGCAAGCATGGTATAAAATAGCAGGGTTATCCGAGCTAATAACCGTCAGATCACCTTGACCCCAATGGCGCCAATGTGCACAGTCAGGTGGACTTCCCTACCCCCCACTCGCTCCCACCAAGATTTGTCAATCACAGCGTGGTTTTCAATAAGCGAAATTCCAGCCAATAAAATATTGGCAATAGTTTAGACCAAATTATTATAATAGAAGTATACTTATTCTAAAAATAAAGATTATATAAATTATTGGCATAGATTGGCAGTTTTTATAATAGTATTTTAATTTCTTGCCTGCACAAAGCTCTGCGCAAAGCTCTGT
>Ga0307507_10006567_pt1 | contig 17733 bp, 17 predicted proteins | sample 7_EM_MG_FD_207223 | JGI IMG/M metagenome (GOLD analysis project Ga0307507, IMG submission 207223) | Populus trichocarpa ectomycorrhiza microbial communities from riparian zone in the Pacific Northwest, United States - 7_EM | ecosystem: Host-associated > Plants > Roots > Unclassified | place...
CAAATCTCAACCAATAACAATAAACCAATGACACGCTATTGCGTCGTCATGTGAAAACCTATGAGTCAACTGATCTCGTAGTGTGAAAGATAACAAACCGATGACTAATAACTATTATTCATGTGAGAGTCTGCCTTGCTTAGTCACCGTTTGTGACAGTGGGAAGAAAACTAGATTTTTAAACAAATTAGTTTTGCATAAAGGAGTAAGATGAACGGAAGAGGGAAACAAACCAAAAAAAAAGGAGAGAAAGTAAAAACCTAGTGCTTTGAACGCAATTTCATATGGAGTGGGCGGTCTGGTATATGGGTGCGGGCAATGAGGGGCCTGAAGGGAGTATCAGAGGAGCGGCGACGGCGAGAAGTGCGGGTATTTTGCCGAGGCTTCCATAACGAATCAGAAACCACCTCAAGTGCCTCCTCAGAAGGAGAAATTGGAGAAATTGCAATAACTTCAGGAGTTAGAGCAAGTTGAACATGTCGAGACTCATGCTGGAGTGAGAGTTCTGGGTGAGGGGTGCTCGGTAGTGTAGTTGGAGTTGTATTTTTTTTCTTCTGTTGCCGTGGCCTTTTGGGACGACTATCAAGCTCCTCCCGAGCTTTTCGCAAGGCAATAACCTCCTTGCCTGTCAGAAGACGGGCCTTGGAAAGCTGTTTCCTATCTGCCCGAGTATTGTAGGTTTTTTTCTGCCGTAGTCCATAGCACACCTTTTCTCTAATCTCTTTCTCAGCCATGGAGAATAGGGCTGCATGGCTGAAAGATTTGAGAATTCCCTTAATTTTTTTAACAGAAGCACCATTATCAATAAGGTGGTTTGCAGCATGTAGTTGACTACGTATATCTCGTGAGCTTTTGGGTGTGCGGAAGGTCTCTGAAGGGAAAGTGACGTTTGTTGGAAGCGGGTTCCGGTTGTCATTCCCTGGCTTCAGCTTGCCGTATACCCGCCGTGGATTAAATGGCACAATACCAGTAGTGGCAAAGGCCTGCTCAATGTTGCGCTTGGTAATAGCGGTGATTCCAGCATCATGGAGTAGGGGAATAAAAACTGACTTCTTAATTCCCTCCTCACTATCTCGGCTGTACTTGTCAACCTCCCGGCCATATGAGTTCTGTAAGGGACCAAAGATTCCCACATCCAGGGGCTGGAGAAGATGGGTTGAGTGCGAAGGAAGACAAAATAGGATGATGTTTTTTTCTTTGCAGAAGGAGACAAACTCCCAGGTTATATGAGAGCCATGTCCGTCGAGTATAAGTAGTCTAGGGAGGGGAGCTATGGAAGCCGTGCATGGCTCAAATAATTCTGTAAGCCATTTTAAAGCAACGGCATCGTCTGTCCAGCCATTTGGAGAGAAGGAAAAGCGGTAATCAGCCATAGTAGCGGTTAAATTCGTGTACCAGCCCTTCTATTGAGCGCGGCCTTTGTTAATTACCATGGGGGGGAGTGCATAGCCTGTGGCAGAAATCGTTTCAACCACGGTGACCATTTCTCCAGTGCCTTCATGGGTGACACGGGGCTTCTTTCGCTTCCGGTGACAGATTACCTTCGCTCGTGCTGCAATCCCCATCAGGAACCCCCTTTTCATCCATATTGAAGATCTGAAAGGGCTTCAGGTTGTGTTGGTGAATAATTCGGGAGAGTTTGGAAAAATAGTCTCGCAATAGCCGGGGACAACTCGCATGCGCCCTCTGCCGGTCTAATTTTGTACTGAACTTGGTAGCCATATCAGGATGACGGTCTAGAAATCTCGTGATCCAATTTTTTCCTAAACTCTTTCTCTTATCTCCTGTCCTCTTCTCATACAGAAAAAGCGCCATGCTTTTCACCATATCCAATCGTGGTGGAAAACCACGGTTATCCTGCTCTTTACACCAAGCCACGATGGCCTTCTCTTCTAGGTCAGATATTAACTGGTTATTCACCTGTGCAAGATGGCGACTGGTTCTCTCTCCCGTATAGCGGTAATAAAGAGTCGACTTCGGAATATCGAAAGCCTCAGCAGCAGCTCCAATACTTTCTTGCCGGCCTTCCTTTAGGGCCCTAATTGCAGCAGTAATGCGTGCCTCACGACCGGTAGTATCGCGCTTCTTCACCTTCGGCATTGTTGTGTTTTGGTGGCTGTTGTTTGGTTTTTGAGCGGGGTAACTGCCTTTAGAGGTTGTTTCATTTTAGCGAGATTGCGCCATTCCGCTTCCGGGTGATGTTCCGGATCCACGTGATTTACGTTATCACACAAACGCACAGTATCACCGCTGTGAGAGTGTCTGGTTCCCCTGTAATATAGTTTGGGGGTTGTAGTGCGTCGCGCTAGGCCCATACCGTCCCATGTACCTTACTTGCTTGCTAAAGCAGAAGGGTAGAAGCTGGTGTGTAAATAGAATATAAGCTACTATAGATGTGGAGGGAGAGGGTGGAAGAATACCATTTGTTGCTGCAAAGCTACTGGCTTTTGTCCAAGTGAGTGGGCTGTGCTAAAGTCTGGTTAGCCTGTGTATTTGCGAATCCCCAGGAGTTTTTGATGTTATACTATCTATCCATCAATCTGGGGGACAAGGGGGCTAGTCAGTCATTATAACGTGGCCTCTGCGAGTAGGCAGCTAACTCGTGTTTGCCAACCTGATAGAAAAAGGTTCTCAGTAGGCACGTTTAGTGCCAAGGTGCATATTCCCACTGTACTCAGAATGCCTATGCGTGTAAGGCACCCCCCCAAGTGCCAAACCGGTAGATGGTGAGGATTATACAGCGTTTGGGGAAATTGAAGAGATTTAACCGAAAGTATATAGGAACGACTATTGGCAGGAACCCAATATCCAAGGTTGGATTACTCCCCCTGCTCACCCAAGGGTGCACAAAAACGGTACCGCCACTATCCCATCGGCCAGCTAGGTTTCCAGATTCACTAGAGTATGTAAGGCACCCTCACTTAGCTACAAGTATGATACTGCCCCCACATGCAAGGTGTACGGAGGTATATGCATACCCTATCCGTCTCTCAAATCCGTAAGTTTCGAACACGAAGCGTTAGCCTTGTAGCTTACGGATGCTGCCACGTATGTCCTCTACGCCCTATGTGCTACCATAGAGGATCTAGCCCAGTATGGCTGGGGGGAGTTAGGGATTCGAGCTGGACTAGGTGTGCTGGATTCATAAGACATCACTCGCATGTTTTTTAGCTACAGATCTCCGTTTGCTCTGTTAGCCACTAGTTGCAAGGGTGGGAGCCACCGGCCTACGTGTATTTACAATAAGGGAAATCTATTGGGAAAGTCTATGGAGGGAGGGGCGACTAAGCTGGTGCCCGGACTAGCTAGGAATCACAGATCAGAAGATAAGAAATGAAACACTCAGGAAAACTTTTGATAAAGAAAATCGTCGGGGCGGCTTGTGTAAGCCAAAGCAAGTGAGATAAGTGAAATCTAGAAAAGGAGGACGAGCGGGCAAACGGGATTCAGAGCAAAGGGAAGGAACTAAAAGAGGATTTAGGCTGCGGACAAACGGGCATGGTAAATGAAAACTGACAGGGGATATAGGGGGAAAGAAACAGAAAGTGGGAAAAACACAGGGAAGAAAAGCAAAGCGAGAATAATTTGGGAGCAAAATCAAAAAAAATAGTAAATAATAGTAAACGGGGAAGAAATAAATTAGGAAACGAAAAATGTGGCTAACACATCGTAACGCTCTGTGGCATCGTGGTGTCATACAGTGCAACATCAGTGACCCAGCCTCTATCAATCCAAAAGAAATTAAGGAAAACGTCCATCAATGCCGCCACCACCTGAATACCTTCAAAAATTCCATCTTTAACCAGCTCCACCTTAATTCCACCCAAGGGCAGTCTTCCTTCCAGATCCGAGCCCTCCGTCAGTGTTAAGTTAAATCGCCCAGACTCACATGAGAGCCTAGAATCCAGCAAGTCTTCCATCGCGGTATGTGTGACAAGATCGAATAAATAGTCAAAAAACTCTGGTGACGCCAGTATAGCCCAAATAAGATCCTTTCCTTCGGACCCGATAAGGCCGCGGAGTGAAACGGATGCCCTAGAAACCAATATCATGTCGGCCGTCGTAAACATCGCACGAGAGGTGCTCTCAAAGTTGTTGATGATCTTTATGGCGTTGTAAAGCTCTCTTTCGAGAGTGCCCTCGCTCGTCCATCTTGGGAGCCCTTCCTTAGCCCAGAGCTCAAGCTTGTCAATCGGGAATATGCATCCCTGGTCAGGGCATCTTTCTGATATCCAAGAGGCGTGGCTCCAGATCTGAGCTACCTGGAAGTTGAGGAGCTTCGACGGCGAAAAGTAGAAGCCATCGGGCTCTATCTGAAGAACAGCTTTCTTCATAAGCATCAGTAGGTTCTTATCCATACAGAGACGACCAAGTTTATGTTCATATTTATTGCCAACTTCGCCTTCGTCTGTGTAAATGTATGAGTACTCATGTAGACCATCCTTTTCTAGTCCTCGGCTATGAACAAGCTCTCCTTCTATTGATACGGAGAGATGGCCGCGAGAAGGATATATCACTACCATCTTCTTAGAATTGGTCTCCGTAGCTCTCACTTCCGAATTGAGGAGATTGGATATGCCGCCTGTGTGCTGCGGAGACAATTGGGACATCGCATTCTCGAAAGCTTCAGGCCGGAGGCCTTTAGGACAGTTGTCTTTCCTACCGAAAAATTTCCTCTTTACTTCCTTGTCGGTAAAATCTCCCTCACAATCCATGAACTCGTCACATATCTCATTGAGCGACCCTTCTGCATTTCCTTCACGATCTCTCATCTCCTCCGCCCACCTACACCTTTCTGAAAGAGAAATGACTTCGTTATCGGAAAGACACATCCCACTGATTGATTGCCAGAGCCTTGACTTGAGCTTGAAGGGCCGGCTCTTCACACCCAATTCCTGATAATAGTCGTGAGATTCTCGAGAGAGTTGGTCCTTGATCACCGATCTCCTCCGGTATTCGACAATACATCCTTCTGAGCTGGCTCTGAATTGTAGCCAGCCCAAAGGGCCGCACCATTGGGTTGGGAGTTCCATAAGCTTCTCGGTGTTTGGCTTGCCTCCAATTGACTGAAAGCCAAGTATTGAACAGATAGCGGCTAAGTCACGTCCTTTCCAGCGCATTGGGACAATCCCGTTTACCAATTCAGATTCGTATTGCATCTTGCCAAGACCCCCACCATCTTCTGGCCTCACCCCGAGACCCTCTAAGAAGTTGACCCAGCTTGCCTGTGCGAGCACCCTCCTGCCTGCTTCCAAGTCTGCCTCCGTGCGCTTCAGCCCAAGTTCGAAACCGACTGGGTATGAGATCTTAGGTTTCCAACTTTTAGAAACTAGCAGGGGAACGCTGAGGGTTGGTGTCCTGATCTGTGTTTGAATTCGTAGGGCGGAGGGCGAAACCACAGTTGATTTCCATGGACCGAGGGACTTTTTGGAAAGACCCAAGCGATAGACTTGACGTCGAGTAAGTATCTGAATCGATGCAAGATACACGGTGATGAGGGTGAGTAGAGCCACAACCGCCGCCACGAGCGAGGAAGTGGCCGATATCCAATCAGCCTTTGTGATAGTGCCTGACGTAGCGCCTGAGGCCGCCCCAATAGCCTGATGCTCCAAGATAGACATTTTGGTTACCTATGACCGGTTAGCTTTGCCTTGAGTCTCGAAAGCCAAGAACCATGGACGACTCACTGGCACAATACGATATTTGGAGGGACTCTCAAATCTCGATTCAAAAGGAAAGGGTTTTCTGCCTGAGAAATTGCGAAGTTGAAGGTATCGTAGAAATTTAGAATAAATGAGAATACTAGCTCGTGGTAGAATATAGTCATGAGAACTAAACTCGACCTAGAATCCACCAAGGAAGCGAAGTTATATAAGTCCGCATACTTCAGAACCTAAGACACGAGCAATAACATTAGACACCTGGCGCCATCTAAGTGGTCTCCCAAATATGTTCTCTAAATTGTGCAAAAAGGCACCGAATTCAAAGGGTTGGTATCATACTGTTCGCACTCCTGCCACTAACACAACGCCAAGCTAAGTGTGTAGCGAATCGTAGAAACCGCCGATCCTATTGGACCAAAGCGATCCAATCATCAAGTTCATTCTAAGTAATTCTCTATACTCGTACAAGTACTTGTACAGTAAATAATAGCATTTGTCCAGCGCACCGCCACAGAAGCATCGACTCTTTCCCGCCATGATATCAACACCCCCACCATACGCCGAGCACTGCCCGATATCAGCCGGCATAAACTTCATTCAATTTTTCTGCAAAACACTCTAGAAATATGCGCCACTAGTGAACAGTGAAAATTTTTCCAGGCCCCCGCATCCGGCCTAGCGATTGTTTAATGGTGTGGTGATTCAGATCCATCGGCTTGCCGAACAATTCCAAAACCGTTCAATTCAACCATACTCAGGCAAACTAGCCAGCTCATGCGAGAGCGTAAGCATCTAGGCTACGAAAGCAGTCCCATTGGGGTTAAATTACCTTTGGCCTACGTGGAAGGGCAAATAGGAGGAAAAGAAACTATATTTGTAGAACTCTATGGGCTAGATTGTACGCAGACTCGGTGAAACAAGCATAGATATCAAACGAACAGATTGGAACCCCAGACAACCCCTGAGATTTCGCTAGAGTAAGATATGAGCTGTCAGTTAGATATTCCAAACAGCAAACTGTACGTTCACATCTGATCTAAGTGATTATGCCCTCCTTCAAACTCCCCACCTACTAACTTGATGCATCATTGCATCAGAGAAGAGATACTCAATACCCGATTCTCACTTGCAGAACCAGGACAACACTGATGACTTGGACTTTTCCTGGAGATGTGGGGCGGCTTTTTAGGCATCAAAGAAACGGATCCAACCTCGTGGGTGACCCCGCTTGTAGCACACTAGTAGTAGCAGAAGAGCCAAGGTGGATACAATTCTGACACGGGTTTTACAGGGTAGAGGCTTCAAGGGTATCAATTCTTTGATGGCAATCTTGTGTTAACTTGGTGGGCGCGTCTTCCACTATGTTGTTGTTATTGTCGTGTCCGTGGCCAGATTCTTAGATATCCAACTCCACGGCCCATAGCCAGCAATGGCAGTGGCATTTACAATAATGCTAACCTCACTTTTTTGGGGGAAAATCCCTTTCACCACGTTGCCTTCTATACGGTAGGCAAGGCATCCGCGCTTCCAAGCACTCAAGCGGTGCGTTTCACAAAGAGATTCGCAAACCCTACCTTATTAAGAAGCTTCAATCCCTCAACTTCAACTTCCCACAAATTCCTAGGGAGCGCCCGCCTAGTGGTACCTATATAGGTTAGAATATCACGGAAGTGCAAATACTGGGAATCTCGGACTCTAGGTGTGCTGGGAATTCTCCAGATGGGGAAGGTAGAGCACGAGTAAGTCTACTCAGAGAACCTATCTTCAGATCAAACTTCGCACACTAAGCCCCGGGACCCACGTACGGTATGAAATAACCCACGCATCAACCTCACTGCCGCGCCGCCGGCAATCGCATTCCTTAGGCGGTAACCAACTGCAAAGATACCGCTCCTATAACCCACCAATATGCTATTACCCTAACGGGCCTAACCATTTCAAGTTTTTTGTGCAAGGCCATAGCACATAATATGCCATACAAGTGCCCGGGAAGATTTTTTCGTACATGACAAGGATAGTTAACTAGCGAATTAATTCCTGTCTTGCACGAAAAAAGCATTCACGGGCACTTGTACTATGCAGAGAGGCCAGTTTTAAAAAAGAGACCGCCCGTTCAGCCAAAGTCAGACAAGGTAAAACAACTTCCATACCACCCAGTTCCTCGAGCACACCTCCATTACCAGTAAGGCGGATAGTACCCCGAGCCAAGGGAACGGGGTTCAAAGCTGTGGATGGAATTTTTGCACATGGTGGGGGTGCCGGTAGCAAACAACTACTCAATGCAGAGGCAATCGGTCAAGGCCCTTATGTTCACAATGCAGAAGTCAGCTGTCAGAGCGATGTCTCCTTACTCCCATAGCTGCCGGACTGCCAACCACCTCTCAAGCCTCGTATTAAATGTGACGCGGCCGTCATAGGATCAAACAGGAGACGGAGTCCATATCCGTGGAGCCTGCGACTCACCATTTGCTAATACCCAGAGACTCGATCATACACGTAGGCCTCCAATAGCTAGGGAAATCTTTAGAGAGTCCGAAAGAAAATGGGCTCGATGACCCCCAAGTACTCCTCACCCACCCTCAGCTATATCGACTAACTCTGCAAACGCAGACTCAGCCTAGGCAAACTTGACAGCTCAGAGATGTGAAAGGGCTAACGATCCAGCCCAGAATCCGACAGAAAGAAGAAAAAATGGCGGTGCTGTATGCAAAAAGGTTCAGCCAGCCGCAATTGCCAGTAAACAGATCCCTTAATATCTAAGAGGGTTAAATAACTGGGGGGCCACAATTTCGACGACTGTTCGAAAACCCATTCTGTCATATGTTGATTTGAGAGATCATGCCGTCGAAGATATTTTGAAACGGATGCATCACAGCTGACCGGGATCCCCGAGATGCCAAACCGGCCCCAGGCCTGGAAGCGCTGTGGACATGTAAAACGTGAGCGCTCACAGCAACATGGGTTGATCCATGATGTAAGAGCACCGATAATAGAGAGCTTGATAAATGGCTCATGCCAAATCCAAAATCCTAAGGAAGTCCACGCCGTAAAGTGCACCTACACGACACCGGTACACGTTTTCAAATCATGCGCATATGAAAGGAGCAAAGCCTTTGCATTTTCTGCACGATATACCAAGAACAGCGCACTGCGCCATCATTGCGATACCCGGAATGCAGCTCGGCACCTCAATATCAACGAAAAATCTTGGTGCCGCAGTTCGGTATCAATCCTGTCATTTATCATCCCGATATTAGCCCCACACGCAGGTTCTCCAACAGATCTAAAAGAATTACTTTTTTTCTATTCGTGCACTGCCACAGCTTGAGGCATCTAACTTAAGGTAAATATCACTATCCAGTCGCAATGCGAAAGGGAATGCTTTTGATCCAAGAACAATTGCGGGGTCGCGTACTGTATTCAGTCGAGGGAGGAGGTTGAAATTACTTCTACGAGTACGGTATTGGTCGGGTTTCCTGTTTGGGATGGGCTGAGGCCAAGCCAGATTTAAAGTTTGCGCCCCACCGCGGAAAAGCTTTACCCCAAAGGCCACTGCTGAGGTACCGTATGGAGGTGGGTGACCGGACAGACAGGGATTAGGAAATCTAGGCCGATACATACATTTTCTAATCCCTGTCTGTCCGGTCACCCACGTCCATACTCGAGTACAAATATGGCTAAAGCGTCATCCCCGCGGAGAAGGTGCCACAGATGCTTCTCCGGCCCGAGTGCTCGAGTGCTGTCCGCCCTCCTATCGCTTACAGAGATACAGCGCCTAATTTTTGTAGGAGCTGTGCTGTACCTCCGTACACCCCTGTCGGCACTCCCATCTGAAGCTACAGTACTGACGATCCCAAGGAATGCTTAGCGGGATGATTTCACCCAACACTTTACCCCATTTCGTCCATTTTGAGACCTACGGGCATTTCGTGATCAAACGCTGCCGCTCAGCCCTCCCTTTCGGCGAGCCCGGAGGCCCGGCCCTAGAACCTCATGTGAGGTTCAGGTGTGATAAAGATTTTTTAGACCGAACGAAATGATTTCAACGAATCCCGATTGGAAGTTATCAAGTTCGGGAAGAAAAAAATTCTGCCATACTATGGACGTGATACATGAAGACAACCTGGTTGCGGCTGAGTTTGGCTCAAGGCGCCGTGTTTCGACATCTTTTTCTACCAGCATAGTTACGGAGCTCTACAGTTGAATAGAAACTTCTAGAACGATATAGAGTAACGGTATCGAACTCAACCTAGATTAAAGTAATTGTAGAGCGCATCGGCAAAACTATGATACTTGTATGTTGCAAGAGTTGGCTCAAGCAAAGGGCAGCGACGCCGCATACCAGTAGATCAATAATACCCTCTATACCCTCACTGCATCTAATATATGGCGACAACACCTCTTCACCAGGCATTAGGCCCCCCCAGAAGCTAATCCTGAGATACTCCAAATAGCGACCTGCACCCATCAACAAACAAAACATAAGCCAGTAGGCAAAGTCCTTATTTTCCCAAAACTTCAAAACTTTATCAACACAGCAAGATAACAACCCCCTATCATTCCTATCCACAACCCCAACTACCTATCTTTCCGCCCATAAACTACTTAACAACTGCATATGCTTCTGATTACTAGTTTGCCAACTAAACGAGTCAAACCGCTTCCCTCAAAGTCAAAAGGATTGCTGCCCCCTCCCATTTGCTCACTTCCTCGTCAATCTTTTGAACAGTCTCTCTGAAACAACGCAACTCGTTATACAGAGCAGCAAGAAGTTGGTTCATCGCTTCTTTCCTACAAGCAATCTCCTTTTCAGTAAAAACCATACTTCGAATCTCCTCTTTGTACTTCTCATTCCTTGTATTGACCTTCTTTACGAGATTCTGATAGGCCCTTTGATGCTTGGTTAGCTCTGCAAGCAGTTGCGTGAGGTATTGAGTGCTTGCCATGTTGTTGGGGTTGGTTTGACAGAGCTATTGGTATTGAGAGTAGCTTAAGTAGTTTTTTCTTATCATTTCCGTAATTGTAAACCAAAATGTGGTGAATGCTGAGATAGCGGAAAGACAAGGAATCAATAGAGATATTTATACAAAGGTTTCTTATACCAAAGTCATCATATAGAAACTTCACGATATACTCATGCTATTTTCAAGTTGAGAACTCACTCTAGAAAGGTGTTGTTTTCAAGGTGGTTCTTGAAATATCTAAAACACATACACCCCCATGAAATCCAGAGCCGTGAGCTTACAGTTCCGCCACGGCCTTTCTCAGAGTAATTCGCCTCCGCCAAGGACAATTCGGCGAATTTTGCCATATAGCCCAGCACCCTCTCCACTGCTCTTACTATTGGCTCCCATCCATCCCCATCCAACCTTCCCACCCCGGACGCCCTTCCTATGTCTAGCTTTTCAGCTTCGGCCTTTTTCCTTAGGGCCCTGTGCTGTTTTTAAGTTTGAGCGCCCGGTGGAGATCATGGAGAGTCACTCAGGGTTAGACAATTTGGTTGTTTTAATTTGATTTTTTATAGGAAGTTAGAAAGTGGGCTTGAGTTTATAGTTCCTATGCTATTTTCATTCTCTATGAAAAGTATATTATTATTGAAAGGTGAGTATGAAGGGGGGATAAGCCATCTATCACATATACCAATGAGATTCACAGATGGTAAAGATCGGGGGTTAGCTCTAAGTCTAGACTACTTGAATCGTGTTTGGACTGGTAATGGCGGCCACAGTAGCTTCTGATACCATCGTCGGTTAGAATATTGCCAGGGTCGCTTAGCGAGTCATCAAATTGGTCCAGCCATTAAACTCCATCGTTCTTTGTGTTAGAAATCACAGTGTAAAGGCTGCACTTGGTACGGGAAGTGGCCACACTCCGAGGCCGCACTGGTACGCATATGCACCAGCCAAAGGACGCGCAAGCCATGAAAAGGTTTCACACCCCTGTCTTTCTCTCCTTCCCGTCCTTTCTCTCTCTACATCTTTCTTCCTCTTCACAACTTTCCTCAAGTCTTTGCTCATCAACTTATCACAATCAATCGTCTTCATCTCCTCTTAATACAAACTTTGTGTCTCCACTTAAGCCGTTCCACTCCACTGCAAAAAACCCCCACCGTTGATCATTACCTCCGCATCGAATATTTTCAACACTTTGAGATCGGGTAATTCCAAATAATTGTCAGTGATTGCAGTGCAACAAAATTCTAACCAGTGAGCCAGATACATAATAGCCACCATATTCACTGCCTTCTCCCCAAAGGTATGGAAGACGAGGACGAGTATGAGCCAGTCAGCTGTATCCGACATCCCTAATGTACAAAATATCGCCTTTAGTCACCCTAGTAAACGGTGCCGGACCCGACGGATCTCATTCCCTCCTACTCAAGGAATAAAGCCGCTGACACAAGGTGCGGAAATGCCTGGAGAAAATACGAATGTGAGGTGAGTCAACACGCTTAGTGCCTTAGCTAAAGCTCAATGGCTCAGCGTGCATAGCCAGAGTAAAAGAGCCTGAACCAATATCAGTATCTCCAAGAACAATGTGTGTTTGTTTTGAGTAGGGGGTACTTTGAGTTTCTTTTGTTATTCGGGTTTTCCAGGCCACACCTTAGGGTACTTGCTGGAATTTTCCTGTGCTTGCGAATAGATCCAGGAATTTAACCCCAAAAATAATAATCTCCAGGAGCAATTACAAACTTGAGCCTTAATACATCTTCTGCCACAGTAGTAATCACTCAGAAAACGATCTAAACCGAACCACACTCTCAAATCCCATGTTTTTTTTCCAACCATATAACCGTAGCACTAGTTTAATCAACTCGGGAAAATGTAACTAAGGCTCGTACAATTAATGCTTAGAGTTTTCTGCTAATCAATTCAGCCACTTTTGCACTACAGGGTGAGAAAGTACCCAGGATTCGCATCTCCCTGTTTCCAAATCAAAGGAGGTAAAAGGTTTCTCTTCCCTCTTTTTGGTTTTTGGTTTTTCTCCCCCTTCTGCTATCCCCTAACTAGGGACACCGAAAGCTGGCAGGTGGATTTGAATTTTTTCTCCAACCCAAGGCCAAGCATGGTAGCATTATTATCAAACATTAGATACGCCCTATTCCTGCTATCAAATAACCTGCTTGATCAACAAGATATCCTATTGACAAAGTAGGCCACTTTGCCTCCAAGATATCCCAGGAAGAAAGTAAACTCCAATCTACCCCAATCATAAAGACCCGCGGGGAGCAAATTAACGGGTCATAAGGTATATTTCACAGAATAACAGAAGGAATTAGGCACTTATACAGGTTGTTGGAAATAGTGCTTGTGCTCTTGCATCCTCGGCAGTCACGAGTGACACCCCGTGACCGCTTGGGTGGCTCATCTATGCCTACACCTATTTCTAGGCCGCTTTCTTCTACCTTTGTTCTTATTCTTCTTTCCTTTACTTCTCTTCTCTTCGATCTCTTTCTTATCTTTTCCATAAGCAATACAAATTATTCGCTTGTTTTGGTCACCTCTCTCCGCTCACCCCTCGTGATACTACTCAATACAGACAAAAGTGTATAGCTACAGAAGCAGTATGGTTAGCAGCATGTTCTATCCGAGCCCCTAGTTATAGCGGGTGAGGAGGTTTTCAACATGAGCAGGGATTCCGAGTTGTGAAATAATGGAAAGGCGGGGAGGGAAGCGGCTAAGTTAAGAAGTTTTCCCACTTCGTTTTTAATGGGTTAGTGAATTTTCCTGTTCGCATGAAGATTTTCCCTTTTACGAGAGAATCTGGATTGGGATCATAAGATTTGGGTTATGTGTTGTCTTTTACGGTCTGATGATTAGTGATAGTTTATCGCTATTTGTTATTTTGAGGTGTGGGAGAGGCTTTTTTTGTTAAAATAAGTTTTCTAGCACATACTTTAGGGCGCTTCCAGGAATTTTCCTGTACTAGTTCCGAATAAATTCAAGGGACTTAACAAAAAGAAAAACTCTCTAAAGTCTCTAGGTATGGTGATATTAGTTATAGAGACGAAAATTCCCTTCCCCCAGTCACCTCTGGGCCCCTCCACTTCGTTTCCCAACCTCTCACAACCTCCTGCAGCCTCTGCTGAGCTCACCGATTTCAAACTAAATTCTTCACTAGTGTGAATTGTACTATAAGTGTGCGATCTCTACTTCACATTCCCCACGGTGAAGTCTTCAGGCTTCTAATTCTAGTGTACTGCTTATTCATATAGGGAGGTTGGATATTTGTGACCGCTGATGCGTTCGGGCAATTGGCAGACTCGTGATTGTAGGTCTCTTTTATCATTCGGCTAGTCTTGGGGCTCATTCAGGCTGCCCCCAGAGAATTACTATGAGTGAGTCCCTCGCTATCAAATCGAAAGGAGCGTGCTCAGGGGGCGCAGACGCGATTTTTATATTCAGGTGAACAAAGCCATGCAGTGAATTCCTGATATGTATCCAGTACAAATAGTGCATTTTGACCATCGTTGAGCATCCAAAAAGAGTTGATAAAGGGGAACACATTGTTGAGGGAGGAAAAGATTGTTAGCAGTAGAACATATTAAAGCGGATCCGGGGGAATTCACTTAAAAAGGTTTGCCTAATCACCTGGATATCCCAGCCAAAAAACGACTTTCTTGACGACCAGAATGGAACAAATACGTTATGAGAGTAAACACATCGCTAAGAGAAATTATAAACACCGATCACTAATAGCTAGCAACAAAATCCCTTCATGTGCAATGGAGTAATCACAGCAGGGATATAAATGATGAAAAAAGGTCGACATGACGATGATCATGAAAGAATTTGGAGGGGGGGGTCTCCTATTGGAGATATACGGCCGAATACCTCAGGCACGTTGATAAGTGTGTATCGAAAGAATCCTAGATACAACGTTTACGACTTATGGTAATCCATACGGGGCATTATGTCCGACTTTAAAGTCGGGTATCATGAGTGTTCGGCAGGCCCTCTAATATGTTAGTTGCTCAGACAATTCTTGTTCACATAGCTTTGTTAGATTTACTATTTAACCACCGTTCAGACCAGTTCCGTTGGGCAGCTACTTCCTTTCACTACTAGCCTTTTCTGCCTCATTACTCGTCTTGTTGTTAGACTATTCTTGATTTTTTCTCATCTCTTTCTCGTTCTTCTCTCAACTTTAAGGCCATGCTTCATCCTTATTCAATTATGGCATACCGCTTTCCCATCATTTATCAGTTCCCGTTCATCTTTTTTTGCGCCTTTCCTTTTTCATCTATCGCCGATTCTAGATTTCCCTCCCTTTTATTTCCTTTCGCTTTTCCCCCTCCCTAAATCGAGGATATAAACCCAATCTTATCATGGGGTAAAAAAAATTAAGCTTCATTCCCTCTCCTTCTAGCCATACACATCTACACGTTTAGCGAGTGACCCGATGTGACGCATCCTACCAAGATTCGTGATACGGTGACGGGGTTCCATGACTACTCTATACTACTACCCATCAGTCATAGAGGTTTCTACAGCGTTTCAAGCTATATCCAGATCTTAGAGTCTTAAGCACAGCTTTTAACAGATCAAAAAAGGCACGCCTGAGAGTGGATCTCGCACTAGCAAAGCACATATAGTAGTTGCAATGAACTGCCTGTATCTCTAGATAGGATAGCTACTCTATTAACAAAAAAATGGGTGTCGTCCCAGCGCGCAGTAGAACACTGTCTGACTTACGATAAATTTCCTACCGCGTTGTCATAAAATCCCAGAGTAACTATGTTTTCTTATCTGGGACTCGTTCTTGACTGCAGGTAGGGAGGTTTATTTAACAGGGTAGGGCGTTCCAACTGGATGAAGATCAACCCTCAGGGGCCGCATTAGGGACCGATTAAAGATAATCAAAGAAATATTTCTAGCTCGCGAATCCAGTGTGGGAGAAAAGCAAAATTCCCTATGATGGAGGGGTACCTGTACTGCGCGATATCCATTCAATATATAATAAGAATCAACACTCTATCAATTACTAAAGTAGCAAGAGGTTCCTGCAGAAAAGTATAACAATAAGCTACCGTATGATACTACTAGAACAGATTAAAGTCGTGCGTTGAGCGAGAGTTCCCCCAAACAATATTGCTATGATAGCACGGAAAGAACCCAAGATGGCTTCTGTGAAGCAAACTTCGGATAATACAGCCGCATGTCCCCGAATCAGCTGATCATTCTGAAATGTACACGCGAACCCGCAGGGCACATACCATACCCTAGGGCGAGACACAGGGATTACGTGCCCTCTAAGAAAGCCGTTCCTCCCCACCCTCATTGGAAAAGAAATAAATTCCCGCGTCGCCCCCATGAAATTTGTGTGAGGAAGAATACCATGTGCCTGGGAATAGCAACACATCCACGCTTCAGCCTCAACCCGAGGGAAAAATCAACGCTGCCAGCAGCTTCACTGCCATGAATGGGACGTCGATGCCAACCAACGGCTCAACTTCAGCCGCCATGGGGAACGGTGGCGGCGGCGCTATGTCTATGGTGAGTGGGCAACATACCGGTAATACACTTCAGCATTATCAGCAACAGCTCCAAGCTTCTCAAGCCACCTTGGGCGGCCAGCATCCTACTTATCCACAAGGTAAAGTTTGGTGGAGAAATGCACCCACTTCCTTCCTTCACCCCCGCTATCTGCATTTTAGCGCTTCTTCCACCTTGTTGTGATCAGAGCCTCCCCTGAGCGCGGCATGGGGTCGCTCCGAAAATTCATCGCGTGGAGTTAAAGCTAACCATCATCCGTCATGAAGGCACTCCGGTTCAAAACCTATCACCCCATCACCACTCATCATTATCACCTACACCGGCGTCAGCCTCCTCCGCGTCCTCCATAGCACTCCAGCAACAACAACTTTTGCTAAACCGCCAAATGGAGACCCAAAGTCAACTACAACTTGACAAATCTCGGGTCACATTAATTCTCCAGATAAATACAGAGCTACTCCGAGAAACAATAAGCCTTCAGGCAAGTGGAAAGGGTGCCGGAGGTGAGGAGAATAAAACACCCGACAAGGGATATATTGAGTACGCGACCAAAAACAGCACCAGACTCCCATTTCCCATACGTGCGTTCGCTGATACCCGAAGCTCGGTTTAGATGTATGCGACGGCTTCAATGTAATCTTGCCTACCTAGCTGCAATTGCCGACCGTTCGCATAAGCCTGCTTCTCAAATTCCACCCTCACCCACAATTCTACTCGCACCGCCCGGGATGCCGGTTCTCGAGAAGATGTACAAAGACCTGCAAGGCCTCTATCCCGACGTCAAACCCGGGAACCCGCCACAGTCCGGACAAGCGTTGAGTCAGGGCGGGGGAAGCCGGTCAGGAGGGGGGAGCCAGAATGCATCGCCAAAGGTCAACGCTGCTGATAGGCCTGCGACTCAACACCAACCGCAGCAATCACAACAGCAGCAGCACCAACACCATCACCAACAAGCTCAGCAGCAAGTTCAGCAGCAAGTCCAAATGCAGCCTCAGCAAAGCCCCCGACACGTAACATCACCTACCCCACCAGCACAAGTCCCACATCAGGTTTTACAACATCAACAACCAATGCAAATGCAAATGCAAATGCAAGGAATGCCTGGTCAGCAACATGTACAATTCTCCCCTCCACACCATCCACAACCGTCACCGCATAATGCTCCCCAGATGGCGCAGCAACATGTTCAGAGCGTCGGACCGGGTGGCCAAATACCGACGAACTATGCGCTCCTCCAACAACAACGACACGCAATGATGCAAGTGCAAGCACAAGGCCGGCAAATGCAAGTTCAGATGGGAGGGGTCCCGTCTACGATGAGTATGAATTCTGGTGTAGGCGGAGGCATGAGTAACGGTATTCCCGTAACCTCAATAGCTCAACAATCGGGAATGCCACAGCAGGCCATGATGGGGAATATGGGTATGAGTATGGGTATGCCTCCAGGGATGGTTCCCAGAATGGGAGTACCAATGGGTATGGGGGCGCCGATGGGTGGTGGTCCGATGGGGGGACAAATGGGCGGTCCTATGGGCGGACAGATGGGGCAAATGGCACAAATGGGGGGCCAGATG
>Ga0307507_10006568_pt1 | contig 17727 bp, 12 predicted proteins | sample 7_EM_MG_FD_207223 | JGI IMG/M metagenome (GOLD analysis project Ga0307507, IMG submission 207223) | Populus trichocarpa ectomycorrhiza microbial communities from riparian zone in the Pacific Northwest, United States - 7_EM | ecosystem: Host-associated > Plants > Roots > Unclassified | place...
GACGGAGAGCTGCTGCGCCAGCGTGTTTTCTTGCAGGGGCTCTCCAGGCTTCAGCGACCCGCTGAGAATCGCATCGCGAAGGGTCGTAGCAACTTGGTCACCCAATGGGGCGCGTGCGGGGGGCTGAAGCGCCATCGGGATGCTCCAAGAATGCTGTCGACTGAATCCTGTCGACAGGATGCACTTGCAGTGCTCGCTTGTCAATTGATGCGTCCGCACTGGCTTGGATGCCGGTTGAACGATTCGTGCGAAATCCAACCGCAATCAGCCGTCTGGCGTCCAGTGAACAAAACCGATTATGACGATGTTGCGGTGAGGCCTGCTCCACAGTCGATGGCCGGTGGGTGGTACCATCGGCGCAGATCGCGTGGATCGCGTCGGGCCTATGCAAGCCGTTCGCCAGCGACTCGACGCAAGCGGTCATTGGCCGACATGGGCATGTTGACGTTGCTGGAGGACAGCATGCTGGAACGCAGTCGGGCCTCGAGCCCGTTCTATACCGCCGAACACGACGCCTTCCGTGACACGATGCGCAGCTTCGTGGCGCGCGAGATCGAGCCCTATGCCAGCGAATGGGACGAGGCCGGCGAGTTCCCGCGCGAGCTCTATGTCAAGGCGGCGGAGATCGGCCTGTTGGCGCTCGGCTTTCCCGAGGATTGCGGCGGCGTGCCGGCCGACCAGTTCATGAAGATCGTGGCCTCGCAGGAACTGGCGCGGGCCGGCGCCGGCGGCGTCAGCGCCAGCCTGATGAGCCACACCATCGGCTCGCCGCCGATCGCGCGCGCGGCGCGGCCCGCGATCAGGGCGCGGGTGCTGCCGGAGGTGTTGTCGGGCCGCAAGATCTCGGCGCTGGCGATCACCGAGCCCGGCGGCGGCTCTGATGTCGCGAACCTGACTACCAGGGCGCGCCGTGACGGCGATCATTATGTCGTCAACGGCGAGAAGACCTTCATCACGTCAGGCATGCGCGCCGATTACCTGACGGTCGCGGTGCGCACCGGCGGCGAAGGCGCGGGTGGCGTCAGCCTGCTGCTGATCGAGGGCGGCACGCCGGGCCTGTCGCGGACCAAGTTGAAGAAGATGGGCTGGTGGGCATCCGATACGGCGACCCTGCATTTCGACGATTGCCGCGTCCCGGCGGAAAACCTGATCGGCGAGGAAGGCCATGGCTTCAAGCTGATCATGCAGAACTTCAACAGCGAGCGCATGGGCATGGCGGCGGGCTGCACGGCGTTCGCGCGGGTCTGCGTCGAGGAGGCGATGGCCTATGCCAGGGAGCGCAAGACCTTCGGCAAGCCGATCGCGCAGCATCAGGTCATCAGGCACAAGCTGGTTGACATGGCGCAACGCGTCGCCGCATCGCAGGCGATGCTGGAAATGCTGGCGTGGCGGCTCGGGCAGGGCGAAAGCCCGGTGGCTGAAATCTGCATGATGAAGAACCAGGCCACCCAGACCATGGCGTTCTGCGCGTCGGAAGCGGTGCAGATCTTCGGTGGCGCCGGCTACATGCGCGGCATCAAGGTCGAGCGCATCTATCGCGAGGTCAAGGTCAACGCCATCGGCGGCGGCACCGAGGAAATCATGAAGGATCTGGCGAGCCGGCAGATGGGATTGTGAGGGCGGTCCCCACGCTGCTGCGCGGAGGGAGGGCGCGAAACGATGCGCGTGTGCCCGGGTATCACTTACCCTTCCATGGAGGGGGAGGGTCGCCCGCGCTCGGCGATGCGCAGCATCGTCCGGTGCGGGCGGGGTGGGGTGACGGTCTCTCAACTCGTGCACCGTTCGAGGGGAGAGACTGTCACCCCACCCCGCCGCTCATTTCATTCGCGTCGACCCTCCCCCTCCAGGGCAGGGTAAGAACGCCCCGGAACGACGGAGAAACGAAGATGCTCTTCACAGCCGACCACGACGAACCGCGCCGTATCCTGCAGAGGTTCATCGCCGCGGAAATCAACCCCTATGTCGACGAATGGGAGAAGGCGGAGCAGTTTCCGTCGCATGAGCTGTTCAAGAAGCTCGGCAATCTCGGCTTTCTCGGCCTCAACAAGCCGGTCGCGTTCGGCGGCCAGGGGCTCGACTATTCCTATGCGCTGATGATGGCGGAGGAATTGGGCGCGATCACATGCGGCGGGGTGCCGATGGCGATCGGGGTACAGACCGATATGGCGACCCCGGCGCTGGCGCGGTTCGGCTCGGACGAGGTGCGCAAGGAGTTCCTTGCCCCGGCCATCGCCGGTGACGCGGTCGCCTGTATCGGCGTTTCCGAACCAGGTGCCGGCTCCGACGTTGCGTCGATCAAGACAGTCGCGCGCTCCGACGGCGACGATTACGTCATCAACGGCGGCAAGATGTGGATCACCAATGGCGTGCAGGCGGACTGGATCTGCCTGCTCGCCAACACCGGTGATGGTCCGGTGCATCGCAACAAGTCGCTGATCTGCGTGCCCATGAAGAGCAGGGGCGTGCAGGTCGCGCGCAAGCTCGACAAGATGGGCATGCGCTGCTCCGACACCGCGCAGATCTTCTTCGACGACGTCCGGGTGCCGAAGCGCAACCGCGTCGGCGAGGAAGGCCAGGGCTTCACCTACCAGATGGTGCAGTTCCAGGAGGAGCGGCTGTGGGGTGCTGCGGCCTGTCTCAAGGCGCATGAATACATCATCGCCGAGACGATCGCGTACACCCGCAACCGCAGGGCTTTCGGCCGTAGCATCCTCGACAACCAGGTGGTGCATTTCAGGCTGGCGGAACTGCAGACCGAGGTCGAATTGCTGCGCGCGCTGGTCTATCGCGCCGCGGAGGCGCTGGTTGCGGGCGAGGACGTCACCCGGCTTGCGACCATGGCCAAGCTGAAGGCCGGGCGGCTCGGGCGCGAGTTGACCGATGCCTGCCTGCAATATTGGGGTGGCATGGGCTTCATGAACGAGACGCCGGTCAGCCGCGCCTATCGCGACTCGCGCCTGACCTCGATCGGCGGTGGCACCGACGAGGTGATGCTGACGATCCTGTGCAAGATGATGGGGACGCTGCCGGCGGCGAAACGCGAATAGACTCAGGTGACCTTGGGGGAAGCCGAGTCTTTTCCGCCTCTCAACCTGATCCGAACGATCGGCAGCCTGACTAGGATAACAGGGCCGGAAGTTCGTCCATGCTGTGGAACAGCTCAGCACACTCAGTGCCCAGTTCCGACATCGCGTGGCCATCTCCTGCCGTATAGCCCAACACCCGCATGCCGGCCGCATTGGCGGCACGAATGCCGGACAGCGAGTCCTCCACGACGATGCAGCGCGACGGCTCCGCGCCGAATGTTCGCGCAACGTGCAGGAAAAGTCCGGGGTCCGGCTTCCACACCCCGACGTCATAGGCGCTGAAGATGCGCCCTTCGAAATGACCGAGAAGATGCGCGAGCCCCAGCGTATGCTTCATCTTGGCCATCGGTCCATTCGATGCGACACAGACCGGAAGGGTGATTGCGGCCAGTGCCCCCCGAATGCCCTCGACGGCGCGCAATTCGCTTTCGAATGCAGCGGCCATGGCCTGGCGCAGATCGATAACAAAGTCTTCGCGAACGGGCCGTCCTGATCTGCGTTCGATTTCGACGACGCATTCGGCCATTTTCAGGCCGCGAAAAAGATGGAGCGCCTCCTCCGCGGTAATCGCGGCGCCTTCCCGCGTCGCGGCCTTCGCCAGCACGGCGTTTCCGATGCCCTCGCTGTCGACAAGAACGCCGTCACAATCAAAGATGACAAGCTCGGTCATGATCCGGATCGATGCGATGCTGCGAGGACAGGGGGATTTCCCGGTGTCCCAGCACGTCGGCTGCGGCCTGTCAATTCAAGCGCACGATCACGGTCGTCCCGGCCTTGAGCCGGGACCCACAATCCGCGGCAGCAGTTCTTGACTTCGGTGTCGCCCACTTTACCTCATGGATCGATCACGCGGTATGGTTTCCCGCCCCGTGCGCAATTGCGCACCAGGCGGTGACGACGAGCGTATTTCGTCCCTCACGCAAATCTCGGCCGTGCCGCGGCTCCACCCGTCAGCCGCGCGCGCTCGGTGTTGGGGAACAGCAGCAATAAACCGAGCAGGCCGGAGACGACCATGATGACGGCATTGATGGTGAAGCCGATCATGTAACCATCAACCAGCGTCTCCGCATGCTGGATGACCTGGCCCATCACGAAGGGCGCCACGATGCCGGCGATGGTGTAGATCGCGCCATAGATCGAGATCACGGCGCCGCGCTGCGACACCGGTGTGAACTCCCCGAGCATCGGCGGACACACCACATAGATCGAGCTGCACAGGCCCGGACCGACCACCAGCAGCGCAAGCTGCAATCCCGCCCCGTTGACATAGGGCAGCATCGAAAGGATCGCGCCGCCGGCGATCAGGGGCGCGGCGCCGAGCACGCCGCGTGAGCCGCGGGTCGAGACGCCCCGCGCCATCAGCACCTGCGACAGCCAGCCTGTCAGCAGCACGACGCTGGCGCCGAACACCCAGGGCAGGATCGAAATCCATCCGGCGTCCTTCTGCGAGAAGCCCAGTCCCTTGATGACGAACGGGGTGAACCAGGTCAGCCCCAGCGACAGCGCCCAATAGGCACCGAAGGTGGCGGCGCAGCAGCCGATGAAGGTTCGCGAGGTCAGCAACCGAAGATAGGGGACGCGCGGCCCGGCCGCCATCTCGGCGCGGGTCTCGGCCAGCGGGCCTTCCTTGCCGAGCACAAGCCATGCACCCGCCCATAACAGCCCGACCACGCCGAGCGCACCGAAGGCATAGTGCCAACTGTGATTGACGATGATCCAATTCAGCGCCGGCACCGCGATGATCACGCCGAACGCCGTTCCCTGCGCCAGGATCGCGGTCGGCAGCGTCCGCTTCTCGTCGGGGAACCATTTATAGACCGCATGCACAGCCACATTGAAGGCCGGGCCCTCGCCGGCGCCGAGGATGATCCGGCAGATCATGAGCGTCGTGAAGCCGACCGTGCCGACCATTGGGAACTGCGCCAGTGCCCAGATCACGGCCAGCGTCAGCAGCACCCAGCGCGTCGCGATGGTGTTGACGATGAAGCCGACCACGATCGCCGAAATCGAAAACAGGAAGAAGAACGAGGACCCGAGCAGGCCGAATTGATCGGGCTCGAGCTTCAGCTCGGTCATGATCGGCACGCCGGCCAGCCCCACCACGATCTTGTCGGCGAAGTTCACCAGCATGAAGAGGAACAGCAGGAATGTGATTTTCCAGGCGCCTTGCGGCGTCGGTTGTGCTGCCTTCATCAATCCCCCTCGTTTATCATTGGCCCGCCTGTCGCATGGGCGCACGATGAATGGTAGCTGTTGGGCAATGATCCGCGCAACAGGACATTTCGCTGCCCCCAGCGGGCGTGCCAGAACACGGGGAAGCGATTTCCGCATGGCGGATTTCTGTCGTGATCTGGTGCGACTGGCTTGGTATGGAGAGTAACATGACCACAGATCCATTGTGCTGAGCGTTCGAAACCTGACCAAGACCTATCGTTCGGCCGGCGAGCAGATCAGCGTGCTGCGCGGGGTGAGCCTCGATGTCGCCGCCGGTGAGCGCGTGGCGCTGTCGGGTGAATCCGGCAGCGGCAAAAGCACGCTGTTGCACCTGATCGCGGGGCTCGATGCCGCCGATGGCGGCGAAATCAGGCTCGACGCCGAGGTCGTCACCGGCCTCTCCGATGCCGAGCGGGCGGCGCTGCGGCGCGACCGACTCGGACTCGTATTCCAGCAATTCAACCTGATCCCGAGCCTGAGCGTCGCGGACAATCTGGCGTTTCAGTCACGCCTCGCCGGCCGGCTCGATACGGCCTGGCAGGTGGAGCTCGTCGAACGGCTCGGGCTTGGCGGGCTGTTGAAACGCTATCCCGAACAATTGTCCGGTGGTCAGCAGCAGCGGGTGGCGATCGGGCGTGCGCTCGCGATTAAACCGCTCTTGTTGCTCGCGGACGAGCCAACCGGGAACCTCGACGAGGCAACCGCTGACGACGTTCTCGCCCTGACCAACGACCTCGTGAAACGAACGGGTTGCGGTTTCCTGATGGTCACCCACAGCGCGCGTCTCGCGGCGATGCTCGATCGCCGGGTCACGCTGCATGCGGGGCTGGTCGCATGAGCCGCCTGCTCTGGGTGCTCGCCGTGCTGCTCAGCCATTGGCGGCGGCATCCGATGCAGCTGGCAACACTGCTGATCGGGCTGATGTCGGCGACCGCCTTGTGGAGCGGCGTACAGGCGCTCAACCAGCAGGCCCGCATCTCCTATGACCGCGCGGCCGCGGTGTTCGGCGGCGCCCGCACGCCGATGCTCGTTGCGCCAGGCGGCGCGACGTTTTCGCAAGGGCTCTTCGTCGCGCTGCGCCGCGCCGGCTGGCCGGTCTCGCCCGTCCTCGAAGGTCGCCTGCAGATCGACGGGCACGCGTTCCGCCTGCTCGGTATCGAGCCGCTGACCTTGCCGGGCGATGTCGGCAACGCGCCGACGGTCGGGCGTGCCGGGGTTGCGGCCTTCCTCACCCCGCCGGGACAAACCCTGGTGGCACCGGAAACCCTGACCGATCTGCATCTCGCAGAGGGCGCGTCACCCGAGACCAGCAGCGGTGCAACACTGCCGCCCTTGCATGCGCAAGCCCAGCTCGTGCCCGACGTGCTGGTGGTCGATATCGGGATGGCGCAGCAGCTTCTGAACAAGCCCGACCAGCTGTCGCGTCTGCTGCTCGGCAAGGCGAAGGGTCCGCGCGCCGCCCTCGATAGCGTCGTGGGCGACCAGCTCCGCCTGGTCGAGCCGGATACGGAGACCGATCTCGAACGCCTGACCGACAGTTTCCACCTGAACCTGACCGCATTCGGGATGCTGTCGTTCCTGGTCGGCCTCTTCATCGTCAATTCGGCCGTCGGCCTGACCTTCGAACAGCGCCTGCCGACGCTGCGGACGCTGCGCGCTTGTGGCACTTCGGCGCGGATGCTCAATGTTGCGCTGGTCATCGAACTGGTCTCGCTCGCGCTTGTCGCCGGCCTCGCCGGGCTGGTGTGCGGTTACTTCATCGCTGCCGCTCTGTTGCCCGATGTCGCGGCGTCGTTGCGTGGCCTCTATGGCGCGCAGGTGCCGGGCGAACTCACGCTCAAGGCCGAGTGGTGGGTCGCCGGCCTCGTCATCAGCGTCGCCGGAGCCCTCGCGGCTGCGGCCGCGAGCCTTATCAAAGCGGCCAGGCTTTCAGTGCTGGCCGCGGCGCAGCCGCAGGCCTGGCAGGATGCGCAGCACCGCTGGCTGCTGCTGCAGGGCGCCGCGTCGCTCGCCGCCTTTGCCACGGCGGGGTGGCTGCTATGGTATGGCGACTCGCTGATCGCGGGCTTTGCCGTGCTCGCGATGCTGCTGCTGGGCGCGGCGCTGATCCTGCCGGCGGTGCTGGAGCTGGCCTTGCGGCTTGGCCAGCGCAGTGCGCGGCATGCGATTGCAGGCTGGTTCTGGGCCGACAGCCGGCAACAGATCTCCGGGCTGTCGCTGGCGCTGATGGCGCTGTTGCTCGCGCTCGCCGTCAATGTCGGCGTCGGCACCATGGTGCAAAGCTTCAGCCTGACTTTCGTGGCCTGGCTGGAGGGCCGGCTCGCCGCGGACGTCTATATCAGCGCCGCCGACAATGCCCAGGCCCGCGCGATCCGGGAATGGCTTGCTGGCCGCCCCGAGGTGAGTGCGATCATGCCGGGCGGACGCGCCGAGAACCAGATCGACGGCCTGCCGGTCGATATTCTCGGGCTTCCCGATGCCGCCACCTATCGCGATCACTGGCCACTCCTGGAGCAGACCGATCGTGCCTGGATCAGGCTGCTGCCTGGAGATGCCGCCTTCGTCAGCGAACAATTGTCCCGCCGTCTGAACCTCAGGCTCGGCGACCACGTCGAGATTCCGGCGTCGGGTGGCAACTGGACGGTGGAAGTCGTCGGCATCTATGCCGACTACGGCAATCCCAAGGGACAGATCGCGGTCAATGTCGCAGCCCTGATCAGGCGCTTTCCGGCGACCCCGCAAACCCGGTTGGCGCTGCGCGTCGACCCGACTAAAAGGCCCGCGCTGATGTCGGCGCTGCGCGACAGATTCGGTCTCGACAGCAACAGCCTGCTCGATCAGGCGCGTGTGAAGACGGAATCGCTGCGGATCTTCAACCGCACCTTCGCCGTCACCGCCGCACTCAATGCCTTCACGCTCGGCGTAGCCGGTGTGGCGCTGTTGACCAGCCTGTTGACGCTCGCCAACTCCCGCCTGCCGCAACTGGCGCCGCTGTGGGCGCTCGGCGTCACCCGGTCGCGGCTGGCCGGCCTGGAGCTGTTGAAGACCTTGTCGGTGGCGCTGATCACGGCGCTGTTCGCGCTGCCGCTTGGGCTTCTGGTCGCATGGTGCCTGATCGCCATCGTCAATGTGAAGGCGTTCGGCTGGCGGCTGCCGTTCCATGTCTTCCCGCTGCAACTGGTCAAGCTGCTGGCCGTCGCCATGGCCGCCTCGCTGCTCGCCTCCCTGCTGCCCATCTTAAGGCTCGCACGGATGCAGCCGGCCAAACTCGTGAGGATTTTTGCGAGTGAGCGCTGACCGCACCTTGTCCCGCCGCGCCTTCGCCGGCGGCCTCGCTTGTCTCGGCTTGTCGCGGCAGGCTGCGTTCGCGCAAGGCTATGCCGGGCTCGGTCAGGATGCGGCAGGCTATGCCGAGGTCATACCGGGCAGACTCTTCTCCTTTCCGGCCGACCACGGCCCGCATCCGGATTTCCGCATCGAATGGTGGTACGTGACGGCGAACCTCACGGATAGCAGCGGAGCGGCCAGCGGCATCCAGTGGACGCTGTTTCGCCAGTCGACGCGCCCAGGGCCGCAAGCCCCGGGCTGGGCCAGCCAGCAGTTCTGGATGGGCCATGCGGCGCTCACCCGCGCCGACGGCCACCGCTTTGCGGAAAACTTTGCCCGCGGCGGCGTTGGACAGGCCGGCGTCGAGGCCAAGCCGTTTTCCGCCTGGATCGATTCCTGGCAGATGCGCGGCACCGCCGAGACCTCCGATCAGACGCTGGCGCCGCTGATGCTCAACGCGGCCGGAGCCGATTTCAGCTATGCGCTGACGCTGTCCGCGGACCGGCCCGTGGTGCTGCAGGGCGATGGCGGCTTCAGCCGCAAATCGCAGCGCGGGCTTCAAGCCTCCTACTACTACAGCCAGCCGTTCTTTGCGGTGACAGGCAGCGTCACTGTCGACGACAAGACCACGGACGTCACTGGCCAGGCCTGGATGGACCGCGAATGGAGCAGCCAGCCGCTCGCCTCCAATCAGACCGGATGGGATTGGTTCTCGCTGCATTTTGCCTCCGGCGAGAAGCTGATGCTGTACCGCATGCGCCAGACCGATGGCGACAATTACATGTTCGGCAACTGGATTTCGCCCGACGGCACGACACGGCCGTTCGCGGGTGCCGAGATCGTCATGACGCCGAGGGCGGCAATCGAGATCGCTGGCCGCCGGATGCCGGTCGAATGGCAGATCGCGATCCCGGCGCTCGGGCTCGCGGTCGCCTGCAGCCCGCTCAACCCGAAGAGCTGGATGGGCACCAGTTTTTCCTATTGGGAAGGGCCGATCAGCTTCAAGGGCAGTCACAACGGGGTGGGTTATCTGGAACTGACCGGCTATTGAAACCCACACACGTCATTCCGGGATGCGCCACTTGGCGCAGGCCCGGAATCCATAACCGCGACTCGTGGTTATGGATTCCGGGCTCGCTCGTTTCACTCGCGCCCCGGAATGACAGTTATTGTTGTTTTTGCAAACAGGGGACCCCATGCATAATTTGACTGCGCTGATCACTTGCCTTGCCGTTGCTGTCTGTTTCTCCACCGGCCTTCTGGTGGCGCGAGCCCGCGCGGCCTACGGCATCAAGGCGCCGGCGACCACCGGCAATCCCGACTTCGAGCGTGTGTTCCGCGTGCAGATGAACACGCTGGAATGGATGCCGATGTTCCTGCCCGCGCTCTGGCTGTTTGCGATCTATGTCAGCGATTCCTTCGCAGCTGCGATCGGCCTGGTCTGGATCGCCGGCCGCATCCTATACATCGTCAGCTATTCGAAAGCTGCGGACAAGCGCGGGCCCGGCTTCGGCATTCAGGCCTTCGCCACGATCGCGCTTTGGCTTGGCGCGACCGGCGCCATCGTCTGGCGCCTGCTGCACGGTTGACGCGGCTGAAAACGGGGCGAGACGCCTCTACGGCAGCCTCTTGGAATGCGGGAGTTCACACTGCTCATCCGACGCAACGAACCGGCCGCGACTTCAGGTCACGGCCGGTTGTGGCCTGAGGCGCTTCCCCGCTATTTTTGAGACTTGGCACGACCGGAACGATGATCCGATCGCGGATTTGCTGAATCGAGGGCGTGATATGCGCTGGCACATCACGCCCCTGGTTGTGACTAGTTTTGAGTGAACCACCAGTGTGGCCAGCCTCCACCTGGGCCAGACCAACCCGGGCCGGAATACGGGACGACCTTGATCCCGGCCATCATGCCTCCGTCCTCATGTTCGAGGATGTGGCAGTGGTAGATGAACTCGCCGAGCTGCGAGAACGGAATGTCGACCACGACCGGCGTGGATTTACATGTGCCGGCACGCCATTGATCGACCGTGCAGACGCCGTTCTGGTCATTGAAGACCGTGTCGGAGATCGCCGAGGTGGGCTCGGCGACGCCGAGCGCCAGGTTGTCCAGGAATATGCCGCCCCCGCCGAACGAGTAGGGCCGTTCCGCGACGATCGAGTTGGCGGCAGCAGACGCGCGGACCTGACGGAACCGCGCCTGGTGGATGTGGAAGTTGTGGTTCTCGGTCGACAGCTGCACCAGCTCCCAGGTCTCGTGCACCGGCGTCTGGCCGGGTCCCAGCGGCAGGCAGACGGTGGGTTGCGAGGGATCGAATTGCGTCAGCGGACGCTGCGTACCGGCAACCACGGTGCCATTGCGATCAACTTCCTCATAGCCGAGCGCGAAGGTGTCGGCGATGGTCACGTCGGAGAATCCGAAGAAGATCCGGCGGCGATGCCCGGGCGCAAGCGGCTTGCAGTTGGCGTTGGCCTGGACGGTCGCCTTGTCCGTATCCGGTACCTTGCCGGCGAAGATGCCGTTCGGCTGCGTGCTGTTGAACGCGTCGCCCTGGATGTCGAGGGCGTAGCTGGTGAGCTTGCGCGTGCCGCCCGACTTGAACACCACGCTGGCGAGATCGATCGCCGGCCAGGTATCCCCGGATCCCATCGTCAGTCCGACCTGTTTCAGGGTCGCAGTCGCGCCCGTCGACGGCGGCATGGTGATGCGGCCATTCTGGTCGCGATAGGTCACCCAGATCTCGGCGCGCGAGCTCGGCATCATGACGAGTTCGCTGACGCAGACCGGGAGTGAACGCAGCACACCACCGGGAACCGGCGGACACTTGACCACCCTGAATCGTGCACCTGCGAGCGTGACGACAGAGTCCATCGTTGTGTCTTGCGGCAGATGGATGCTGACGCCGTCAACGGCGACGAGCTGCATGACAAGCGGCTTCTGCGTCGTGTCGTCGACCAGTTTCAGGTCGTAGCTCAGGCTGGCCGAGGCGTTGGTCAGCCGCCAGACCTCGCCGTCCGGATCGGTGACACGGATGGTCGGGAATTGTTGGCCGTTGACGGTGTAGAACCAGCGTCCGCCGGTGTAATTGTTGCCCGGATCCTCATCCTTCGAGTTGTCGGCTCCGGGGCACCCGCCGCGGCGGTCTTCCGTCGCGCTCTCGGGAAACTGGGTGCAGAAATTCGGGTCTTGCTGGTTGAGGATTTCGCCGTTGACGACGGTCTGATCGCCACTGTCGAAGCCGATCGTGCCACCGGCCAGAATCTGGCTGTCCTTCAGCAGCAGATGGCGGACGCTGGCTTCCGGCCACGGGGTCCTGGCGGCATCACCTCTGATATTGTCGCCGGCCCTCCCGATCGTGATGATTCCGGCCATTCCTTCGGTTACCTGATTGAGCGAGAGGCCGTGGATGTGCGGGTGGAACCAGAACAGACCTGTCGGATGATTCCACGGGATGGGAATCTTGTAGTCGACGCTGTCCATGACGATGGGACCATGCTGGTGCGTCGTCTGCGGCACCGGAATGCCGTTCGCCGAATTGTAGACCGAAACGAAGGTGAAATCGCCGAAGGTCGGATCCTTCAAGGTGGCCGCCCGCGCCGGTGTCAGCAGACCATGCGTATGCAGGTTTGTCGGATTGAGAAACAAATTGGCCTGGCCGGGGTCGCCCACGTGCTTCAGCTTCCCCGCAGTGATGAGCGGCAGCTTGTTGACCAGGCGTACCTTCAGCACATCGCCCTGATTGAGCGCGAGCCGGACGCCGCCGTAGTCGGCGACGGTGCCCGTTCCCGCCGGGCAGCTGGTTTCGCTCCCCTTCCGTTTACAGATCTCATAAACCCAGCCGGTCGGATTGACCGCAGCGCTTCCATCCGGCGGCGTGAAGGCAAGATTTGGAACGGGGCTTGCCTTGGCGATCATCAGGATGTCGAGCACGCCGTTCGAACTGGCGAATACCGCAGGCTCGACGAGATCGGCGGCGCCGGCGGCTCCGCCCCAGAGACCCGCAACCATGCACATCGCGCCAAGCGAGCGATGCAACGGAGTTTTGCGGCGTTGGAATTGCCAGGACATGATGCTCCTCATTTCTTTTTTCATTTCTTCTGATGACTGCTCTTGCAGATGTTTTTCCGACCGCAACGATTTCATCGCTTGCACAGACCGCTGACGAGCTTCCAGTCGTCGCCATTGCGCGTCACCGCGACGATGTCGAAATACAGGCGCTCGGCCGGATCTGCGGTTGAGATGAACTGGACTTCGCAAAGAAAGTTCGACTCGGCGCTGGCGCTGGCCTTGTCGTGGCATTTGGCTTCGACCACCTTCAATCCGGTGTCGTGACGGCTGCCACTTGACTGGGATTCAAGTTCGTAAGCCGCCTGAATGGTCGAAACGGTTGGATCGGTTGCGGTGGCGCATGAGACTCCCAGCAGCGAACAAGCCCAAATAACTATGCCGAACACGTTATGCTCCTGTCCCTCTTGCGCGCCTGCCACCAAGCCGCGGTTGGCCCATTCGTGATCGGCCAGCGTCGTCGCCATCTTGTAATTCAACGTGACGCTCCCGTGGCACGACCACGGCTTTTTTGTTCCGCGGGACAGCGCCCAATTGGAATCGTTATAAATCAGGTCATGCCGGTCGAAGTGAGCGCGGCCGCAACTCAACTTCCACACGAGGATGTCGCGTGATCAACGAGCCATCCGTTCGATCGGATCAACAGCTGGAGCACGATCCCCGCGCGAACGCCTTTCGCGTTTGCCGCGAGGGAAGACTGCTGCGCACTTTTCCGGATCGTGCGGGCGAGGGGATGCGAGAGTTGGCCCTCTGGTTCGCTCACGACGGCCACGCCTTCATGCGACGGACGCGATCATCCGGTCGTGCCGTCAGTCGACCTCCTTGCAGCAACTCGCGCAAGCAGTCCTGGCACCATTACATGCTGCTTGCGACCTTGCCCGGCGACAGGGCCTTCCCGGCAGCCAGGGACTCCGGCTGTCCGCTGACGAAGCAAGTGCGGCAGCGCGATGGGTCGCCGTCGAAGTGCCGTCCCGCCTTCTCGTTTTGGTTGAGTACGATCTTTCCGGAAAACCGCTTCGCTCTTGTCCGGATCATGCTTGAGCGAGCGGACTGATTACCTCAGGAATTCCGACCTGATGCGCCGCGCCATCGGTTTGGCGCGGCGCTTTTTTGGTGAGATGAACTTGCGAACGTATCGCGACAGCCTCGCATCCGGGCGTCGATTCCAATCACGTTCGCGCAAATGATGATTGTGCAACGCATGATCAAGAATTCCGCGGCAACCTTCTTGGAGATCTATACTTAAGGTTGGATCTGGTGAATAATGCTCATGCAATCGATTGATTGCAGAGGTTTTTGCGAAACGCGTTTTCGGACGAAAGCCTGCTCCATGCTCGCAGGGCGTGGTTGACGCAGCGCTTGCGTCGACAGCGCGTCGAGACAATACGTCAGGACAATAGGCTGGCGACTCGGTTCCGATTCAATCGGAACGGAGAAAAGAGTTCATCGGACACGGGAGTAGCGCGTGTTGCAACTCCGGGCCATTATTGTTGGGGCATGCAGACCGGGCCTTCCTGCGGTGACGCATCGGGCGCGCGTCCACCGTTCAGTCGGCTTGCGAGCTGGAAACCGGTTCAGGCAATAACCTCGACGATGGCGGCTTGAGGGTGATCGAAGCCAAATGCCACGACGACGCCAGTCGGCGCGTCGGCGACGAATAGCTTGGTGAAGTCAAGTTCATATCCACCAGCGATCCGGCCGCGCGCCTGGACTTCGATATCGTTGCGGTGACGCGCCGCGGAGACGAATGGAAGCTTGCAAGCGGACTTTGCAAGCGCTGAGGCCCAATCTGGAATTGTGGTAACGGCCGTAAGGCCGATTCGGCACGGCCGTCATTGAAAGAAGCGAGGGTGCCATGTCTCGTCGATTCCCTAGCTGCAGCTGCCCGAGCCCTGCTCGAGTTCCCAAGCCAAGTGATTCCTGGGAATTTCGGAAGCGCTGCCGCTGGAAAAAGCCGGCCAGCGCGCGAAGCTCGAGTGACAGCCCAGAGCCGCCTCACGCGTTGCCCCGCCTACGCCGAGGCGAGGTGCCGCGTCAGCGCCTGCATAGCCCGCTCTTGAGCTCCCAGCCGTCGGGCGTGCGAGCGACGGCGACGACGTCGAAATACAGGCGTTGATTGGGATCCTGGCTGGCGCTCGCCACTGTGAAGGTGACTTCGCAGAGAAACGGTCCGCCGGGATTATCGTGGCATGTGGCCTGCAGCACTTTCAGGTCCTTGGAGTGCAATGTGCTGCCGGCCGCTTCCTCCCGATCGTAGGCGGCCTGGATCACTGCAACGTTGGGTTGTAGACCGCAGGAGATCCCCAAAACCGAACAGGCCCAGACGAGGGATTGCCACATATACGCCTCCATATGGCCCGAGATTCGGCCCGATAGTGTTTTTTGTAGCGCACCCTAAGATTGATTTGTCAGAATCATAAACGCAAGAAGGGTGCGTTGACAACATACACGTACAGGCATTTAAGATTCTTGTTGCAACCTTAGACTGTGTGAGGCAAGCTTCGCGACAACGAACGAAAGACAGGCAATCAAACGATTGCATGGAGGCAAACGAAGGGCGACCGACGACGACGCCGCTTGCACTCACATGCGACGCGCACCGGGCCCGCCACCTCAAGCGCTCAAGCAAAAGATCTTCGTAAGCTGCAAGGGAGGGACCAAATGTCTGATCACGACGCTGCAATGAAGTCATCGCTGTATCAATGGATCGGCGCCACGGCCGTCGCCGCCGCGCTTGCCTGCGGAGGCGGAACGGCCAACGCCCAGACCGCGGCGTCGGCAACGAGCCCAGGCAACGCCTTCCACGCGCCGCCGGTGTTCACCAGCCAGAACGGCACACTGAACATCCTGATGAACGCCAAGGCGAATCCGATTCCGACCATCACCTTCACCTCGCCGACCACAGGCAAGAAGATCCACCCGACCGGCTTTGCCTACGAGATCTGCCAGGCGAACGGAACCGGCTGCGTGTGGGATTACGGTGGCGTGCGCCTCGCGCTGACGCAGGGCGACACGCTGAAGAGCCACTTCACCAACCTGCTGCCGCCGCTCGACCCGAAAAAAACCTTGCACTCGGCGGAAGACCCGAATGACGTTCTCGACCCGACCAACCTGCACACCCATGGCCTGCTGACGCCGGCGCGGGCGCCGACCGCGGCGAATCCGACCTGGGGCGATGATATTTTCGTTCAGGTGTTCAACCCGGCCAACGGGATGCCGAACCCGGCGAATAACCCGCACAACATGGGCGACGTCGTGGTCGGTTCGATCGATTACAACATCCCGGTGGCGAACAACCAACCGTCGACCCTGCTGTGGTACCATGCGCATGTTCATGGCATCGCGCTCGAACAGGTCTCGCATGGCGAGTCGGGCCTGCTCACCATCGGCAAGATCGGCGACAACGTCAGCGGAGACGCGAACAATACGCCGTTCCCGGAAGCCAACGTCCGCTACATGATGCTCAAGGAGATTCAGGTCGCGGCGGCCGGCACCAGGGACTTCGGATTCGGAGAGGTTCCGGTAGCCGACGGCGAGGTGCTGGGTCACACCGATGCGGAATTCTGCAACCCCGTTCCCGCGGCTGGCGAGGCGCCGCGGCTCGGTTCGTGCCCGGGTGTCGATGCCAGCGCGGACGATGACAACTTCACCGGCGGCGTGTGGTACTTCACCGTCAACGGCGTCCAGTATCCCAAGATCCCGATCACCGCGCCCGACGGCGAAATCTGGCGGATTGGCACCGGTGCCGGCAGCCTGAGCTGGGATCTGCAGCTGATCAACGATCAGAACCAGAAGCCGATGACGGTGCAGCTCATCGCCATCGACGGCATCGCCGTGACGCTGCCCCAGGACACGCCGACCAGCGCCATGGTCTCCATGGCGGGCGGCAAATTCCACGTGGTGCCCTGCCCGAACGCTGCCGTGATCACGGCGGTGCCGGTCTGCGTCGATGAGTTCGTCATGATGCCGAGCTCGCGCGTGGAAGTTTGGGTCACCTACCGCAACCAGAATGGCGTTGTCACCCCACCGCCGCTGGGCGCCACCGCGACGTGGAGGAACCAATCCCTCACCATGGGATCCGGAGATGTCTGGCCGCAAGTCGATCTCGCCAAGGTGCAGTTCAACCAGACCGGTCCGCGCCAGTTCACCTCCAGCCAGGTCCTGGTCAAGGACAGCGGACTGATGCAGCCGGGCGGCATGTTCGTCTCCCAGGTTCCTGGTGCGGTCGCCGCGCCGCTACCCGCCGGGTGCAAGGCGCTCCCGGCCGGGCATCACCGCCGCATCTTCTTCGGCTTCTCCGACGTAGCGACCGACGGCACCTTCGCGCTCGGCTACGAGGAAGTCGACCAGAACGGCCACGTGGTGCCGGGATCGCACCAGCCGGATCCCAACAACCTCGATAGCCTGGCGCAGTTCGATCCCAACGTCACCACCGCGTGCCTGCCGCTCAATCCGGGCCAGATGCCGGTGACCGAGACCTGGGAGCTGGTTCAGCTGTCGACCGAGAACCATAACTTCCACCTGCACCAGACGCGGTTCATCGAGAAGGTCGGACCCAGCGCCGGCAACGTGATCCAGGACAACTTCCCCCTGGGCGTGGCCATGCCCGACGCGACCATTGCGGACCAGGTGAACAACAACCAGACCGGCGTCTGCCTGCCGTCACAGTGGCGCAGCGGCCATTGCGTCTCGCCGGCGGTCGTCGAGCAGATCCCGTTCGCCTTCCTGGGTGAGTTTGTCTATCACTGCCACATCCTCGAGCATGAGGACGGAGGCATGATGGCGCGGATCGTGGTCGTGCCGTCGCCCCATTGAGATAGCCGCATATCGTGACTGGCGCGGGAGACCTTCCCCGCGCCAGTTTTTTTGCTCCATCAATCGGTGCCAACGGGTTGCTTGGCCAACTGCCTGGCCATCGGAAGGAAACGTGATGGTCTGGTTGCGTTCAGTTTGCCCTCTCAGGACGAGTGTAGCGTTCGTTGTCGCAACATTTGCTGTCGCGGCGCTCCGCCCGCTCGAGGCGCAGGATCTTTC
>Ga0307507_10006569_pt1 | contig 17725 bp, 5 predicted proteins | sample 7_EM_MG_FD_207223 | JGI IMG/M metagenome (GOLD analysis project Ga0307507, IMG submission 207223) | Populus trichocarpa ectomycorrhiza microbial communities from riparian zone in the Pacific Northwest, United States - 7_EM | ecosystem: Host-associated > Plants > Roots > Unclassified | place...
AATTTTAATCTTTTTAAAATCTCTATTTTTTAAAGCTATATAACTATTTATTAATAATAAATAATAATAATAAAAATACATATATGTATATTTAAGGCTTTAAATATACTATATTTAAAATTTTATATTAATAGCCTAAGGGGTTGCTATTTTATGAAGGTTAAAAATTTGCGATATTTTACGATTTTGTATGGGAAAAGGGTGTGCGAGAGGTGGCACTGTGCGCGAGGTGGCACGGACTCCTATAATATATATAAAAGTTATCAAGATTCTTCCTAAGAAAAGCTTTTATATATAAATTTTTATAAAATAGCTTATAATTAGGGTGGTATTAGATAATATCTTCACAGACCTGCGGAGGATAGACCGGATAGCCCTCTCGGATAATAGACCTATCAGCTGATAGTATCCGGAGACTATCCGGATAGTCTCCGGATAGTCTTGGCAAAATCCCCTAACATGCTTAGACTTATAATACACCCCCCAATATTAAATAAATAATTTTTCTATTAGTATAGATTTATAGAGCTTGCAAAGCGCTTTAAAATGGTACCACTTTTATTTAAATATCCTAAGGATAAGTAATATTATATAGATATAAAGCTTACAAGAGCTCTGCGGAATAAGGCTTAGGGGGCACGGAGCTCTATCAAAGCTCAGCAAAAGCTCTGCACGAAGCTCTGCACGAAGCTCTGCATACGGAGGCTCTGCACCAAGCTCTGCGCCAAGCTCTGCGTACAGAGGCTCTGCATAAAGCTCTGCACGAAGCCCTACACGAAGCTCTACACGAAGCCCTACACGAAGCTCTACACGAAGCCCTGCACGAAGCTCCGCACGAAGCTCCGCATAAAGCTCCGCACGAAACTCTACACGAAGCTCTGCACAAAGCTTTTATATAGAGCCTCCGTAGTAGAGCCGTTGTACGCAGAACCGTCGTACGCAGAGCCGTCGTGCAGAGCCTCCGTATACAGAGCTTCGTGCAGAGCTTCGTGCAGAGCCTCCGCAGAGCTTCGTGCAGAGCTTCGTGCAGAGCTTCGTGCAGAGCTTCATGCAGAGCTTCGTGCAGAGCTTCGTGCAGAGCTTCGTGCAGAGCTTCATGCAGAGCTTCGTGCAGAGCTTCGTGCAGAGCTTTATGCAGAGCCTCCGCTGAGCTTCGCGCAGAGCCTCCGCAGAGCTTCGTACAGAGCCTTAGCAAATACCTTTAGCTTTCCTACTAATTAGATATCTCCTTTCTACCTTTTTATTTATACTTCTCTTTATATAAAATACTATAAAATAAAATAAAAATAGTATAAAAGAGAGGAGACCTAGCAGTTTAAATTTAGTAACTTTTATCTATTCCTTATCCTTTAGTTCTATAATCTAATTCTTACCCTCTAATACTTCTACTGCCGCCACTATAGGCTAAGAATTTTTATTATATACTAAACATTAAGCTCTATAATTCCACTACTTATAATTTCTATAGCACCCACTATAGAACCCTAGGAGACTCTAATACTTAGTAAAGGGGTAAAGGCCTATTGGATAACGCGGAGTAGCTATATAAGCCTTATAGAACTAGTATTAATTAGCTCTCCGCCTTATATAAGTAATATAGATTACTTATAGTTATATTTAGATATCTACGGCTCTAAATTAGAATTATATTTATATATAAGGGCCTCCCAATCTATACCTATGTAAGAGTATATATATTAGATCCCGCCGCGCTTATAATAAGTTCGCAAGCATTTACTGTCTTTTTAGCTATATAGCGATATAGGGCGGGATACGTTATAATCTACTTCTCTAATATATCTCTGCCTAAGCCTCTATATTAATTACTAGTAAAGCTTCTACCTTTTTCTATTTATTTTAAGAGTAGTTAGTTATATAGGTATTATATAAAGAGGAGAGTCTAGTAATATTACTAGAGAACCTCTTATTTAGTAGAACGAGAAGTATACTAGATAATTATATTTTCTAATTCCTAATAAAGGATAATATTAGTAGAACTTAAACTTATAATCTATTATATTTAAAGTTAGTATATATTTATATAAAGGCGGAAAGATAGATTATAGGGTTTTCTTAAATAGAGTTTTCTCCCTATATATATATAAGGAGTAGTCTATATAGGCCTAACAAGGATCTAAACTAGACGTTAAGTAATAAATAATAATATATATTTATATACGCTACCTATACACCTTTATATATGCCTTTACTTCCTTTATTACTATATAAGTATATTTATAAATTAAAGACTTAGAGACTTATTTTAAGATCTATATTATATAAGTAGTGTCATAGGACATCTCCGTGACACCTTACACATATCCACCTGTTTCCACTGACGTAGCAAGAAGAGACTGGTCGCGAGACGGCAACCCAATGGCAATTTGCCGGCAGTTTATAGTAATCTAACGGCAATCTGCCGCATTCTGCCATATTCTGCTAAAGTCCACTAAATTCTGCTAAGTTTTACTAGGACCGCTCCTTAAGTCCTATTCTACTCCGTATATATATTAACTGAGCAACTAAACTAATAATATATACCCTTTTTTCCTATTTTCTTACCTTATCTCTTTATATAACATTTTAACTTTATTATATAGTTTATATATATAGCTTAATAATATCTACTTTGCTATATATTATCGTCGCTTATACTTACTCTGTAATACTATATTATGTTAAACCATATACTTTGTCCTGCCCTAATTAATATATAGAACAACCTAGAAACCCCTTTATCTATAAATAACCTATATACCCTATTTACTAAACAAATAAGAAGTCTCTAAGAGGCTTTTATAGACACTTTTATCTAATAAGAAGCTTAATATTATAAGACAATCCAATCCCTAAGAAAGGAAGTTAAAGAGATCCGTTATAACTTACCATTTACTATATTGTCGCCCCTACCTATCCCTACTAGTATTAACCCATAAACACTAGATAAGAAGAACGCATCCAAAACTAACTCTTTAATCCTAAATTTACCAGTTAATACCCCTAAAAAAGGTTATCTAAACGCCTCCCTAATCCTTCTACCTATTCTAATAAAAGGAGTAAGCTATGCTCTTTTTTTAACCAACTTTAAAATAAGCTAAGTGGTAATATTAATTGCTACCCTACCCCTAATAGTTAACTTTATTACGCTATAAGCCGCCTAAAAGGAGATGCCGTAGACACTATATACCTATTCTAACTAAGTATAGTAGAGGAACTAGTTACTATACTAAAAGCATCTTATAGCGACCCTAACCAAGTTACTATATTATAAAGGAAACTAAATAAGATAATATAGGGTTCTAAGAACTTCCTATTATACTTTACTAAATTCCACTACTATACTAAGGAGACTAAATAGAATAAATCCGCCTTAATTAATCGCCTAGTAGAATCTCTAAACCCTAAATTAAAAGCATCTCTTATAGGAGTTAAACTGCTAGGTACCATTACTACCTACGCTAATGTTATTAATGGCCTATATAACAACTTACTATGCCTTGCCCTAAAATATATACCTTAATACTCTGCCCCCTAACCACCTAAGACCCGCAAAGACTTAGACGCTATAGGTATTAATACTAGGACCCTTTCCTATGCCTTAAAAGGATCTGCTAAATAAGAGTAACGCATTAAATACGGCCTCTATTTTAAGTGTGGAAGTAACGCTTATATCTTCAGCTACTACTTTATCCCTTTCTAAAAGAATTTATAAACAGCCAATACTAGTAGCCATTTACTACACTAATCCTCCAGTTACCGTCCCTAATCTTTACTTAGCTCTAGCCCTATATTTAATAAGCACCACTTATAAGAACAAAGCTATAACCAACGCTCTAGAGAAACCCCTTCCCGCCTACTACTAAAAGGCATATTTTAGAGTTAAGTTGCTCTCTAGGATAGCTATGTTATAGGATCTTATTAAATATATTAGATATAGCAAACCCTAACTCTTAGGATTATAGTATAACTGTTAACTACTATCTTTAGCAGAAGGGTTAATAGGCTAATACTTAAGTCCTAATTAACACAGGAGCTAATGGTATAGGATTTATTAACAAGATCTTCGCGTAAGATAATAGGTTTACCCTAATACCCCTTAACCAACATATTAATATATTTAGATTTAATAGCAAATATACCATCTTAGGCCATATTACTTATATAGCGGCCCTAAGACTCTAATACCTAAAACACAAAGAATTAATTAAGCTCTTTATAACTACCTTAAGTTACCTAGTAATTCTTAAGTAACCCTAAATAAAGCTATATAAGGTAACTATTAATTAGGATAACCTTAAGCTTCTATTTACCGCCTCCTACTATAAGTAGAAGTGCCTTATAACTTGCTGCTTAGAACCTAAACTAAAATCTAAAAAATCCACTAGGATCTACTAGTCTAAAATTTCCACCAATGTCTACCCTATACCTAAAAGGTCCACCTAATTCCACTAACCTAAGAATTTTACCAAATTCTACTAATATAAGATTTCTACTAACGTCTACTAAGAACCTAGAAATTATACTAAACTACATAAACTAATTCTAACTACTGTACCGCCCTAAACCAAGCAGAAGTCTAAGCTTAATATATAAAGGTACTAGAAGAACTGGTATTCTACTATAAAAAGGATACTTAAAAAACCCGAACCTAAATCTAATACTAACTCTATACCTAATACTAAACCTAAACCTAAATAAGAAACTATATAAGAAACTAAGGATAATTTAAACTTGCTTAACACCTTAAATATCTATATAATTGGAGCTACCCTATTAGCACGACTCGCCAGGAAACCTAAATATATAATCTTTGCCATTATAATGGCTAATATTAAAAAGGCCCTAGTACTAAAGAAGTACACTAACTTAGCCACGAAAGTACCAGTATGCTACTATAAGCATCTAGAGGTATTCTTACAAAAGGAAGCCGATAAGTTAGTAGAATACTAACTATATAACTATAAGATTGTACTTAAAGAAGGAAAACAGCTAGGATTTAGACCCCTATATAGAATATCTTAGAACGAACTTAAAGTACTATAAAAGTACTTAGACGAGCACCTAAGTAAAGGATTTATTAGAGTAAGCTCTTCGCCTATAGCTGTACCTATAATCTTTATTAAGAAACCTAGCGGCGGTTTGCGCTTCTATATAGACTACTAAGCCCTTAACACTATCACTATTAAGAATTAATACCCACTCCCGTTAATTTAAGAGACCCTAAACTAATTAAGTAAGGCTCGCTATTATACAAAACTTGACCTTATCTATGTATTTAACCGCCTCTGTATTACAAAAGGAGATAAATAGCTTACTGCATTCCGTACTAGATACGGACTATTTAAATACTTAGTGACGCCGTTTGGCCTTATAAATGCCCCAAGTTTATTCTAATACTTTATAAATAACACCCTATAACCTTATCTAGACGTTTTCTGTACTACTTATTGTTGGTTACATAAGGTGATATCACGTAGCTACGGTTCGTAGATAGTATGATGGTTGTTCTTCTTTTTGAAAGCAAAGGATCATAAGGATCGCAGTGCCTAAGTAGGGGGCTGATTAGTCACCATAAGGATGACTAATCAAAGACACGACGACGACACGTAACCACGTAACTGCTGTCCTTATATTCCGACACTTATATTAATGATATTTTAGTATATAGCAATAACCTAATTGAATATAAGAAACATGTTAACCTTGTCTTAAAAGCCCTGTGTGGAGCTAGCTTATAATTAGATATAAATAAATGCGAATTCTATAAAACGGAAGTCCTATATCTTAGACTTATTATTTCTATAAACGGTATATAAATAGACCTTAAAAAGATTAAAGTAATTATAAACTAGTAAGAACCTAAGAACGTTAAGGACGTAAGAGCCTTTATAGGATTTGCTAACTTCTACTAATAGTTTATTAACAACTTCTTCGCTCTAGTTTTATCCCTTATAGCTCTAACCTAAAAGGATAAAGCCTTTATCTTTAATAAGGAATATAAGAAGGCCTTTGCTTATCTAAAAGTTATATTTACTACTGCACCTATACTCTAACACTTTAACCTAAACCAAAAGAGTGTTGTAGAAGCTAATTTATCTAACTACGTTACTAAAGGCATTCTGTCTCAGTATAATAAGGAAGGAGTATTATACCCTATAGTATACTTTTTAAAACAACTAAGCCCAGTTAAATATAACTACGAGATCTATAATAAGGAATTATTGGCTATTATTAGGTATTTTAAATAATGGTAACCTAAACTAGAAGGCGCCGGATTTCTAATTAAGGTCCTTAGCAACTATAAGAATTTATAGTACTTTACAACTACGAAACAGCTAAGTTATTGTTAAGCCCACTGGTTAGAATATCTGTCTTATTTCTAATTCTTAATTATATACCGCCTAGGTGTTTAAGGTTAAAAACCTAATACCCTAACCTAACGTTTATAAGACATACTAGTATAAGAAAAAGCGTATGCCTACCACAATTAAACCCTGCTTTGCCTTAAGCTATTCAACCCTTCTGTTAAAGATGTTATAATATATATCTTTAAAATGACTAATTAATCAATTAAATAGATAATAGTTGACGAATACCTAAATGACGAGTTTATTTAAGAAATGCTTAAGCTAATTTAAGATGGCATTAGACACTCTAAAAGGATTTCTCTAAGTAAATGCAAAGCTTATGGAGACTGCTTATACTACTAGAACCGTCTAGTTATACCTAACTATAACAAGCTTAAGCTTAAGCTCCTTAAATATATATATAATCTACTAGTAGCCAGCTACCTAGGCTAAGGAAAAACCCTAAAACTCCTTTAATAAGAGTACTATTGGCCAAATATATATAATATAATAAGAAGGTATATCTCTAGCTGTTATACCTACTAATGAGCCAAAGCTTTATATAAGATATATAACGGCTTTCTAAAGCTACTACCTGTTTTAGACCGAAGATAAAAGGATATCTTAATTAAATTTGTTATTAAGCTCCCTGCAAGTAAAGGGTGTATAAATATTATAGTAGTTATAGACCAACTATCTAAGATAAAACACTTAATTGCCTGCCCTAATATATTAGTACCTATTATTGCCTAATTGTTCCTGGATTATATATAGAAACTCTATAGACTTTCTAAAACAATTATCTCTAATAAAGGTAGACAGTTTATCTCTATGTTTTAGAAAAAACTAACTACCTAACTCCGCATTAAAGCACTATTATTTATAGTATACTACCTAAAAACTGACGGTTAAATAGAATGTGTAAATGCTATAATAGAATAGTATATTTGGATATACACGTTATATTTATAAGACGACTGGATAGACTGGCTTATATTTATTAAGTTTACTATAAATAACTCCGTCTTAAAAACCATAAAGGTCTCCCTATTCCTGGCTAACTATAGCTAGCACCTATAAATAGGTTTTAAACCCTTTAGTAATATCCCTTGCCCCATTTATTATGTCTTATAAGTTATAGAAGCAAATTAATTTATAAAGAAAATAGAAGAACTATAAGAGTTCTTTACTAATGAAATAATATAGGCCTAATCTATTTATAAAGCCGCAGTAAATAAGAACTAAACCCTAGCACTAGCCTACTAAATTAGCAACTTTATCTAGCTAGATATAAGAAATCTAAATATAAAACAACTTACTAAGAAACTTAATTGGAAGAACGCTGGCCCTTATAAGGTTAAGAGAGTTGTTTTTCCTTATGCTTACTAACTAAAGCTCCCTAATACGGTTAAAATCTACCCTATATTCTATACATTAGTCCTCTATCCTACCGCCCCTATATTAGACGCCCTGTCTAAATAGATCTAAGACCTTCCCCTACTAGTTAAAGTGGATAGTAAGAATAAGTACCTTGTTAAAAGAATTGATAATATTAAGTATAATAAATAAAAATGCTAATATATGTACCTTATAAAATGGAGAGGCTTTTATAAGCCTATATGGGAACCTATTAACTTTATAGGACTTATATAAGCCGCAGAAGACTTTTATAAACTCTACCCAGAACTACTATAGCCCTATCTTGCAGAAGCTTAAGTTTAAAAGGGGGGTACTGTTATAGGATACCTCTATAACACCTTATACACGTTTACCTATTTCTACTAATGCAGTAAGAAGAGACTAGTTGCGAGATGGCAACCTAATGGCAATTTGCCGGTAGTCTATAGCAATCTAATAGCAATCTACCGCATTCTATTATATTCTGCCAAAGTCTACTAAATTCTACTAAGTTCTGCTAGGACCGCTTCTTAAGTCCTATTCTATTCTATATATATATTAACCAAGTAACTAAACTAATAATATATACCCTTTTTTCCCATTTTCTTACCTTCTCTTCTTATATAATATCTTAACTTTATTACACAGTTTATATACATAGCTTAATAATATCTACTTTGCTATATATTATCGTCGCTTATACTTACTCTATAACAAGTAATTAGAATTAAACTAGTATTAGCTTTAGTCTTAATGCCACTTAAAAGGGCAAAAAGTATATTTAATTTAAAGAAATTATTATTGTTAAAGTTTTTAGGGTAAATTTTACTAGTACTAGCTATATTTATAGCGTTATATAATAAGGAGTAAAGGTTTCGTTTATTCCTTTCCCTATTATATTTTATTCTACTATTATTAATAAGGGCTAACTAATAGAATTAATAGGATTAAGGCTCTATAACTATACGCATACTTTTAATTCTAGTATTTATGTATAGTCTAACTCTTATAGGGCGTCACTAGGGGAAGGGATAGTTAAATTCTTACGGATATCCAGATATTATCCGCCCAACCGGATAGGATAATTTATCCTCCATAGGTCTGATATCTTCTTACCTAGTGGTGCACGGATATGCAGGTATCGGAGGTCAGGGTTAGGCTTGGCGTAACCTTAGGTTACGCACAACCCCCTAAGGTCCGCGATATATCGTCCAAATATTACCCCCCCCCTTAGGTGGTGGCCCCTACTTTTTAGACGCGTTTTTAAGGCCTAGGTTAGTACTAGGTTAGTATAGAGGTCCTTATCGCGCGCCTTCGACCTTATCGTTGCCTTAACAATCCTATTTTCTAACCCTCTGCTGTTTTTGTGCCCGCGCTAGCTCCTGGCTCGCGCGGGGCTTCTGATTTTATATAAAAAGGCCTACTATAATTCTAATTCTATAATATAGAGCCCTCTTCTTCTCCTTCTCCATTGATATTTACGCGTTTAGTAGCTTTATTTACCTATACCGCGCTTACGCGTCTGCCCCCTTACCTCTTGTGGATATGGAGTCTCTTAGGAATCTTCTTACCCTATAGTCTACTACGGAAGCCCCCCCAGCCTCCTTCCCCTATAGCCTCCAGAACGAATTCAAGGCCCAAACAGCACGGCTATAGGATATTTATAAGGCCCAGCGCTCAAAAAATACTACAAGGGCGTACAAGCCAAAGTAGAAAGAGTGGGAGGACTAGTGTATAAGACTAAAAGGCAATACGGATAGCGCCCAGGTAACGGAAGATAAGCTTTGCTTATTTTTAGAGTAGTAAGTCGTTAATTAAGAATCGCGGGCCGCTAGCTATTAAAAACGGAAGTTAAAACGGAAAGAGATATAGAAAGATAGCGAACGGGCGAAGAAGAGGCAGAAGATAACCGCAGGAGGGCCACTAAGGGGAAAGGCAGCCGCAGGGGTAGCCGCAGCCGCAGGGGAGGAAGCTATAAAGGAGGAAGAGATATAGGATAAGGAGGCCCTAAACGCCCTATTTAACGAGACCGTCCAATACTTAGTTATAAATAGCTATGTTTCCGCTATTACTGAGCTCTACGCGTGGTAGTTAAAAGGCAAGACCTTACAGCCACTATAGGGGGCGAAGCTCTCGGCAGTACTAGACAGCGTCCGCCATAATAAGGACTGGATTTAACGCGTTAACTTTATTAATTAAGGCCTATTTATAATTACTAGCGGCTACAACGTTAAAGGGCTTAAAAAGGCGATTACTTAGTGCTGGGAGACGGGCTCTAAGATACCAGGTTTAGTTAAGTCTTACCTTTAAACTATAGCTAAGCATTTATTAGGTTTGTATATTACGGTCTATATAAAGTATTTACGGCTACTGTTTTCTAACCTATTTCTTAAGCCATACTACCATTACCTAGGGTGAGAGTAGATGGGACGTTTAGCTTGCTAACCTTATCCTTATTAAATTAGAGAATAAAGGGCCTAAACCAGACAAGCCAGCGCCATATATAATTATGTTAATAATATAGGGGAAGCAGAATTAATACGGCAAGGTTAAGTATATGGGCTATATATATAATACTAACCCTATCCTCTACCCTCTCTCTGTAATAGCCTTCTACTTCTTTAACCGTTAGGGTAAGGACGGTGCTAAGAGCTTCCCATTCTTTTGGCAGCTAGAGGACTACTATAACCTATACGTCTTCCCTGGTAGTATTAAAGTACTGCAACAGCCGTTAAGCTATTATACGCAATTTAAATAGAATAAGAAGATGTTCTAGGGGGTAGGAATTTACTTAAAGGAGAAGACCTATAGCGCCTATAAGCAGAGCGTCCGGCACGCCGAGCTTAGCGGTGTTAAGGAGACCTAAATTAGACGGGCCAGACGCTAGAATATAGACGCGATAATAGGAGCCTACCTTAGCTATCTACCTCGCGCGTTTATACGGTTGATCGCCGGCTTCCCAAAGGAAGGAAAGGGCTACTTTCTCCCCCGCATATAAGAGGTGCTAGAGGAGGCCCTCTACTTAAAGATATAGCCTAAGACCGACGTCTGGCTAAAATGTATAAAGACCTACCACCCAGAGAAGGCTAATAATAAGGTTGTACGGCTTAACCTTATAGGCTTAGGATTTCTACGCCTTCTCTGCGCGCTTAGGGTAATCCTATTACAGGACTTAGTAATCCTATGCAAGCAGTTCCCGCTCCACCCCTTATAGAAGGACTCCCTCTTTGGCTATAAGGAGTACCAGAGGTTTACTACGTAGGTAAAAAGCTCGCTGGCTAGTATAGTTACGCTAAATAAGATAATAATATAGAAATACTGGCCCGCCTATAAGGCTGTAGCTAAGCTAAGATATAAGGCCGCGATTTCAGAGATAAAGGGGGTTTAATTACGCGTATAGACAATCTTAGAACGCCTTAGCGAGATAGAAAGGTTATTAGCATTATTTGCACCTATATAGATCTAGCAAGAGAAGATAGGTATCTAGATAGGGCCTATAGAGTCTATATATCTGTCTTTAGACGGCCCTGTACCCATACCTATATCTGTATTTATACCTATGCCTATACCCGCGTCCGTTTCTAAACGCGTTAACGGCTAGATTCCGTCTTTAGATAAACCCTCTCCTATATATCTAACCCCTAGAGAGATACTAAGAGGTCCTTAACTATCTACTACCATAGAGCCTACTTAGCCGTCTACTATAACGTCTACTATAACGTCTACTATACCCCTGCAGTAGCTGCCGCAAGCTTCTACTATACCCCTACTGCAGCTACTGCAAGCTAACGCTTAATCTTTTCTATTTATCCTTAACCTGTAGGCGCCGCTAAGGAAATATAAGATGCTTTAGGGCGGTAATTTGGTGTTCTAGCTTTAGGCTGAGTGGACTTTAGGGCTAGTAGGTAGGCCGTTAATTAAAGCTCTTAATCACTGCTAGGGGGCACGCTAGCGGGTTAACAGCGAGGCTATATTCTATAGCCGTCGCCATAGGATAATTAAGGATATAAGACGGCGCGTAGAAGATAGTACGGTAAGAGATAAAAGACAGGCTATTAACCAGCTAGAACAGCTACGAGGCCGGCGTTCTTTAGATTGGCTTTATAAGAATATCTAACTACTAGGCAAGAGAGGGAAAGAGAGGGAAAGGCTCCGTATTAAGCAGTATATATATATATATAATACTATTTTACTATAGGACTACTGCAGTAACCAAGACGCCTTAATATAGGACTCTACTAGTGACTGAGACGTCTTAATATAGGACTATACTACAGTAACCAAGACGCCTTAATATAGGACTATATACTCTAGTAACCGAGACGTCTTAATATAGGGCTGCACCGCAGCGACCGAGACGCCTTAATGTAGGACTATACTCTAGTAACTAAGACGTCTTAATATAGGACTGCACTATAGTGACTAAGACGCCTTAATGTAGGAATAGAGCCCGTTTAGGTATTGTAAATTTAGAGTAATATTACGCGACCGTCTAGAAGTACCAATTTAACATAAATTATATACCTTTTTACCTAAAATCGCGTGCGAAAGTACTTGGGGGCGGTTACTACGCAACCTTATGCGGGGTTTGGGCGCGTTATTAGTAGGGGTAGCCCTAACCTTGTATTAACTTGGGTCGTAACCGCGCCAAATCAGCCCCCCTAATATGTGATAGATATTATCCGCCTAACTAGATAGGATAATTTATTCTCTATAGGTCTGATATCTTCTTACCTAATAGTACACGAATATGCAGGTATTGGAGGTTGGGGTTAGGCTTAGCGTAACCTTAGGTTATACACAACCCCCTAAGGTCCGTAATATATCGTCCAAATATCACCCCCCCCCTTGGGTGGTGGCCCCTACTTTTTAGACGCGTTTTTAAGGCCTAGGTTAGTACTAGGTTAGTATAGAGGTCCTTATCGCGCGCCTTTAACCTTATTATTGCCTTAACAATCCTATTTTCTAACCCTCTGCTGTTCTTATGCCCGCGCTAGCTCCTGGCTCGCGCGGGGCTTCTGATTTTATATAAAAAGGCCTACTATAATTCTAATTCTATAATATAGAGCCCTCTTCTTCTCCTTCTCTATTAATATTTACGCGTTTGGTAGCTTTATTTACCTATACTGCGCTTACGCGTCTACCCCCTTACCTCTTATGGATATGGAGTCTCTTAGGAATCTTCTTACCCTATAGTCTACTATGGAAGCCCCCCTAGCCTCCTTCCCTTATAGCCTTTAGAACGAATTCAAGGCCCAAACAGCACAGCTATAGGATATTTATAAGGCCTAGCGCTCGAAAAATACTATAAGGGCGTATAAGCCAAAGCAGAAAAAGTAGGAGGACTAGTATACAAGACTAAAAGGCAATACGGACAGCGCCTAGGTAACGAAAGATAAGCTTTACTTATTTTTAGAGCAGTAAGTCGTTAATTAAGAATCGCGGGCCGCTAGCTATTAAAAACGGAAGTTAAAACGGAAAGAGATATAGAAAGATAGCGAGCGGGTAAAGAAGAGGCAGAAGATAACCGCAGGAGGGCCGCTAAAGGGAAAGGCAGCCGCAGGGGTAGCCGCAGCCGCAGGGGAGGAAGCTATAAAGGAGGAAGAGATATAGGATAAAAAGGCCCTAAACGCCCTATTTAACGAGACCGTCTAATACTTAGTTATAAATAGCTACGTCTCCGCTATTACTAAACTCTACGCGTGGTAGTTAGAAGGTAAGACCTTATAGCTACTATGGGGGGCGAAGCTCTTAGTAGTACTAGATAGCGTCCGCCGCAATAAGGACTAGATTTAACGCGTTAACTTTATTAATTAAGGCCTATTTATAATTACTAGCGGCTACAACGTTAAAGGGCTTAAAAAGGCGATTACTTAGTGCTAAAAGATGGGCTCTAAGATACTAGGTTTAGTTAAGTCTTACCTTTAAACTACGGCTAAGTATTTATTAGGTTTGTATATTACAGTCTATATAAAGTATTTACGGCTACTGTTTTCTAACCCGTTCCTTAGGCCATACTACTGTTACCTAGGGTAAGAGTAGATAGGACGTTTAGCTTGCTAACCTTATCCTTATTAAATTAGAGAATAAAGGGCCTAAACCAGATAAGCCAGCGCCATATATAATTATATTAATAATATAGGGGAAGCAGAATCAACACGGCAAGGTTAAGTATATGGGCTATATATATAATACTAACCCTATCCTCTACCCTCTCTCTGTAATAGCCTTCTACTTCTTTAACCGCTGGGGTAAGGACGGCGCTAAGAGCTTCCTATCCTTTTAGTAGCCAGAGGACTACTATAACCTATACATCTTCCCTAGTAGCATTAAAGTACTGCAATGGCCGTTAAGCTATTATACGCAATTTAAATGGAATAAGAAGATGTTCTAGGGGGTAGGAATTTACTTAAAGGAGAAGACCCATAGCGCCTATAAGCAGAGCATCTAGTATGCCAAGCTTAGCGGTATTAAGGAGACCTAAATTAGATGGGCTGGACGCTAAAATATGGACGCGATAATAGGAGCCTACCTTAGCTATCTACCTCGCGCGTTTATGCGGTTAATCGCTGGCTTCCTAAAGGAAGGAAAGGGCTACTTTCTCCCCCGCGCGCAAGAGGTGCTAGAGGAGGCCCTTTACTTAAAGATATAGCCTAAGACTGATGTCTGGCTAAAACATATAGAGACCTACCACCCAGAGAAGGCTGATAATAAGGTCATACGGCTTAACCTTATAGGCTTAGAATTTCTACGCCTCCTCTACGCGCTTAGGGTAATCCTATTATAGGACTTAGTAATCCTATGTAAGCAGTTCCCGCTCTACCCCTTATAGAAGGACTCCCTCTTTGGCTGTGAGGAGTACTAGAGGTTTACCATGTGGGTAGAAAGCTCACTGGCCAGTATAGTTACGCTAGACAAGATAATAATACGGAAATACTGGCCCGCCTATAAGGCCGTAGCTAAGCTAAGACATAAGGCCGTGATTTTAGAGATAAAGGGGGTTTAATTATACGTGTAGACGATCTTAGAACGCCTTAGCGAGATAGAAAGGTTATTAGCATTATTCGCACCTATATAGATCTAGCAAGGGAAGATAGGTATCTAGATAGGGCCTACGGAGTCTATATATCCGTCTTTAGACGGCCCTATACCCGTACCTATATCCGTACCTGTACCTATGCCTATACCCGCGTCCGTTCCTAAACGCGTTAACGGCTAGATTCCGTCTTTGGATAAACCCTCTCCCATATATCTAACCCCTAGAGAGATACTAAGAGGTCCTTAACTATCTACTGCCGTAGAGCCTGCTTAGCCGTCTACTATAACGTCTACTATAACGTCTACCATACCCCTATAGCAGCTGCCGTAAGCTTCTACTATACCCCCGCCGCAGCTGCTGTAAGCTAACGCTTAACCTTTTCTATTTATCCTTAACCCATAGGCGCCGCTAAGGAAATATAAGATACTTTGGGGCGGTAATTCGGTGTTCCAGCTTTAGGCTAAGTGGACTTTAAGGCTAGCAGGTAGGCCGTTAATTAAAGCTCTTAATTGCTGCTAGAGGGCACGCTAGCGGGTTAATAGCGAGGCTATGTTCTATAGCCGTCGCCATAGGATAATTAAGGATATAAGACGGCGCGTAGAAGACAGTATGGTAAGAGATAAGAGACAGGCTATTAACCAGCTAGAATAGCTACGAGGCTGGCGTTCTTTGGATTAGCTTTATAAGAATATCTAACTACTAGGCGGGGGAGGGAAAGAAAGGGAAAGGCTCCATATTAAGCAGTATATATATATATATAATACTATTTTACTGTAGGACTACTGCAGTAACTAAGACGCCTTAATATAGGACTCTACTAGTGACTGAGACGTCTTAATATAGGACTGCACTGCAGTAACCAAGACGCCTTAATGTAGGACTATATACTCTAGTAACCGAGACGTCTTGATATAGGGCTGCACCGCAGCAACCGAGACGCCTTAATGTAGGACTATACTCTAGTAACTGAGACGTCTTAATATAGGACTGCACTATAGTGACTAAGACGCCTTAATGTAGGAATAGAGCCCGTTTAGGTGTTGTAAATTCAGAGTAACATTACGCGACCGTCCAGAAGTACCGATTTAACACAAATTATGTACCTTTTCGCCCAAAATCGCGTGCGAAAGTACTTTGGGGCGGTCGCTGCGCGACCTCGTGCGGGGTTCGGGTGCGTTATTAGCAGGGGTGGCCCTAACCTCGTATTAACTTGGGTCGTAACCGCGCCAAATCAGCCCCCCCGATATGTGATAGGTGTCATAAGTTACTTTCTTAGCAGTAACCCCATCAAAAAACTCCCAAAATCTCTTAACTCGTATGGAGTATATATCCATAACAACGATAGATACTAAGACGCCCAATACTGTAAAAAGAATCGTATTAGCAAATTCTATAACTTTATAACTTACTATTTTTAAAAATATTAAGGCGTTATATAGTTATACTTGCAGAACTTTTATGTACTAGAATCTATCTCTTTATATACGTACATTTTTAGTTAATTTTTATTAATTTTTTAATTGGTGGCTGCGGCTTAGGGGCCTATAAGTAGCGGGCTTATTTTCCGGCTTTTATAATTGTGGTCCGTGCGCACCAATTAAAAGGCTTACTTGAGGGGAAATATTGGGGAAGTATTAAACGTGCGCGGGCGTGATGTAGAGTACCTAGAATTTCTCGCACGGGCCACTTATTATTGGCAGTCATCAGTGCAAGGGATATAATTGTTCGACTAATGGTGGTCACCGTTAGTGCTATTATCTCAGTTGACTCATCCGCTTCGCCGAGGAATTTGAGGAGGCGGCTACCCCCTGCCCCGGCCCGCGCCATAGGAACTTATAAGCTAATCAAACAGTCGCTCCAACTTATGGGTACTTATTAGCCAATAGAACGCCGCGCTATACCCTGCCACCCCTACTACCCTAATTTCTCTGCGAAGCGTCTGAGAGATTATGGGCGCAATTTATAAAGGCAGGCCACCTGCCTAGTAGATGACGGTTGTATCACCTTTAACGCGGTATATCGCCCCCTAATACACCACCGCTCAGCTCGCCGATACCTCCATTTAAAAGCCCTTCTCTCGCTCTATAGAATCCATCCGTAATAGAGCCTGATTGTGCCCCTAATGTCTCTACAAACGTCTCTACAAACGTCTGTACGAACGCCTACACGAACGCCTACACGAACGCCTACATGAACGCCTACACGAACGCCTACACGAATGCCTACGCGAACGCCTGCACGAGCGCCTATATAAAGCCGTTTATAAGGCCTTTAAAAACAAGCCCAAATACAACTTCTATATACTAAGACTACAATCGTCTGCACGAACGCCAGTGTGAACGCCCATACAAACGTCCATGCAATTGATTAATCAATTAATCGCCCATACGAACGCCCGTACGAACGTCCAAACAATTGCCCATACGATCATCTCTACAAAAGTCTCTGCAATTGATCGCCCGTACGAGCGTCTGCACGTCTGCACGTCTGCACGTCTGCACATCTACACGTCTGCACGCCTGCACGTGGCTCCGCACGAAGCTCCGCACGAAGCTCTGCACGAAGCTCTGCTGAAGCTCTGCACGAAGCTCTGCACGAAGCTCTGCTCGAAGCTCTGCACGAAGCTCTGCACGAGGCTCTGCTCGAAGTTCTATTGAAGCTCTACTCGAAGCTCTATCGAAACTCTGCTCGAAGCTCCATCGAAGCTCCATCGAAGCTCTGCTTAAAGCTCTACACGACGCTCTACTCGAAGCTCTATCAAAGCTCCACTTGAAGTTCTATCGAAGCTCTGCTCGACGCTCTGCTCGACGCTCTGCTCGACGCTCTGCTCGACGCTCTGCTCAAAGCTTAGTACCCTAAAGGCGTCACTACGACCGCGTCGCCTGCCAGAACACGACACGACGGTAGTATGGGTATAGTTTAACCGGGCGAGCCGGTTATT
>Ga0307507_10006570_pt1 | contig 17724 bp, 20 predicted proteins | sample 7_EM_MG_FD_207223 | JGI IMG/M metagenome (GOLD analysis project Ga0307507, IMG submission 207223) | Populus trichocarpa ectomycorrhiza microbial communities from riparian zone in the Pacific Northwest, United States - 7_EM | ecosystem: Host-associated > Plants > Roots > Unclassified | place...
AGCAATCAGTACTCAGTTCCAACGTTATTATTCACACTGGAACACCACAGGGGGTCTCAATACCCCGTCCCTGTCAGTTCGACCTCCTTACAGCCAAGGTATACGTATTCCCCGTAACAGCGGACTCGACCCAAAAAAACCCAAATCAGTTCCTTATACCCACCCACCAAAAAGTAAGTGAATAGATGCGAGTCCGAAGCTGCAGCAAGTCTACCTTGAAGACTCAAGCAGGCGGATCCCTCCGTTCATACACCAGGTTTTTTATGATTCTCAATGCTCATTCCTGCTAATGATCAAACAACTCGAAACGAAGACTCTAACCTTGACTGAGGATTTTTTTTTTATAAAGGGGGGGAAAGGGGATAGGAGCTCTACGCTCTTCTACGGCAATTCTCTCTCTCTTGCTCTTTTGCCTTAATCACCCCCATCCAACATGATGGAAAAATTATCTGATCGAAGCTCACGGCATCCCTTGTGGATTCGCACTCATCCCATGTGTGTGTCTACGTCCAACTGGTGCCCGACCCTTGGTTGGACAGATTACTCTGCTCGGACAGGTTTATTAATACTAGTACTGCGCACAGCGAATCTTCAATATTAATTGCGCAATATAAAGGCCATAAATCGAAAATCTTGATGAGACTGCGCAATAAGGGATGGGACTTTGACTTTGTGGGGTAGCAGCATAATGAAAAGTGGTTCCTTCATTATTGAATATTGAAATATTATTACCTGAAATGCTTTCATGACGACTTAGATTACAATTGAAAGGACTGAAATGAAAGACAGACAAGGAACGTGAGTAGTATGGAGGATAATGATGCACTAAGGTAATAGTAAGGTTGGTGTTGAATTACAATCTCGGAAGGACAGACTGGGATAGCTATTTGTACTCTACTTACATGGCTTCGAAATTAACTTGCAAACTTCGATATCAAAAGGGGGAAGTGTTCGGATGAAGGAGTCCGAAATCTCCAGGATTGATACACAAAAAAAGGATTTGGAAACTGTTGAATTGGAGATTGGGGTTATAATGTGTAAAGATGAAAGCGATTAGGACATGCAACAGACAAACGAGAACGCGTAGATAGATGCATATAGTACAAGTACAAGTCAAATTGTGATCTTCAAGACGGAAACAAAGGAGTGACACGAGCAGGGATCCATGAAGATGGGTATTGCCTGAAAAAAAAAGCCATAAACTTGTAGGATGTCATCTTTTAGCGGTCACAGGGACAGCCAACAGACTCCCGACGATCAACCAAGCCAAGAGGAAGCCAATGACAGAGGTACGGATGACGACCTCCCATTGTCCCCTCTGGATGATAGGACTAAGGATCTTCGTCAATGGGGCTTTGAATGGGGGAACGGCGCCAATCTTCTTGAACCTAAGTCTAACCTTTTCTTCCTTGGACGTGATCTCGTCCAGGTGCTCTCCGTCTCCGGTGGAGATGCTGGACGCCCTCGTAACGGAAGCGTTGCTCGAATTAGTGTCGATGTCTTTCCTTTGCGGGCGAGTCCAATAATTGCTGCTCGAGTGTGGCCGCTTAGGGTCGTCATTCGAATAGATGTTTTCACTCTCGAGATAACCGGGTTGTAGTCTATGCCTCTTCATACTGCAGTTTTCTTGGAATCGAGCAATGATATTGGTAGGAGGCGGGGCGAGCGGGGGTGCACGGGGATCAGGTGCACGAAGTTTGAGCGGAGGGGGAAAGAAGAGACCAGGTTGTGGGGAGCCAACCGGTGTGGTAGTCGTCATCGAGGTAGGTGAAGATGGGACGCTAGTGAAAGACCTATCTGACCTTGCAACGTGTTCGACAGAGAATGGAGCCACCTTCGACACAGCTGTGGCTGGAGAGGCAAGTGCCCTAGAATCCTCTGACTGAGTTAGACTTCGCCTAGGACGAATCCGCTTGGGCAGCAGGTCGAAGTCGAAGTTATCCACCCGTTGATGTTGCTCGGGACGCTCGAATGCTTCTCCTTCATTTGGTTCTGCATCATCCAATTCAAATGCATGAATGAACTTGGCTGTTGCGGTATAGGCAGGGCCTGAATAACCAGGCTCGCCACTGACGAATGCGTCTCCGTCGTCGAAGAATGACCTGTGGACTTCTCGTGAGTTTTCATCGTCGTCTCGGGACCAATCTGGAACGCGGTACGAATCCCTGTTAGTCTCCGCGAAATCCCCATTATCATCGTACATTGCTGATTCATCGATTTCATCAGCATCATAATACGCCTGGGAGATCTGGATGTGGCCATCGAAAATAGAACGCTGAGTCGATGGTGTGTGAGCCGTTTCGCCTGTTACCAACGACGAATTGGATGGAGTTCGTAGTAAAACTCCGTTTGATGGACCTCTCGGGTTGTGGAGAGGAAGTAATGCACTCGTCTGTGTTGACAGGGCCAAACTACCAGGCCGCACAGGAAAGTTCACAGGAAGCGGCATGGGTTTTGAGATTTCTGGTCGAGCGAGTTCGAATTGCCTGAGCTGACGGAGGTCACCGAACAAATAAATGCCAAGGCAGACGCCATTCAATGAAGCCACAATAAGCCAGAGACCAAGCCATAGACCAGGCAGCGCGGCTAGACGCTCCCAGCGATCATTGCCGAGGACAAAATTTATCGTCAAAGGGGGAGTTGCGCCAATAATGCAGAGAATGGCGCCAACGATAATACCACAGATGATCCGGTTGTTGCCCATGTTGCTGAGCTGACCCTGGACAAAACGACGGAGGCTTTCCTCCAACATCCTGCGCGTGTCAAGTTCGACGCGGAGGAACACCTGGGGATCGGGATAGGGAGGAGCGTCTGCGGCGTGGAAGGGGGCCAAAAGGGAGGATGAAAGGTTGAGCTCGTATTCTGAACCTGGAGTAAAGAAAGTTTGTTTTGCCCTAGTGTAAAACATGGCCAGGGGTGTCGAGTATTGGAAATCGGGGAGTAAGGTGTTTGGATGGGCTGTCTTCTTGAATTCAATCTGTGACTTCCATTGTCTGTATCGACGTTTGTACTCTCGTAGCCATAGAGTGAAGTATCTAGAATATATGCGGTCAAGAATTGAGCAAATAGGAAGAGGGATCAACTTACAAGTTTTCTGGACTCAATTCCACAAAGAGGAGCCATTCCTGCTGATCTATCAGTCCAATAAGAAGAATCGTCGCGAATAAGACTTCACCTCAAAGTCTTTGAGTCCTAAAAATCCAATTAGCCTTCAACTTGGAATCAGAAGCGAATAGGATCTCACCTAGTGGTGGAAGATGTTTTCGGTCTAATACATCGTCCAGACGAACTTTTACCAAAGGAACAACTATGTGGAGACGATCAATACGAAAAGAATCTTAGAAGAAAAAATATGCTTTTACCGCTCAATGATCTAACCTTGCCTACTGATGGAGGAGGATTGCAGAGACGAAACTGTAAATAGATAGATGCTCAGTCATGTTGCACTGCGTGTCAGAATAGATTACATACTGGCAAAGTGATGATATTCCTGGCAGATACAAGATAGGTCGTTGGACGCCCCTCCTTGTATCTTGCCTGTGGTGGGGCCATAGGGGCGGGGGAGGAAGAACGAAGGCAGCCAGGAACGCATGGGCGTGGGCAATGTTACTTATAAAGAAGGGAAACGGAGGAACATACTCGATTTGATCTGACGGGTGCCGAGTATTGACACCGAAGCGAATTAGCGATGACCCTATACCATGTGCCGTGTTGGCAAGATCTGTCCCTTCGCCACTCTGTCTGTCTCCGGCTGGAACTTGCTCGACCACTGCAGTACTGCTTTTTCCGAGGACTTGCTCACCTCTCACAGCGCCTTATCGAAGATGCGTAGTCTCCCTTGCCTCTTTTGTCAATGTCATCCATTCATTTCCTGACGTATCTTCTGATAACATGGCCACTGCCTCGGAAATCCCCCTCACAGATGATTATCCCGCTCTCTCTCCCAGTTCCACAATCTGGCAGACAGCATGGACGGGGATCGCCCAGCACTGGAAAATGGCACGCGGGAGTCGGGGGCTGACCATGGTATGGTATCAATTTCATTCATTATCCATGGTGTTCTTTTTGCCCATACAGAATATGTAGTGACCTGCAATGCGGTACAATGCGTTGGCTTTAAAAAATATATTGGGAAGTATTCCCATTTCTGGAACTTCGGCCGAATTGTGGCCGCACCCTTGTTGTTCTCACGGCTGTCAGGTTACAATTAAAAACTACAACGAAGCTCGCCTGAAATTTGAATCCTTCAACCTACATGCGCTGCAACGTAGAATAGTTCTGTGGTAAGTACGTATGTTCAATTTCAAGGCCAGATTGACAGACTTTTGTTTCCATGTCACCTGTTGCAGGGTCACCGAAAAGACCGAACAACGTCAACGTCTATTCTGCTTGTCGCTTGATTCTTATACGATACAAAACATAATCTATCAGCGAGGCTCCACAGACAAACGTATGCCACGTTCTTTCACAAAATAAGCTTGCAAGGTTGTCTGAATCTACTTTATGCTACCCTTCCTTTTTTTTCCTTGTAAACAATACACATTCATTGAACCATAAAATTTTGCGGACCCTGACTGACATTTACGGCCTGTCTCAGAGGTTGCCAGCGCCTCTGGGAATTATGTCATGGTAAGTTACAGGGTGTAGCGACCCTGACAGATAAGGGTTTTTTCCAAACTTTGTGCAGTAATCCCCCATTTTGGACCGAGGAATTTTGTCGAGCGCATTTTAACCAAAAAAAAAAGAATTATAGATGGAAACAATACAATCCTTTACTTATATGGTGTAGTTTCTACGAATATTCGACGATGGAAAACGCATCAGAATGTTTCGATCATGATCATCACCACCTTATGCCATAAACATCTAAAATGTCCTCAGGGTGCTGCATCACCGAGCCAATCATGATACTATCATGACCCACATCAATTATTATGTCCGGTTTATTACATATTTCTCAGATTTACCGTGGCGATGCTATGTATTTTGAATGCCCCACTTGGATTAGGGGCCAACCTCTTTGCCAATAAAATAAAATAAAATCGCACCAACTACTAAGCAGGGCAGTGACTCCCCTGAATATGATGATTGATACATGTGAACGAACCACGAATGGTGCCCGTGATGAAGTAATGAAAATTACAACTTGTCGCCAACGACACCTGCCAGGATACATTCAAATCGTGATGAAGTAAGGATATAGAGAAGTAAAACCAGTATCTTGGCGCGCCTGACGGTGTGGATTGACAATAATGCCATGCCTATCACAAAGGATGAAGCGACCCGACCTGGGTCCTGATCATGCTTCTACTCGCCGATGGATTTCGGTTAGAGGCGGTTTAACCGATCTGTATCAACAAAATTTGAATCCATGGTCGTGGTCAAATAGTAGAATTGTGGATTGAATTAAACAAGAGGGAATGCATATCAACCTATAATTTAAGTCTTCCATGTAACACCGCAGACAAGGCATCCCTGTCCGACTGCGAAAACCCCTCACAACCCGAAATCGTGACATCCGTTAATGTGATTTCCATTTTATCAGTCCAGCTAACCCGTTGTACCAGCGCTTCGACGATCGCATCACCGCTCAGCCTTTGGCAGTTTATCAGCCGTAGCCTGCGAAGGCGAGGCAATCTCAATCGGAACCGAAAGCCGTCGGGAGTTTGAAATGGGATAGGTCGTAAGAGATTAATAACATTGTTTGACATATCTGAGCCGACGATGTAAAAATCTTCCAATAGTGGGAGGCGATCGAAGACCCAGATGAAGTCTTTCGTGCGCATATCGCAAAAGTCCATTTCGAGGATACGAATCGGCGGATTACAGCGTGTGATAAATTTACGAAGGCCCATCCCCGTCGCTCGGTCACTCGAAGGAGATTGGGAATAATCATGTGCTTCATCCTCGCTATCGCCTTCGTCATTCCCCTGGTCGTAGAGGTTGAAATCCACGTTCAAAAGCGTAAAGTAGAGGTTCTCCACCCTTGGGGTCACAAGCGATGACAAGATGGCCCGAGCAAAACAAGTGCTCTTCAAATGAAGGGTGACGAGGTTGGGAAGGCTGACCAACGGCAGAGGTCCTACCACTGGACCATCATGCGTGAAACCGGACATGTAGAATGACTCCAGTTCTGGACACGCAGTCAAGAAGTCGAGGACATACTTGGGCTGCGTGTGCAGACCGGTTAAACCGCCTTCCGCAATTGTCACGTGTACAAAACGGAGAGGTGGAAGGAGGCTGGGCGGAGGTACTTTGGGTACCCAGATGTTGAGGGCTATATTCGGATTTGTAGGGCTGATTGGAAAGAACATAACCCTTGATTCTTCCTCATCGATGTCATCTTGCTCGTTATCATGCAAAAAGAGGTGAAGATGGGTAAGAGAATCGGCTGTAACATCGACGTCGAAGGCTCCTTCGTTTCGCTTTCCAATATGTTGGAATCTTCGCCAACGGTCAATGGTAGGGAGCAGAGGCGATAGAAGCGGGAGGATATAGTCTGGATCATCGACGTTGAGTTCGACGTCGTATTTGAAAGGTCGGGATCTTTCAATCCAAAGCTGTGCGTGTCGGCTGGAGAATCTGGGATCGGAATCGTCCAGAACGATCGATTGCCATAAACTTGGAGTAATTTCCAAAAGCTGCTTCCAGTGGCAGCAGACTTGGCCAAGTGTTATGGGGCTTAATGGATCGTTCGAAATACAATAGGTGAAGATATGGACAAGGAGTTCTGGTGGCAAATCCTGTATTGGAGGATAGTCGGTGTAGAGATTGAGGGCACGGTTGTCGAGTGCGGAGATGGACGTCGTCTTTACGGTTGACATTGGGAAAGAGTCGGGCGCTGGGGGAGTGTTGTAAGATGGGGGCCGTGGGAATACTACGGCGTAACCAAGGTAGTCAAGTCATGCGCAGGATCTGCGAATGTGGAGGATGAGAAGCAAACTCTACAACAATAGATAATCACATATCTGTTACGTTACCAAACGCCTAGACTCATCAAGGTCATCGACGGCGACGGGAAGTGGGATATTTGAAGCAGTCATAGTGGTTTGGTGAAACCTGTCCTGCACGATTGTTACAATGGCGATTTCAGGGATTACCCGATCCTGCTGCACAGTTGTTCGGCATCTACCGAAGCCTCCTCGTACAGCACCAACAAGACGCTGATTCCCTTAACATAAAATGCCAGGAGTACGGGACATCAGGTTCGCTTGCATTACTCTTTTTTTGCTAAAGACCTGAATATAATCATTGTTTTAGTGCTGATCAGTTCATTACTGCTTATGCTTCACACCTAAAGCGCTCTGGAAAGCTCGACGTGCCCACATGGGTGGACCTCGTAAAAACTGGCTCCTTCAAGGAGCTCGCCCCTTATGATCCCGATTGGTTTTATATTCGCGCAGGTTCGTTTCATGTCTACACACGCCAGACCATTTTATCTCACAAGCGTCTTTGGTTGCAGCTGCCGTCGCCCGCCACATATACCTACGGAAAGACGTTGGAATCGGTGCTCTCACCAAACTGCACGGTGGTCGTAATAGGCGAGGGAACCGACCTTCTCATCATCGCGATTCTTCTGCGTCGGTGCAACGGAAAGTTTGTCAGGCTTTGGAGAAGATCGGTGTGCTAGAACAGACCGGGAATGGTGGACGGAGAATTTCTCAGGATGGTCAGCGGGACTTGGATCGGATTGCTACTGCCGTCATTGAGGAGAATAAGGACGAGGAGGACGAGGATGAAGAGGAGGAGGAGGAGGAAGAGGGGGAAGACGAAGATGACGAGGAGTAGAATTTAGCTGGGCTGCCCCCATATGATCTTGCAAGCTCCTTCCTTCGCTGTATTGGAACTACTAAAATGACAACGCTCCGTCAATCCATCGTAACACAAGAATATCATCTTCGTGCAATCACATTCGATTTGATTGAACAATAATTTCTTTTCCATCTAATCGAAAGGCAAATAAGGGGTTTTACAGCATGCAGACAAGGTACTTACTCTCATTTCACTTTTCATTCTTTCTTCCGACACTTTGTCTTGAAGACCCGAAAATTCAGGGTTGTCCAACTGCATAATGGCTCCCTGAATCACCATACCTTCGTAGCATTGGATCTCCAGGTTCGCAGACAGACCAACTCGATGTTCCACGAGTGCAAATGCCCGTACAAGAACTTTCCATGTAAGGGAAAGGATTCATCATACATGCAGTTCCTTCGACGCACTCTAGTTCAGTCTTTTCGTTCATCAAGCCTTGAACTTCAAGATGTTGTCAATACCTTGTCAGTGTGCCGCTTGCACTCGCACCAGTTGGTGCAAGTTCGTTGGCTGTATGTTCCTTCCTCTCTGGCAACAGAATAAAAACAGCCACAAGGAAATATCTGTGGAATTCGCTTACGGCCATGACCAGATAGGTCCATCATGAAAACCATAGGCGGAAATACTACAAATAAACTCCTTTGCCGACGCTTCTCCTCAAGATACCCCGCGCTTTCCGACTACTTGAAATAGAGATTAATTACTAACCATCACCGTATGGTCCTTGCTTGTTCTATTTCCAGTATATGACTCGGTCTGGATTCATCCGACTGATCTCGAAAGCTCTGCAGTGACGTAACACGGCACCAACTACTTAAGCAGCGGCTTTCCACCCAAATTAATAATAACATGGCTGATTCAGACACCCACAAGTCCCTCATTGGAAAACTTGCCCCTTCGTTCACCTCGAAAAATTATGACGGAGAGGATTTCACATTCATCCCTGGAGAGAAGCCTATTCCAACCGTTATCTTCGTTTATCCTCTCGCAGGTATGATCTTTGTCTTTCTTGTGTTGAGAATTTTTAGGACATTACTATGATGTAGGGTCCTTTGGATGCACTAAACAGGTTTGCCAATTCCGAGATGCGATCGCAGGTGAGTGTATCGTTCCCCTCTGATTATGTCTTGTAATACGAGTGTTTTTTTTTTTTGTTTCGTAGAGAAAGACACCTTCGCACCTGGAAGAGTACAGATAATTGGATTGAGTGCGGATACCGTAGAAAAGCAAAAGCGATTTGTGGATGAGCAGAAATTGACAGTGAGTATTCTTTTGGGGAGATTATTATTTGGTCCATTATGATTCTCAGTATCCAGTCCTGTGTGATCCTGACAAGAAAGTTATCAAAGAGCTGAAGGTCGGAAAGGGAATCGGTGGTGTTGCTCGTGTAACGTATGTCATTGACAAGAAAGGGATCGTCAGGTGAGCCCTCCCTCCAACTCACATTAGAAATTAATCGACTATCTATCTCGTAGAGCTACTCATGACACCACGATAAATTATGGATCCCATTCCGTGTTTGTGGAGAAACAACTCAAGGAACTCGATGACGAGGAACGTGCAGCCGCAAAGGAACCCACTCCGACCATAACTGCACCATTGGCACAGAAGCTCTGAAAAGCTGAAAGGGCTACTGTAATCTGTCTGACCATGACAATAGTCGCCAGAATTAATATATTGTCCTGTACTTAGTTTAACGCGTGATATACAAGTTCATCTTACAAGAAATATATCATATGATGACAATCTCGATGTTCCTTTAATCATACAACACCCTCAATAAGTACACTCGCAACCATCCGATACTCTGAAAATTTGCGCACACCCAAAGGTAGCCCAAATTACCTTGGAAGAGATAACCAATGTGACTATGGAGAGTTACAGGAGCGGACAGCTTCTGCTTCGCTCTTCATAAGAAGTATTAGTGAGCTCGACGCTGCGGTGATTCTGGGCCTACTAGACAGTCTCCAAAATAGGTGTTTCTAAACGGTAACTCTGCCTAACCCTTGCAACCAAATACAAGAGACGGAAGCAGAGTGTCATTCAGGAAACTCCACAATTCTGGAGAAATCGATGTAAGTCACCAGGCAAGAAGAACGAAACTTCTCTTAGCCTGTTGACTACATAGGAAATGTTGCAACAGTTGCTTGACGTTGGCACGGTAGAGTTAGAGAAATTACACTTTATGCCTTCTTCAACCCTGTCACTAACGACTCCGAATCTCCTAATCAGTAACAACGCTCGACGACGCAGTGTTCGAGTCACATTTGAAATGTCACCTGCGTTCTATTTGCCATAGTCACCACAAAACACGGCAAGAGGAGCAAGCACATTTACAGACACCATCTGGTGAGATTAATTCGGGTGATCATTTTTTGGAAGCTCGCATAAGATTTGGTAAACGATCAAGGCCACCAGTCGCAAAGATGCGAGATGGTATATGTGTGCACTGGTCAGACATGGGAAGGCATGTGGACCTGAGCACACATCCATGCACGACAGCTTCAACAACCTGGGAAACCTCTACCGCAATCAGAGATGATGAAGCGTGCGTTGGCTGGAGAAAGAATAGGCCTGAGCACACAGCCACGCTCAACACCGTCAGCAACTGGTGATCAAGAACATCACAAAGACGCGGAGATGGTGTACAAGCGTGCGCTGGGCAAAAGACAAGGTATGGGGACGAGCACTCAGAGATGGGGGGGATCATGAAGGTTGTCGCAAAGATGCAGAGATCAGAGACCAAAAGATTTTGATGGTTCAGGGACATCACATGACCACCAAAAAAGGAAATTCACTGATAAGACGTTCTCATATGACTATGACCTTTTATAATACAAAATCGGTGCCCTAAAAACTGTAATATTGATGATGTGTGTCTAGATCTCTTTTTTTCCCCCACAAAATTTTCACTTTCTGCATAGTTGTTCGCCAAATGTACCATATACATGATTTTCTGAATTACTCCTCCATATTTTGTTCCATTATACATGAAAGTGTGTATGACACTATTAACTAAGTTTCATACGAGACCGATTTTGTATAAGGATTGTAGCTGTATTGAAGATGTTTAATCAGTGTTAACTTTCCATTCCTGGGGGTCATGTGATGGCCTACTACGAATTCGGAAGCCGAGACTTGAATAATTATATGATTTATCGGCAGTAGATACTTACAATGATGAGGTCGAATGTTTTGTATTTATTTCATAGCAGGCAGTTCATATTCTAACTTCTGGACCTCACCAGGTTTACTTGGAACCAACCCGAACCGGTTCTCTTTTAACGAGCCACTTTCCAAACTGTCTGAATTCAGGCTTTTCCGGTAATGTCTTCTGTATGCCAGGTCCTCCAACAGTCTGGGATGAAGACATTTGTTGCGGGCTATGATCCCATAATTTTGCCAGGCGTTTTTCCCAATCCAAAATTGAGACGTTCTCCGCCGGAGCCTGTAAAGAGGTAAGAGTCCCGTGTACCCGATACTCATTCCTGTAGGCATCCTCAGACGGTAAAGGAGTGAGATTCCAAGGGAAAGACGGAAGGTGTGGTTGTGGAGAGATTTATAGAATTGAAACGAAAGAGATGTCAAACCTGAGGTGTACCGTCAACAGATATGCAGCCTCATTTGCCCTTTGTATAGTCGACTGGGGGCTTTGGAGATCCTATCACGCCTACTTCTGAGTCAACAACGAGAAAAAAGTAGGCGGTATATTGGTCCTCTAGGAGGAAATCCTTTGTGCGATCAACAGGATCGATGGTCTTCTAGATTCGAACTCCTGCAAAATACAGATCAGGAAGACAGACCAAAAACCTAATTGATACTGACATCCATTCGGTCCAACCTCTTGGTGAGCCGGTGTGCCCTTTATTGTGAACCAGCTAACCCCAAGCACCGATTGCATTCAAGATTTCAACATCGCTCTTCTCTATCTCTGGCCCCAAGAGCATAAGCTCGTTCGTCAATGTGTCATTGTTTTCCACCCGGTCGTACATATCCTGCTCAGCTTGAGTGTTAGGGGATCATAAGGTGCCCTACCGAACGCTGTACACGAATGATGCGGACGGGCAGTGTTTTGAAATATGTTTTCCGTGATGCACACCAGCCCAGAGTGAAAGACCTCGCGAGGTCAGACATTGATAATATCAAAGGTTTCTTTCAAGAATTTATATGCACCATCGAATGAGGAAGGGTTGGCTATTATCAATAGGTAAATACGAGTCCCAGAACCATACAAGGCAACTTACATGCTTGCATTCTTTCATTTTCTGAAGAACCTCAACCTTGATATCCAACCATCTCAACATGAGCACCAGTGGGGCACTTGATGGGTCAAGAAATCCTCTAATTCCGTCAATCCCGTCATTTGTCTCAATTTGCGACGCCCAAAAAATGCAAGCACAAGCGATTGCGCTGGACATGCAGCACCCAATCTTCTTCCGATTGGCGATAGTGCCAAAGGTATGATGTCGATCTGAACCGTTGATATTATCGAGGGATTTTTTCATAAAGTGGAGGCACAAGCGAGCGAGGTCTTGATGGAATATGATTGACAGAACCACAGCGACGTAGAATGAAGCATGAAATGTGGCTGCAACACCATTATCCATTGGAGTTGAAATTACAGAAGGGAACAATTCAAGGTCGGAATATCACGATTTTGAGATCCTCTGTTGCATTGGGCAACTTCATGATTCCAGCAAAGTATGAGTGTTTGTGCACAAACAACCAGTTTTAATCCGTGTCACCAGCCTTTCTTTTCATGGAGAGCCCGTTTGAGGGTGGTCCTGTGTAACTCATCGATCAGCTGTGTACTGAGACTGGAGCATCCTTGTACGACCTGTAAAGTCGGGTCCAACTCCGAAAGCCGCCAGGGAGGATTTCCACTGGCATATATGAACAACCTATTGGCGTTTCCAACGACGTCTAGTTTGGTACTCGATGGCCATCCACCTTCCAAACTATGAGACTTTGCTATTCCGGTGAGTTCGACTTTGGCATAAACCTTGATGTCTAGTGACTTTTCGATGCCGTGGATGTGAACAACAGACCACTCTGCTGATGAAGAGGGTTTTAATAGAGCAATGGTGCGGCAGAGGACATCTTCTGGTCGACTGGTAACAAACACCTTGAAAGGAACGCTGAAATAGTTACAAAGTTACAAATCTGCTCCAGAAATAAGCAGATTTCCGATAACCTGTGGCCGCTTGGGCTGATTTCCAAGTGACGGTAACTGAGATTTAGCAGAGGACCTCGAGTGCAGATGCAATTTGCGGACAGTATCGTGCTGGTCGACGGGAAGTTGTAGGAATGATATATCGAATATCACTGCACTCAGCGAGAGCGAGAGCAGAAGAAGAAGTTTTCCCCCAATAGGCCTTCTCGTAGAAGCTAAAAGCGATCGTGATCTTCCCAGTGCCTGCCTTCCCATTCATCCAGTACTATCTGGATTTGTGAGGGTCCTTTGCCCATTCCATGAGATCCTCTAGAATCCTCTGACGCACGTTTGTTGAACGAGTTTTGTGCTAATAGGGGCATCATGTGAATGACACACGGAAAGTAGTTTGATATCGCGACTAGTGTACAGTGTCAATTCGGACTTGGACACTTTGAGGCAGAACGTACTTGTAGGTGATACGGCCTCAGCGGATGTCGCGATGTCTCCATTATCCCTTTTTTGCTTCTGCATATGGTCTAGGCTTTCCATGATTCGATTTGTATCGATATTTTACCGAGCCTTTCCTACAAAAATTTGTGTTAGGTTTGGGACAGGAGTGTAGACGCACTTAACTCTCAAACTGAAAGACGGCGAAGAAACCACGTCTCGGTTGCCCTCATTGATGATTGGAGTCAGAGGATCAGTCTTTTGGAGAAGGAACTCAAGAGTCGAGGTATTGCTGGAGACCAGCTAGTCAAGCGCAGTCATATCAGTCAATGCAAGAACCCCACCTATCGCAGAGTTAACCAGTCTGAGCTCTCCCTGAGAAGGACCAGAGACTTGCCTAAGGACCGTCGGATGGGAACATTGGAAGAAAATGGCGACTAAGTGGTTTGCATGTATTTGTAACTTTGTTCAATGTCATCATCAATGCCATTGAAACAGACCTCGACACTCCTTCTCTTAGTTCATCTTTACATATTGAATTACCCATACGTGAATAATACAGAATACGACCATGATCTCTTCAATCCGCGCATCCGTGGTCTCCGGGATCGAACAAAAGCAATGGAAGATATCACCTACTTTCTCGTCAGACAAATTGAGGGAGGATCTCCCAAGACTGTGAATTTCGCGTCATTCTAGTCTCGCTACACTCTGACGTCTTCTAGCTCCCAATGTACCCTTGTCGTCAACCGTCGGAATCACTTGCCTTCAGGACGTCCTTATCAAAGTATCTCGAACAGCTACGACATCATTCCATCCGTCCACCACGAGCAGGCAGCAGTTCAGCGGGTATGAATTCGAGCAACTTGACGGCTCCTTGGTGGAAAGACGTGGTTGTTAGGAAGTCATTGCTCGAGGAATCTGCAGGCGAAAAGTACGCTCATCATGAAATCAATCACCTAAATAAAGTTTTGAATCCTCGTAGGTTTGACCGACTAATATTGTCCTTATCTACCCACGCATTAATGAAGGCATCCCATTCGATACCCCAAGAGACAATGAGGGTATGTATGTCTGATTGAATTCAATACATCCTGACAGAATCTCTTTGAGATTGTTAGGCACGACTCCACTCTGAGCCAGTTTCATACGCCAGTGCCTTGATAAAATATCAATCAATACGACAGTTGTGGACAAGATCGGCATCATCGTTACTTCGACGACAACGCGACTTGAAATCCCTTCGAGTCAGTGTTCATTTCTAATGTCCATTAATTTCAAAATCAATCAGCCAATTACACAGGTAAAATTTCAAAGTCAATCAACTCAGTTGTCTTCAAAATACGAAGGGTTACCCACCGCACGTTTGGTGGCATTGGCACACTCCAAGTACCAAGATTTACTGAATTCTTGTGCTGAAGAAACAGGTCCAATTCTCGTGTCATTCATCGAGCTGTCAGGAATCTGTAATCCTTTTGGTGATGTTCTGTTACCGGGATTGACAGACACCGTTGATGCCCCGTGTTCGCTGGTTAGACACTCTCCATCAGCTTCGAGTTCAGCTAATCCCGTTCTCAGTTTAGTTCGCAGCCATTGCCCCTCCCAATCGCGGCGGCTCACCACCCTTCACATCTTAGAAAATTCCAGCACCCCCTTCTGCAGATCCCGAAGAAGGGAATAGAAGAAATTTTTCTTTTAAAATCGCATGCCGGAATGGTCCTCGCTGTTCAAATCGAAGCCGAAAAACGCATCCAACAAGTGCTCGCGAATGCTGTCTCGCGTATGAGAAATCGCCTCCTCGAACTCAGGAAATCGATTACTTCAAAATATCTTCGACCTCCTTTGGACACTATGTCAACATTCTTGCAACCCCTTCCAAGTACCTTCGATATTGCTTATAACCCTAAACCAGTCAAAGGGCTTCTAAATTCAATGGGCCTGGGAGAAGACTTCGACCTCTTGGAGCTCGACACTGAAATTGACCACGAATTGGAAAAACGAGTCAGCAACATTCGAACTTCAATTTTACTACCTTTCCCAACCCTGTCCGATGAATTGACTCTACCGAGGCTTCGAACCTCACCAATAAAATCCTCCCAATTAATTCCGGGGACGGGCGTCTCCCGTATACCACAACTCCAGAATCAATCTCCCAAGCCGAAGAGGTCGACTCGTCCCATACGCAAGTCTGTAAGATTCTCGACAGCGAGGAGACTTACAGGGCGACCGTCCATATTTGGTGCTTTCGAAGATTTAGACAACTCTTTGGACTGTGTAAGAACTTCAAGGGTATTCAGTTTCACCGGTTGGACTAATGTCATTGTTAGCTGATAAATGAGACTCATGATTTCCCGACAGACGGTGAGGGTACTGACGAAGAGGTGCCATTATCGTCTCCATTCAAAACACCGAATGGAAGGCGGAAGACTCCCAAAGTGAATCGAATTTGGCTTCCTGGTACGCCCGCATCTGGAATAAAGGGTAGGGCACCAAAACCGAGAGGGTCAGAGGCCCTTGCCTTGGAACAACTTTTTGAGGACAAACCACTTGCAGTAGAGTTACCGAGTTTAGGTTCCTTGAATACTTCGATCCTATCTTTATCGGACGATCCAGCCCTCCTTGATCACCCAAAACATTCGCCGACAATGCTCAATGGCAAGGGAGACGGGATAAGTGTAGAAGATGATAGCTTCGTGAATGATCAGCCTAGCTTGACACTCAAGGAACTTTTGTTAACTGCTGACACGGGTCAATTCGAATTTTTGGGTATGTGTGCGGCTTTGCCTATTCCGTATATACTGACAGATTTCTTAGCGGATGCTGAGGACGAGAGTTTGGGCACCAATTACTTGACAAATGAGTTGTCCTTCTCTTGGGAATGAAGTTTTTGGAATAATTCACTGATTGTTCTTTGATGGTGCAGTGAGACTGAATCGCGTTTCCTCGAAACTTTAATCGATTACCCTACTCATCTTGTACAAAACTTGCATGACTTTTCCTGATTCCTTGTACAAATTAAATTATTTAGTATTCAATATAATTACGTTTACGTTTCCCTGCATACATGATTCGTTCCTGGGAGTCGACGGGAAAGGCGGATAGAGAATCTGAATACTTAGGCGGGCATGTCAAATTCGGGCGGCCATTGGGCCTTGATTGGGAAGCGGCGCTGTAAGTTTCGGATTGGAGGTGATGGTGTAAGGACTTAGGGCATAATACGGGAGCTTGAATAATATACTGAATTCACTAGGCTTTAGCTACTGGAAAAATGGTTTGTAACCACAAGTATTGTTCGAGCAGCAGTACTGTGTGACGAATTTGGGAAAATTCAACAGAAAAGGAAATATTGACTATGCACGGATTTGATGTGATTTTGTCACGGATTCCCCCAAGGTGTTCTGCACCAAGAGTCACCACTGCCTACTATTTGAGTAAACATTCCAAATGCACATGGGCCAAGATTTAGACAGGGTTGTGAGCGAGATACACAGCTATTCGAGCACATTTCATTAATCTTAGTTCCTATTTCACAAAAGACACACTTACTGGCAACTTTCAGCATCAGCACAGTGGATGTTCTTGTAGCCACTTGGACAAGTGCTACCACAATTGTTGGGTGTATTATCGTGGGTCTTGCAACTGAACTTGACGCTTTCAGTAAATGTGCCTTTTTTGGGCCAGCACCCAGCACACAGAGAGTCACAGGCCAACCTGCGCCCTCCTGGCACTGCTATCCCTACCAAAGCCAGCTGTAAAAACCAAGCTGAGCAGTACAGTGAAAGTTTTCATTCTGGTGCTCTAAAATTTCCGTTGTCAGAGGCTAGGGTGCTGCCATGCGCCACTTATGTGTGTTTCAAAATCTGGTCTTTGTGTTTGGTCAACAACTTGTTGAGTTCACCACTTCCACTCGGTACTGTTTTTATAGCAACCAAGGGGGAAGCACCGTTAGTACGAAGGGAAATGATACATTAGAGGAAATAGAATTCCCATTGAGAAGCCTGCTGCACATTTTCCGAAGAACTGTGATAGTTTCTGGTCGTATCAATGGTATTAGGATATCGCATCAATGTATATATGCTAATAAACAATGAAAATTTGCCTACCATGGCACGAATGCATGCAAAATTATATACATTGGCAATTCCTTAGTGACCTTGGATCTGCGTCACATTAATCACCAAGACCACATATGGTAGCGAACGGGTAGTTATAACTGTGGTTACAAACATATGAGCAAATGCCATGGATCATAGGTCTAGCTGCGTGAGCTGAGTTAGAAAGAATATACCACAAAGCATGAACTCAGCTGC
>Ga0307507_10006571_pt1 | contig 17723 bp, 9 predicted proteins | sample 7_EM_MG_FD_207223 | JGI IMG/M metagenome (GOLD analysis project Ga0307507, IMG submission 207223) | Populus trichocarpa ectomycorrhiza microbial communities from riparian zone in the Pacific Northwest, United States - 7_EM | ecosystem: Host-associated > Plants > Roots > Unclassified | place...
TGTGAGTGTTGTCTCCTTTTGTTATGCATGTGATTGTCTTTGTACCAAAAATTTTCCATCTGTCAAATGGCAAAACCTATTTATTCTCTCTGTCATTCTAAGTCTGCCAACTTAGCTCATACTATTGAGTCAATTTAACCTCATATTATAGAGTTGCAGTCAACAAGGTCAGTTGAGCTAATTAGCAAGATTTTGAAGGATAGCTATCTATATGCTAATGAGCATATAATTGGGGCTAACTACTTGATCTTCGACTAAAAAAAATGTAAATGGAAAATTTTATTTTGTTGATTGACAAATAAATAACATTTTACTTTGCCTTCATTAATTTGAGCTACTTCATATTTAAACACATTTCTTGCATATGTAATCATAAAATATGATAGTTGCATAAATATATGTATATGTAAATCTATATTATCTTTGAATAACATAAAATTATCAGCTAATTTTGTTATAAAGATAAATAAAAAGTAAAATGACATACAATTCTCTTTTCTAGCATTTCCTTTACTTGATAACTAAAAGAATGATATCAAAAATAATTTTAATTGAAATGAAGATTTCTATCTTTGTTTTAACTGTATATATCTTGGATAAATTGCAAAGCTAGCATTGCAACTTAGAAAAAGCCTTTAGCTATCAATTAATCTTTTACAAGTTTCATTTTGTTAAAAAATGAATTTATATAAACATGCATATGAGATTAGCCAATATCATATGTAACATATTAATGAATATGTTTAAAAAATAAATAAATGGATAACGATCAAATAGATAGTTCCCTATCAATATGTTCATTAACAAACCAGTCCTCAACCTTCAAAATTTTGCTAATTGGCCGTATTTGAATAGAATTTTATTATAAGGGGCTCACCTGACTCGATTATTAACATGGGCTAAACTGATTGGTTGGGGATAACATAGAGGGGAAACTTTTGGTTTAGCCTTGTCCAAATTGGCATGGTGGTTATTCTATTCGTTAATCATTTGAAACTGAATTGCAGAGTTCAGTCAGTTATGTTCCCTACATTACTGGCTTGAGGTTTCATGTTAAGCTATACCCTTGTTTAAGCTTTTTTGGCTTCTATTTTCTTGAGCACCTTCACTAATGGTTTGAACTACAGTAGGTGCCTTCAGTCATTGGCCCCTTTTTTTTTTCATGATTATTTCACATGGAATTTTAACTTTTGTGGGATGTGCACTGTTTTTATGCTTTCCCTAACAGCTTTGACCCTGCCAAAGGGTAGCTTACCGTGTTTGTTAGATCTCAAATTTCATTACACAGCTTGATAATGATGATGGTTGTCACAGTCCAACCATAAGGTCAAGAAGTTGAAGGTTCTACTTTGAACCTCAATAGTACCCACAAACTGGATCAGGAAAATGGTTTTAATTGAGAAAGACAACTATCAATTGCATTTTATTGTTTTTTCCACTCTTTCAATTGGTCCAGCTGTTGATGCCATCGAAAAGCTTTATTCTGGCTATGGTACTGGAAAAGTAGCGCTTGTTGTTCTGCTGCTTGAGAAGGGTTGTTATTGGGTTTTTATATGATAACGAAACTTAGGATTATGAAAGCTTAGGGCATGCTGCATTTTCACAATATGCATATTACATTAATTGAACTAGTTCAGTAATTAAAATATAAGTGTATTAATAGATTGGCAAATCAATGTTGAAATTGGTCATGCTGCATACTTTCCGCGGAATCCACCTTTTCCTTTTCAAATGCTGTTCCTAATGGTTTGATGATAATATATGCTTATGATGGAAGCGTTCAAAACTTAGCAACTGCATCAATTGCAAATGAGTATTTGCTTGTTCACAGCATTTATGACTATTTAATTTGGAAGTTATTCTCTCATAATTTCCTTCACATCTATCTTTGAGTTGAATGGTGCCCTTGCAAGTATTCAGAATATCTGTTTGGTCACCAAGTTGATAAATATGTCATTCAAAGCATTACTGATGGCTGTTTGGTCGAAATGCAGGTGATTAAAGTTCTGAGAACTCATTCACGTGTACGGAGACTTGTGTTAGTGCCACACCCTGCTTCCTTTAACACACATACATATACTTTCGTGAAAGTTTGACTTACCTTGTTGGGTGTTTTGTAGTTACATTTCTTGCAATCCTGAAACCTTAGTGGCCAATGCTATTGAGCTCTGCACCCCTTCTCCTGAGAAAGTTGAAAAAGGGAATAGAAACAGGGCATGGAGGAAGATGAGCAGCGCTGGTTTGGCACGGCACAGAGTCAAGTCTATGCCCGTTTCAGAGCCTTTCCGACCTGTAAAATCCGTGGCTGTTGATCTTTTCCCACATACCTCACATTGCGAAATGGTGATGCTTCTGGAGAGGTAAGTAGACCTTCTGAATGTCGGACAGTTGATTGTATGGCAAACCCTAACAGAATCGATAAAAGGCTCTGTTGAGTCCTGTTGCGAACCGAGATTTTGGTAGATTCCTTCTGATTGTTCCAATTTTTGGTCAATTTTGTCAGTCATTGTTCTACTTGTTTAGGTTTTTATGATGTAATTTGGAGTAAAAACGAATGCTCTTCATCCTCATAAGGTACTCTTTTCCCTGCGGAATTTGTTTACCAACAACAATTAAAGATCGCAAAAGTTGCATTACTGTTACACGAAGCCTTGTTTAAACATTTTGTTTTGATTATTGGTCTGGAAAGCCATTATTGGCCTTCATTTTCTTTTTATAGTACTGATTGTTTTAGTTGTGATTTTCTCTTGTGATGAAAATTGTATATCTTATTCACCTTGTTCATGGAAATCTTCTAAACTGGGATTCCAATAGGAACATGTCAAGGATCTTTCCAAAGATAAATGGAGGTGAAAACACAAGGTAGGGTTTTGTATGGAGTATATGTCAGCCTACCCATTTTGCCTACCAACAAGAGAATATAGTGGATGACAAGTGCAAGGAGACTTGAGAGTCAACCCCAGTTGGAAATTGCAGGCCGCTTTCAAGCCATTCACGAATATGGTTTTGGTGGGCCAAAACATAATTGTTGATAAGATTTTCTTTTATGCAAATTAATTATGTTATATAGTTTATCTGATACCACAAAATAATAATAATAATGGTCGGACTCGGAACCAAAAATTTGACTTAGGTTCTGTCCATTCTAATACCGCGGGATGCACGATCACTTGGCCCACCCTACTCCAGACGAATTTATTTCACACGGTCCACGAGACTGGCAATTGAGGATTTGGGATTTTACCAATATCCTGTCCATGTATCTTTTTTTTTTCTTTCGAACAATAAAAAATATTTTCAAACCAATTTGTGTCTTGTATCCAACCTATTTATTGAGTTTTCAAATATTTATTCTGATATCTATCATTACAATATCATTTATTATTTAATATAAAATAAAAAAATATAACCATATTTAAGACAAGTATATGAATTAAATAGAAAAATTATAAATGTTATACAATTATATATTTAAGGACAGTGATGACCTAGATTTATTTATATTTTTTAATATTTGATAGAAAAATATTTATTTTTGGTACAAGCCTATAATGAGTTTCAAGAATAGTCATGGGTCTAATTACGGGGCCCTTATTGAGCGCCCTTTGGGCTCAGATAACATGCCTGAGTCTAGGTGTTGGGTGAGCACCCAGGACCTCGTGGGCTCGAGCTACGTACCCAAGCCTAGGTGTTGGACTTCGGGAGAGGGGGGGCCTGAGCCTAACACCCTTTATGCTCGGGTTGTGCACCTGAGCCCAAGTGCTAGGCGAGCATCTATTACCTTTTGGGCTCGGGTTGTGTGCTCGAGCCCAGCCGCTAGGCATGTGCCCAATCCCCGTGGGCTCTAGCCTCAATCTTGAGCTCAATAACATCACATAATGTTCATAGACCCAACGAGTGTCTTAAGCCCAATTATTTTTTCTTTTATTAATGCACGTGGAAGAGATATCCTCCTTCATCAATGCAAGTGTAATAGATTTTTATCTCTCATTAGTGTTATCAGAATAAAATGACTTTCTAGCCCCTCAACTAAAAAAACAACAAGGTTTATGAGCTCTAAATACCACTTGAACTACCCACATGTTTAATATTTTACATTAAAAAACATATCTATCTCAACATAAGAATAACCTTATTTTCAGAATTTAATGCTCTCTAGCATATTTATTACTCTTTTTTCTCTATAAAATTACCGACTTTACCATCTAAGAGTCTTTAAATATTCTAAAAGAAGACTTTTTGTACGTATTTAGAGGCACTTATCAAGAAACAGTTTCCATTACTTTGAAGGAGTTATTTAAATGAACATTTAATTAACCCATAATCCAATCATCAAAAAACCTTATTTCTAAGCATATTGGATTTTGGTATATCATCAATTGGCATTGTCTGTGAGAAAACAATAAAAAAGCCTAAATTTCTTTCTACAACTTGTTTTTGACATTTCCAGAATGCCATAGCAGATAATCAAGACACATCTAGTCCCGGACATATAACAAATCTACTTGTTATCGTGAGTACTTCTACCCAGCCAGACTTCCAATAACTCATTAATCAAGTACAACTCATGACTCAAGCAATGTTAGCTACTCAAGAGAAGAATTGAGCTTTGTTTCCATAACAAGTCTCAACACCCTCGGCAAAACCAGAGGTCCCGATGACACCGTAATAGGCTATTCCCAGCACCTATAGGAAATTACACTACTTTGAGGAGTCTAGGCCAAACAAAATTCGAGACAATGTCTTGCCCTAATGTTCATAAAGTCCCATGAGGAATCACTCTCATCACCATGATACCTTTGCACAAAGTGGGCATTTGAGGCGTGCTCTTTCTCATTATCATGGGTGGATAATAATTGGCAATCCCATCATTCCGTATCAGAATACTCAAGCTCCCTGAAGCCGAATGGAAAAAAGATCAAAATGAGGTCAACCTTTGAGCATATCCAAGAAGATGCATATAGCCCTCATCAAGTGCGGGGATGACTATATCACAACCAAAAAGCTTTCTTAAGGTGAATCAAGTCATGGAGAATCATATATGGGTGGAAGAGGCAAATGAGTTGCGATATGAACCTCTACTTTTATAAGGATAGTCAACCTAAGGGACCTCTTAGGTGGAATCATTCCCCTATTCAGAACTTGAGCTCAAGAAACAACAGGAAAGAGCCATCCCATGACCGATTGCCATATTTTGAGAGGTTTTCCACTCCCTTGAACACCACTATCATTGAAGTATATATCATTATTAAGAGTAAAGAATTTGTTTATTATTATCCTCCACCAATGAAAGTCACTCCCTATACATACACCTTCAATAAATATTACGTGTTCCATCAGGGCAGGAGACATGATACCGAACAATGCTATGCCTTGAATAAAGAGATTGAACGGTTAATAACCAAACACTATATCCAAAAGATTGTAAAGAGGGATACCCATATTGAATCAGGTAGAGAAGAGTCTAGTCAACCCAACCAAGTATTGTTAGAGATCAATGTGATTTTAGGTGGAACCTCAGCAATAGGTGATAGTGGAAGTGGAAAAAAGAAATATAGGAAACAAGTCCTTACAAATATGTGGCATGAACTTATCATATTTACCCTAGAAGACAGGGAGGGGGTAACTTTTACACTTGAAGATGCTCTGGTCATCTCAACTGTCTTGGCAATTCACCTTGTTTATAGGATATTAATGGACGATGGTACTATGATCAATATTCTCTCTAGAGACGTGATGACACAAATGGGGATTGATCCCTCAAGATTAATTCTTATAAATACTCTCTTTATTGGGATTGCAGGTATAAGCATGTTGGTGAAAGGCGCATTGGAGATCCTTGTCACTAACGGTACTTATTCCAAATGTTTAACTCTCCAACAGACCTCATTGTCATTGACATGAGTCTGGCTTATAACACCATCCTAGAAAGATCTCTTTTACACCAAACCAACGTATTTATCAATACTAAATACTTGACCTTGAAATTCCCTACTTATAAGGGTGTGGACACGATATGGGGTAACCAAACATCTTCTAGACAATATGCCTTTTTCATGTTTAAAGGGCAAGAAGGCCTTGGTAGTGGACTAGTAAGGTCTTGAGAATGAATGTGTGGAAGCAATGATAGAGATCATTAAAGAGTTAAAGAATGTACCTCCTAGGAAAGAGGGAGCGACCACGAAGATGGGATCTACCTTGAAGCCAAGTCAAGAATAAGCCTTTACAAAGCTCCTTACCATCTAAAAAACTAATTTTGCTTTTAAACACTCATACATGCCCAAGATGAGCCCTAGGGTGGCAACAAATCAATTAAAGGTTAACCCAACCTTCTCCTTTATTCGTTAGAAGAAAATAAGTTTTGAGGGTAAAAGACAAAGAGCAATAACAGAAAGGCGAGAAAGTTATTTGCCACCTGATTTATCCACGAGATGATGTACCCTGATTAGTTAGGAAATGTGGTAATGGTGATGAAAACCAATAGAAAATGGCAGATGTATGTGGACTTTACATATTTGAACAAGGTCTGCTTAAAAGATAGTTTTTCTCTTCCCAAAATTGATATATTGGTGGATTTCATAGTAGGTTTTAAATTTCTCAGTTCTCTCGATGCTAACTTTAGGTATCATCAAATCCCCTTGCACATGGATGATGATGAGAAGACATCATTTATAATTGAGGAAGGGACATATTGTTACAGGGTTATGCCTTTCGGACTAAAAAATGCAAGAGCCACCTACCAGTAGATGGTGAACAAAGTATTCAAGCATCAGTTGAGGAGGATTATAAAAGGCTATATGGATGATATATTGGTGAAGAGTATGACATTTAAGCAACATTTTTTTAGACTTATAATAGGTTTTTTCTTTGCTAAATCAATATCAAATGAAGCTCAATCCCTTAAATTGTGTATTTTCCATCAAGGGAGAGAAGTTTGTGAGGTTTCTAGTAAGTAGCAATGGGATAGAGCCCAACCCCTAGAAAATCCAAGCAATGCTAAAGATGGCTGCCTCGTAGTCAGTGGAGAAGATTCAACGTCTCACAAGGAGGTTGACTGCCCTTAATAGATTCGTTTCTCATTTTAGGAAGCGTAAACTATCATTCTTTAAAACCTTGAGAAATACTTCTAACTTTGAATGGACATCCGAGTGTCAAGAAGCCTTTAAAGGAACCAAAATATACCTCTCATCTCCCAAGGTTTTATCCCAACTAAAAAAATATGAGAAGCTCTTTCTCTATTTGGGCATAACAGACTTGGTAGTGTAGTGCTAGTAAAAGAAAAGAATGAAATTCAATGCCTGATTTACTACTTTAGCAAGACCCTTCAAGATGATGAAACAAGATACTTAAAAATAGAGAAGATAGCATTGACTATGACTAATGCCTCTATAAAGTTGAGGCCTTACTTCTAGGCTCACTAAATCACCATTTTGATATATCAACCCCTCCAACAAATTCTTCACAACACATGTCAGGACACCTAGTGAGGTGGGAAATTGAGTTAGGAGAGTTTGATCTCCAATACCAGCCCAAACCTACTATAAAGGGACCAACTCTAACAACTTTTATTGTTGAGTGTTCCTTTAAGAAATCAATACTTGATGAATCCAAATCTTCATCAAGTTCAGAAACACCACTCGTCGGGCCAACAACTTTCTTAGAACCCACCATGTCAACCCTACATGATAGTTATACATGGATGGGTCCTCTAATACAAAGGCGGTGAAATGGGGATAGTGCTCACAAGTCTAGAAGGACAAGATTATACCTACGAGGTTTGTTTTGGATTCCCAGCTGTTAATAATATAGCAGAGTATGAAGTTTTTTAGTATGATTAGTGAAGGATGGACATCTTGGGTTTTTTCCCTAAGGCCACAAGTAACATACAAATTGTCTTGGTAACAGTCTTCACAAAATAGGTAGAGATTGAGACATTGGCAAACATAATCGCCAACAAAGTAGTCTTTTTCATTTGGAAGAACATTATATGCTATTTTGGACTTACTAAAATCTTGATAACCGATAATGGAACATAATTTGATAACCATAAAATAAGAGAACAATGTTAAAGACTTCATATAAACCATCAATTTTATTTAGTATCATATTGCCAAACCCAAGACGAGCTCACCATAGAGTCCTACTTAGTGATCTCAAAAGAAGATGAACGAGGCCAAGTTAGAATGGATAGAACTTTTAAATAAAATTTAATGGGCCAATCAAACAACCTAAAAAACATCAATCGAGGAAACTCATTTTCTTCTCATGTATGGTATTAAAACCATGATACCTATAAAAAATAGGTGTCTAAGTCCTAGGGCAACCCATTACTGCCTAGAAAATAATGAGCAATGATTGAGAGCTAATCTAGATCTTCTTGAAGAATCCTGGTTGACAACGACAATAAGAAACAAAGTTTATCAACATCAAATCACTAGATATCATAATGCCAAGGTAAAAAACAAGAGTTTTAAATTTTAAGACTTAGTACTCTGAAAGTTAGAGGCAACCGGTAACAGGGAGAGCAAAGGAAAACTAGCACAAAAATGGGATGGTTCTTTTATAGTGTTTAAGGCAGTCAAATCCAACATTTACCACCTTCAAGATATGGAAGGCAAGAATCTCCATCATACTTGACACTTAGATCATTTCAAAATATATCATAGATAGGAATGTAACTTTTGCAGAAATATATGTTGTATTTCTATTATATATTCCCTCTCATTCTTCAATGCAGTCTTGGACTGACATAACACTCCAATGAGGCATTTGAGCCTCACACTATCGCTAGAGATGACCTCTAGATTACCACTCTCTACTGCAGTCTCGGACTGGCAATGCTATTAAAAACGTGTTTTGACTCGTAAAATTGTACGATTTTACGAGTCAAAACATATAAAACATGTAAAATCGGGTTAAAAACTCGAAAACAGTAAAATCAGTCAAACCCGGTCAAACCCGCATAAAATTGGTTCAGCACGTTAAAATCGTTACAAACTATCAAAACTGCTGAATGCTGACTGCTGAGTCAGCACTACTCTTTTCCCATGAGCCCCACTCCCCCGCCGTTTGACACTCCACCCACTAACCCACCCTCTTTCCCCTTTCTCTTCCCAAGGGGTTTTAATTTATTTTAATTTTGGAAAAAAAAAGTCTCCTGTATTTGTTGTTATGCTTGTCGTTTTCATGCATGACAAATTTTCATTAAACAAAGAGATTAGAATTACTTTATTTTTTGCTTTACGTGATTTTCGTAGCACAAAAAGCATTTTATGCTTAAAGGAAAAAAAGAATTCACCAGCAAGAAATTGTTTCCATGTACGTCGCTGTGAGAGAGGCGCTTGAATTAAAAAATAGCTTTTATATTTGCATTGATATGTACTTTTGATGGAATATTGAAGGAAAAACAAGATCGAAAGGGAAAAAAAAACACATTTGAGATCTAAGCCAAATGCTTCACAGAGTCACTTGCATCCTGAGCCACATACTTCACTTGCTCTCCAGATAATTTTTTTTTATTATGAAGCTCCCATCTGATCGATGCCTAAATGACATGACATGGTTTGGCAAGGGATCTAAATGTGGGGTTTTTTTTAAATAAATAAATTAGCACCTTAATTAAAAGATTTTTACATAATAATATTATTTAAAAATATTTTGATAAAATATTATATTTTTTTTCTTATTATGCTTAGTAAATACAACATATAAATATCATTTTTAAACATAACTATATATATTTAATTGATATAGCCACAAACTTTGAATCGACATCAATAAAATTAAATATTTGGCTTGACGACCCAATGTATTTGGGCTTGTTGATGAGTTTTTTTAATTTTATTCTTTTTAATTTTTATTTAGGTGAAACATAAATTTATTAAAAAAGATTATAAGATCCAATTGAATTATTGACATGAATCACTGATTTAATGATCCGTGATATAACATGTAATTTAGTTAAAATATTTTACTTGTGATTTTACGATTTTAGTTAAAATATTTTACTTGTAATTTTATGATTTTAATTAAAATATTTTACTTGTGATTTTACGATTCGAGTTTACAATTCGAGTTTATATTGTATGTTCCGTGTCGTGTCAAAAAAATATTTTTGACAACCTTGCGGACTAGCATGACACTCTAGTGGGGCTTTCGACCCTCACACCGTTGCCAAGGATGGCTCGGGGCCTCATACTCTCTAATTCAATCTCGGACTGACATCAAAATCTAGTGGGGCTTTCAAGCCTCACACCATCGCTGGGGATGGCCTGGGGCCTCCCACTCTTTAATACAGTCCTGAAATTATGCAATTTGTCAATAGAGAACTTCCAGACTCCATATTGTTGTGACGTGCATAATATCGAATGATGGATTTGCCTTCTGGATTGAAGGGTGTTTGGGTTTAATCATTAAGTTATGATTTGAGGGAGTCGCTACCTAGTATTATGGTCACTAGAAAACCTATTGGTTCGCGAGAGTCTGGGTAAGAGAACTAGTTATGCAAGGGGAAGATGCATCACCCCCAATATACCTTACCCAATGTGAGTTACATTGGTGATTGATTGTTATTTTAAGCCGTGTTTCTATTCGTTGGTCTCATCTAAGGTTTAAGGCAAATCCCATTTCATGAGAAAGTCTCTACCTTATCGGGTTAAATCCTAACTATTTCAAGGCCCAAATTTTAGCATTGCACTTATTTCCTATAAACAATTAATTCCTAATGTTCATTGCAATTAATTCATTTAATTTAATACCATAAGTATGCATTACGCTGTAAAATTTATATCCCAAATATAATTAAACAAATTAATTTTTGTGGTATTTTTGAAATTTTGACCAAATCTTAATGGATAATCATAAACTGGTTATGATATTCATTTTATACATTTAAAACATGATAAAAATGCATTTTTGTTTTTTTAGAAAATATGCATGAAATGTTTTTAGAATTTGGTCATTTTGGCGCTTTGGGTTTAAATTAGGTTTAAATCTTCTCTCATTTCAACTTTCAATCTTTTGATTTATTCAATTAGATCCTTAATTGAATTTTAATTTTAAGAATCAATTCAATTTCACCTTTGCCAAGCTTTAAAATGACCCTCTGATTTCAACATGTTTTTCATCTTGGTCTTTGGTCTTGGATATTTTCAATTTTGACCCTAATTGACCTTCAACTTTTAATTTCTTAAATTTTACCCCTGTTTTCAACAAATTAAGTCCCCAAATTCATAGGCAAAGTTTTCAAAAAGGTTCTTAGTTGTGAATTTTTCAATTTGACCCTTAATTAATTGATCTCCGAGCTTTGATTTTCTTGCAATTTTGTTCCTAATTTCACCCAATTGACTTTGTAAAAATTAAATTTAGTCCTTTAAAATTTCAATCTTCTCAATTAAGCCCAGATTAGGTTTCTAAACTTAACTTTTCACCAATTAACCCCCTAATAAAATTAATTTGACTTATTAAAAACCCAAATTAATTCTTAAACTTAATTAAATATTTAATTAGGTATGTGATTAAATCAAATTAGTCTATTAAAAATCTTATTAAGTCTTCAAACTTAATATTTATGCAAATTCACCCAATAATCATTTAATTTAACCCTAAATCTGTATTATCTTTCAATCTTGGGTACAATTTGGTTTCCAGTTTCGTCCAAAATCTCAGTTTGGTTCCTTTCTCGGCTTGTTTTTGCTAAGTTATCTGTCTTTTTTCATTTTTTATTGTTTTTTTATATATATATATATTTTTGAAAGAAAAAGAAAATTTAGAAGAAACCTAAAATTTATGACACACGCCATAACCAAAGAGGCTACAAGCCTCTCACTCTGGTAAGACTACTTTCACGTGGGGTACGCCATACATCCTATAAGAATGTAGGAAGGCCATGGGCTCCCTACTCTCCAATATAACTACTCTCTAGCTGGGAGAGTCCTAAGCCCCTCACTAGCCAGGCTACACCAAAAGCCAATTGCAATTAAGAGTTTCCTTTAGGTTCCAGTTCGGTGACTGATAGTATAATAACAAAGATTACTTCACCCCAAAGACATTTATAATTTCTTAACAAATTTTTAAATGATTGGCGTGACATCATGTGATAAGGCTATACATCAATATTGAACCTCTACAAAGAAACTCATTGTCCTAAGCATGATTTATACCAAGGATTGATAAAGATTAATAGTAGGGATTGACTCCCCCACCTGGGAAGGTATAAGACGTTGGTTATACTTGGGGATTTGGACCCTATTTAATCTAAAGCACAATAACTATGAAAAATATTAAACATAACAAGGAATCATAAACATATATTAATACTTTCAATATCTTACATACAACCATAGAAAGCCCATGAGACTAAGGATAATAACTCCTAAAAACTATCGCTCTCGATTGAGAGACTCTCATCACTCGTCAGGCTTCTTAGCCAAGTACTTACCACAGGCTGCAATAACCACCCAAGTTGGATATATGTCAATAAAATCAGGAACAAAGTTTAGGTCGAATGCCACTAAGAAGTCCATTATTATTCCCCTTAACAGATGATAAAAGTGAAGGTTGGACATAACCTGGAATATCTTATATCTAATAAATATATCCAAGGCTTGAGATCCCCTAAACATTGTCAAGAACTCATCATACAAGTACCTCAACACGCTCAGACGAGCACATTTCTCTTTAGAGGCCCTTGCCTCAGCTTTAGTCATAGCCATCTCGGTTTTCAAAGCTACAATCTCTACTTTTAAAACCCAATAGGACTGTACTAGGAAGGATGATGCCTCCTTAAACAAACAAACTCTTTCCAGGGCAACACTCATCTTAGAAGCCTGATGATCTTTATCCTCATTCAACTTCTTGAGAATCATGGACATAAATGTCATAGACCTCCCTCATATCCCTTAACTAAGTTTCTAGTTTTGCCTCATAAAGGCTTCGTACTTCTTCCTGGTTTCCTCTTAATCAAGCTAGGGTCGCATTTATATGAGCCTTCTTGGTAGTCCAACATCTTCGAGAATGGGCATTCAATGGGGAACTCTGAATAAAACAATGATATTCATAATAAAAAATAAGATCCAAGTACATATAATGAGGTATACTACATAAAGTGCTCACATGGAGTAGAAGCTGCCCAGTAAGAGCTAGGTGACGAGCAAAAATCTGATCAGATATTTGATCAACATCAAAAGAGAGATCCTATAACCTGTCTATCATATCCATCATTGTTATGCCATCAGATCCCAACACAATGTTATTTTCCCTTATGAAGTGTTGCAAAATGTTCCTCTCCTTTTTAGACAAGGATAGTAGAGAAGGAATTGCAAAGCCAATCCATGGTCCAACATAAGAAGAACTTGTTCTAGGATTAGACGGTCCAATCTGGGATGTAAAACCCTTAACAATAACTTGGGGTATAGGAACCTCAACAAAATCCTTTGCAGCTCTTACCACTTAAGAAGGCGTTGGAAATGGTGTCAAGTCACGGGCATGGGTGTTACTCCTCCATCAACAAAATAAAGCCCTTGTGATATGATCCAAGCAAGGTCATAATCGAATTTTATGTTAAAATTTCATACCATCTAGTTTTACATTATTGAGTACAACTTCAAATCAAACTGTTGGATTCTAGAGGTATTTTTCTATGTTGGGAAAAACTTTTAGGTGAATCGAAGTTCAAAAGGCATTGCAATAAAGGTCAGAACAAAATGTATAAATTTTAGTATTTACTTCCTTTTGACTTGTGGACTTTCTATTTGTTAATGATCCTTTTCCTACTAGGATGTGATGGCTTTTTTTTTAGATTTCCTAGTTCTACAAGGATATTTAATAGGTCATAACATAATTTTCAAGTGTGACAATGATTCATCAATGCTTCAAAATCCTTTTCTTATGAGGATTCCTTATTAACCTTAGCTACATAAGGAAATGTGAGCTGGTGGTATTTAATGAAAAATTGGTTTTTAAGATAATTGGGCAGCATTATAGGCTATAAATAAGCTTTATATCAGGCTTGTATCATTTTCTTTTCTTCTTCTCTTCTCATAACAATATAAAGAATTAACTTATAAGTTATATTTTTATTATTTCAGCTATAACCTAAGGCTTTTTTGGGTTTAATTAATACTTTTTTTTTTAGCTAGGATACAAGACTTGTTTGGATTAGGGTTTGGGCTTTAGTATAGGTTTTGAGTTAGTTTTGTAAGTGGATCAATTCAGCCCACAAGGGTAGATCTATTAGGGTTAATTTTTTAGAAGCATCTAAACTCTTGTAAGCTTAAGTTTCACTGACCTTTGATGTATAACACTTATGAACTTTTTAGTTTGACGCGTGAGAGAGATTCTACCATTCTTTGGTTCTTGAATGAGCTGAATCTGACTTATCAAAGATTAAATAGTTTTGTGGCGTCATTCGACTTCATTCCAATAATGTTGATGCATTGGGGTAGGTTTTCATTGTGTCACACACATATCAAACCTCTTTCAGCTTTCCAGGATCAGATCTCAATCTTTATTGTGGGTTACGTGATCATGAGGTTCACATCACCCTGTGAAGCAAACACTCTTATTTTTTTCACTCTAGCCCTCCTAGTTGCTTTGAAAAGAACATTAGGGGAAACAATTTCCCTTCTCCCCCAGAGGTAAGTGATTGACTTCTCATAATAAGGGGTAAGCTAGGATAGAGACTTAGTGTTAGTAGTGATATCCATCTCTTGACGAATCTCTTCCATCCCTACAATCCAAGAGTTGGATGTCCCCTCAACCTTAACACTTCATTCCCTATCCTCTCCCTGATACTATGAATCTACAATAAAACAAAGTTAAAATGTGATAAATATATCAAATTATACAAAGTATAAATTCTTACATACCTTACCTCTTTACCTGGTATTGTCCTTTAGCCAACTAGTTGATGTTATAGTGAAGCGAAGACCTCGCCATATTTAAACACACACTCGGTTAAAGTTACCAAGACTTAGTTTTTCATTGGCATCTAGATGAAAAGTTCTCTAAAAATAAGGGTAACCCCACAACTCTTGCACTTGGCCTAGGATAGGCTGTTTGTTACTCCTTACAATTAAACATTTCGCACATCAATCCTTCACATTAGAGATCTTACCCTCTGACATGTTCTTTATAGGACTTTTAGGGTGACCGATAAAAGTGAAGAACCAATGAACAACATGTCACCCTTGAGGACAACGATTTGGTGTATAACAATATCTAAATATATCTAGGTTTGGCTCACCCCTATAGTTGCAAAATACTCTTGAAAAGCTTTGACTAAAACCAATCTATTAGGATGAAGTTGGCCAACACATAAATTATAGTGGAAAAACATATCCCTCATAAACTTCATAGAGGAAAGGTATATCCTAACTCAAACATGGTATAAGGGTTGTTATTTCATGTAAACCATTACGAGCACCCCTGGATTATTTACTAAACCTTTTTGATCTACTAGGGAATTGGGCTAGATAATCCCTTCCTTGTAGGCAGTTGACCTTGGGTATATGTTTAGTAGTTAAGGTACTATCCCCTTATCCTTAAGAGCCCTGGGTAACCAAAGGTTTCCTAGTGAGCGGACACCAACCCTCTAGTCCTTGATCCATGCCCTATCGATCCTAGTCCACAACTAGAACCCCCAGTTTCTAGTTGTCATGGTCTAAATATAAAGTCAGCACTAGATGCTACCTGTTTTCTTTTTTTAGTGGCCATTTTGAATGGAAAATGTTGAGGAGGAGTAAGTCACCTTAAGATGACATCTACTTTGTTCCAAGAAGTTATCACATCTCACACGAACTAAATGCTTCCACACAATTACTCATCTTCACACAATGGTTTAGAGCGAAGTTTTAGAGATAGACTCCAAATGAATTGAAATGAAGTGAATGGGGTCTTATATAGTTGGAGGTCTTCCCCATCCTCCGCTGGATTGGTGACACATGTCACCACCCTCACAAATCCCTAATGAGGTAATTAATACTATCATGAAGTGTTCCACCAGGTATTCATCCAACCAAGATGAGCGCTCTTTCAACTACAATGTCATTTCACTTGCAAATACTCTAATGAAGCGTCTTGAGATGCCCCTACTATTTTTTATATGAAGAAATATTGAGAATCCTGTTAAAGAAAATGGATATATTTTTCAAGTCTCTTCAGTAAAAATACCACACAGACTTGAAGGGCTACTGATAGAGCAATATTTATTAATATTTTTTAATATTTGATAGAAAGATGTTCACTTTTGGCACAAGCCCATAATAGGTTTCAAGAATAATCATGGGGCAATATCGAGTGCTCTTTAAACTCAGATAATGCGCCCAAGCCTAGGTGTTGGGCATGTGCCTAGTACCTCATGGGGTCATGTTGCATACCCAAGCCTAAAACCTTGTGGGCTCGTGCAGTGTACACTAGCCGCTAGGCATGTGCCTAACCCCTATGGGCCCTAGCCTCAATTTTTATAATAATACATTATAATGTTTATGGGCCCAATAAGTGTTTTAAGCCCAATTACTTTTTCCCTTATCAATGCATGTATAAGAGATTTTTATCCCTCACTAATGTTATCAATGTAAAATGACTCTCCAGCCCCTTAATTAATAATAAAAAGGTTCATGGGCTATAAATATCCCTTGAACTATCTAGGTAAAGGTTTAAAACTTTACATTAAAAAAAAATCTATATTCAACATAAGAACAACCTTGTTTTTGAAATTTAATGCTATCTAGCATATTTATTATTTTTTTCTCTATAAAATTACTGATTTTATTATATGATGGTCCTCAAATCCCCCAAAAGAAGATTTCTTGTAGATATTCAGATGCATTTATTAAGAGATAATTTTTTTTTTTTTGAAGAAAAGGGTTATTTGAATCAGCATTTGATTAAATTATAATTTAATAACCAAATTTTTTTATTTTTGAGTATATCGGATTTTGAAAAAGATAGAAATAAATCTCATTTAATAAAAAAATATAAATATTTTACATATATTTGAAATTAAGTTTCATATTGAAATTAATAATATTTATATTTTTGTTCAATATAACTCAAAATATTCTTTAAAAACTATTTATTCAAGTTGGTTTCTATGAATATTCAAGGATTTTAAGTTAATTTGGATTTCTAAATACCCATTATTCTTGCGATCAAATCACTTTGACAGCAGTTGTTTGCATTTTTCAAAAAAAAAAAATCAATTAGTTCTTACATTTCTATAAAAAAAAAAGTGCATTTTAATCTTTTTCCAACAAATTTGAAACACAGAGGAGGACAAGAGTATGAATTTCCAGAAAGACACGGGGCAAAAAGCATGAGAGGAACAGGAGTTGGGTACGGTAGGTATAGCAAGAATTAACAAAAAAATGTAATAAAGAGTCCGCGCGCACTGGAGTGGGTATTGTGCAAGCGTGCTGGAAGAGAGGGAATGGAGTGGCAGTAGGCCACTCTCCCGACCGCCTCTTTTTGCTTTGCCATAAATGAAAAGAATTTGTGATTTGATGGGGAACCCATCATCCCCCTTCTCCCCCCCTCTCCTTCCCCTCATCAACTCATTTATTATTCCACTACTATATATAAATATATTATTCAACTTCTTTCTCATACTTCTCAAGAAACAAGCTAGTACCACCACTGCCCATTTTCGTTGAGCTTTTCTTTTTGTGTTCTTGAAACTTTTGAGCTTCTGGGCTGTTTTGTTTTTGTCTTCTCATGCTCTAACA
>Ga0307507_10006572_pt1 | contig 17721 bp, 12 predicted proteins | sample 7_EM_MG_FD_207223 | JGI IMG/M metagenome (GOLD analysis project Ga0307507, IMG submission 207223) | Populus trichocarpa ectomycorrhiza microbial communities from riparian zone in the Pacific Northwest, United States - 7_EM | ecosystem: Host-associated > Plants > Roots > Unclassified | place...
ATAATTATTAAGTTGATCAAGGTCAATTTAGTCTTTTAATTAATATAAAATATATTTTAAATGAAAAAGTTGGTGCATGCGAGGCGCTCGCGGACTTCTGGCGACTCGTGTGATGCCTCTCGGTGATCAAAAACACCTTTATGTCATGTCATTAAGATCTTCACGGTGTCTTCTTCTTGTTTGGGTGGCATGTCGTAGCGTTTATGAAATGAATTGTTATCGGTGGGGTTTTTTTATTCTTTTTTCTTTCTACTCCCTCTGAAAATCATTTTGGCCATTTAAAACTTCAGAGTTGTCCTCTTAATTATTGATAGTTCAACTTTGGTTCTTATTCTTTTTAATTTATTTATTTTTTTGCTCTTCTGTAAAAGTTTTATTTGTTTTCAATTTCATCATTCAAACTCAATTTGTGATATATCATGTTTTCCAATTTGATCCTTAATCTTTTTTTTTATTGGTCCTTTTGCAAAAATTTTATTTGTTTTCAATTTCATCCTTTAATCCAAATTTTGATAACTTATTTTTTCTAATTTGGTACTCATTATTTTGATTTTTTTTGTCCTTTTGTTAAAGTGATTTTCTTTTCAATTTCACATTTTAATCAAAAATTTATAGTTATCCTCTAATTTATTTTTTATTTCAATTTTGATTCTTATTTTTTTAATTGATATTTTTAGTTTTGGATCTTTTGTATAATATTTTTTTTTCGATTTCATCATTCAATATTTGATTGGTTGGGGATTGAATTTCATGTATGGTGCTTCTAGTCTAATGATTTGGAACATGAGTTTGAAAACTTAACGATGGTTGACATCTTCCTTTTGTTTTACTTTTTTTATTTTTTTATTTAATCTTTCAACATTGTTTTTTATATAAAAAAAAAATTGGGCTTTATGGTTTTCTTCGATTTTTTTTATATTGAGTTATCACAATCTCATGACATGGATCGCGGCTTAATCTGAGTTGCCTAGCCATTTATTACCTAAAGTTACGTATCTATTATGCTAGCTCGAGTTGACTCGGTCTGGGTATTTTGTCCATTCTTTATCTAATTTTGTCTTTCAATATTTAATTGGCTAAAAAACAACATTATTTTTGTTCTTTTGGAAATATGTTTTTTTTCGAGTTATTGTAATCACTTTTTTTTTAAATGTTGATCTGTTTATTATCGTTGTTTATTTTTTATCATATAATTAAAATAAAATCAACTTATTTGACATACTCGGATCTATAACCTGAATTGCTGATTTTGTTTTCTTTAAAACACGTTTGCAGCACTTAAAAAATAATATGGTTCGCGGAGTAGCATGGATCCATGTCTAGGTGTAATTATATTGCCAAAAAAAGGGGAAAAAAAAACTATTGTGCAAGGATAATTAATAATTAATAGCAACTACTAACCAATAATCAAGTTAGCTAACTTCGAATTAAGAGTATGTATAAGTTGTTCCCTAGCAATTATCTTGGTAGTGAATAATCCTTATAATTAAACATATAAAAAAGATTTGGATACAGAAACCAAATATGTGCATGCTTATATAAAAAAGATTTGGATACACATGCCCAGTTAATTAATAATTCTTATAAAAAAGATTTGGATACAGAGGCCTAATTAATTAATTTGAAATAAAAAAAATTAAAAAAAAAATCAATTTTTTTTTAAAAAAATTTTGAAACGCAAAAATAAACAAAAAACTAAAATTATATATTTACTAAAATTATATGGATTTTTCATTAAAGAACATTTTTTAAATCATGGTGGGATAGATCTTTCATTATCAAATATTGCCATATTATTTAATAAAAAATATAACAAAAGACTCTAATGTCGCAAATATATATATAAAATTGAAAAAAATATAAATATAAATATAAAATAAATACATTACTAAAACAGTTTTAAAAATAAATTTATATATTTTTAGAACTTACAAGGAAACATGTTATCTTCCACTATAATAACTAAATATTATCTTAATATACTAAAAATCAAAATAATAGCAGTAAAAAACTAGAAATAGTCTAGTGCTAGTTTTCCCGCCTGATATAAAAAAATTTGTTTGTTTGAAAATGTAGTTATAGTTATTTTTTAAAGTATTTTTTATTTAAAAATATATTAAAATAATATATATTTTTTATTTTTTTAAAATTATTTTTTATATCATCATATCAAAATAATTTAAAAATATTGAAAAAAATATTAATTTAAAAAATAAAAAATAATAATTTTTATAATACAAAAACAAACCGAAAAATAATGATATGCTCCGTCATTTAAGAAAAAGGAAACGAACAAACAATATAATGGCAATGACAAAGGAATTTCCATGCAGTGATGATAATTTACTGAATAACCCGTAGCACACAACCATACTTATTCCAAACAACAAATTTTCATTCCTGAAAATTGACTCGAGTACAAGTTCAATACATGTACACCCTTTTTTACTTAACAAATAAAAAGATCAAAAAAAAAAGAGAGGGAGTCAAATAATCACAGATGAGATACATTGTGACCAAATAAAAGAATTTGTGCTGCCAACTGCCAGAGACTACAATCTGGTATCAATAAAAGAAGCAAAAGTAGATTCAAAGTGAAAAAACACGGGCAAAACTCACTCTTCAGGCATAATCACAACCAATCAAGATACTAATCACAGCTACATTCCCATCAAGGAGTAAATAGAGAAATGCTAGACGTAACAAGCCAGGCATGGTTCACCAATGAAAGCACGGTTTTTCAACAGAGCAGTCAAGACCATAATGATTTTGAGGAAATTTGAGTTAGAGCACAAAAGGGTAGAGAAATAATTCCCTTCAATGGACTTGATCTCTAGAATAAATCAAATTTCTTCTTCTGCATGTCCTGCTTCCATTTTGGCATTTTATAAAATGCTTCTTTTGTCACCCCAAAAATAGTTTGGAACTCCTCATCTGATAGATATGCCTGAAAAATCAAAAGACAAAAATAAACCCTGAATACCAATCCAGAAAACAAACTCAAGTAACAGCATCGAGAATAGGACCAACTTCTCTGCGTTTAAAATCAATTCCTTTAACAGGATTGTCAGAGTGAGCCTTTAGTTGATCATAACAGAATGTACTTTGACCATTCCCATCATCACTCTCCCCATGCTCTGTATCTTGCTTTCTTTCTGAATCCTCTCCTCCATTGCTTTCAGATACAGATGCAGTTTCTTCCATTTCCTTGACTTCCGCAACTCCTTCAGAACCCTCTGCTTCAAATAATGTTTCACTTTTCACTTCAGCTACAAGTGTTGAAACTTAAAATGTCTTAGATTGTTCATCTCATATACACATATGAGATCAAATTAAATTGAAGGATCTCAGCAGAAAAATATACTCTTGCAGAATAAGATACAGACATTTTAAAAGCAACTGTTATTTCTTCATATTTAAGATACAATCATCAGAAACATGCAAAAAGACAATTTTTTCTTACCAGGAAGGTTAGTTTCTGAGGGAGGACTACGAGAAGGAGAGGTTTCAGGTGTTTGCTTCTTTTCAGCAGTAAGAACTGATGAAAGAGCAGCAACAGCTGCTCTTCTCTGTGATCCCTGACCGGTTCCAGATGGCCTCGAAGCAGTAGTTTTCGATCCCGGGGATGAATTGAATGCAGAGGATAAGGCAGCTAAAGCAGAAGCTCTCTGTGTTGTTCCTCCTTGATTTGACCCGTTGGACCTATCCTGCTCCTCACATCACATGCACCTCATTAGGCCGGAAGTTGATTCATTGGATGAATTCATAACACATACATACATGATAAACCATCATTATTGGGTACAAGGGCTTTTATGATACAAACATGCTTTGAAGAAATTGCAAGAAAAACATGTAAATAAACAGAAGTCAAACAAGCAGAAGATAATGTCAGAACAAGACATCCAAATGCAAATTCTGTGCGAAAACAAACAAAAATGATCGGCAACAGATGCTTGTAAACCCACAAAAGGTGCATAGACAATGCTTTGTGCCCAGCAAATTTCCATCCAACTCCATTCAAAGAGAACCAAATGACTTGGAATTATGGAAATTATGGAAGAAAAAAAACAAAATAGTCAAATTACATAGATTTTATTAACTGTAAAATGCAGCCTCCATGGTCCTATTAAGAACGTGAAGGACAAAAGGGCCATACTCTTCCTTACAGTTGGTTTGGCAGGGAGGTTTGTTCAGAAAATATGAGAATTGTTTATTACAGGGAAAAAAGAAGCAACACACTAAATAAAGAAATACACATACATACAGGCCTGCAAACAGAGATAGAAATTGCACAAATAAAAAGAGACCAAAAATTAGTGAAGATGGGTGATACTGATACAGACAAGCAACATGCAGCAAACACTGAAAGAGAAAGAAAGCAGACAGCTAAGAGAGTCAAAGAAAAAGGATGAAAGGCAATATATCAAACTCTTGTTGTATGAAAAACTTATTTACCAGAAGTGATGACTTCCCAGATGATGGGTTGAAAGCAGAAGATAAGGCAGCTAAAGCTGAAGCCCTTTGGGTCGGTCCTCCTTGATTTCCATTGGACCTTTCCTGCAAAAAAATACACGTTGTTATCAACATCAACACCACATGTAAGATACAACTTCATTCGCACATACAGGGAGAACAAGAAAAGCGAGTAAATGACAACTTGGAATGCAAATCCTATTCTTGACTGACAGTCTCCTATAACCAGATAATTGCTCAGTAAAAGATGTATGCCTCGTAATTGGGGGTCAGGAATATGGGAAAAAAGGACGTGTGTCAATTAAAATAGAGAGAATAAGAACGAGAAGAATGGAAACAAAACAAAAAGTGCAAAGGACATAATGTCAACATAATTTGTGGGATTGATGAGAAGAAATGTAGCCAGAAGAAGCTACTTACATTATGGAGAAAGAGCATGGGAGAACAGGATTACAGAAAAGTCTGATCATAGTATTGTGGTAAAAGATAAAGACATTTCATAATAAAAGACAATATAATAGTTTAAATAAGAAGCATTCAAACAAAATTAGATGCATAATTATCTATCCATCACCAAATTATGCACCAGCATTAATCAACGTATTTACCTCCACAACATGATGTCCTAGCCCAAAAAGTAGTGCGGCCTTCTTTTGGAATGAGTTTCCTTGAACCTGTAATGCAAGGATGAAGTTCTTAAACATACAATCAAATGATAAGGTATTGAACATGCCATATATGTAAACAATGAGAGTTTTCAATGAAGTATTAACCTTTAGAGGGACCAAACAACGTGTGCTTTTATCTTTATTTCCTTTCCTTTTCTTAATTTTTTTTCCCCATTTCACAAATGAATCATCCAGATGCCGAGCTCCAAAGTCCCAGCGGGACTAAAGTCTTTTTGTCTTGGTTCTATTTCTTTCTAACAAAATGTTCTTGTCTTGGAGAGAGAACAGAAGGTTAAACAATTGCCAATGGGTCAATATTACAGTTTTCCTTTCACCTGTATTGTATCCGTAAATTTACATGCTGCTACAGTTTTCTAGATTCTATGCACTAACCAGTATCTATTTCTAAAATCTATCAATAAATGCTTCTCATCTTGTTCCCATTGGTATATTTAAAAGACTTGTGATTCTATCCTCGATGCCTCAAGTTCTCACTTTCTCCACCTACACTCGTTCAGTTTTGTGTGTTTTTTATGAGACTTGCCAAGCTTGAATAAGTTAGTGTTAAGCTTTGGAGAAAACTATATAGGCAATCAATGATCAGCTTGTACACTGAAACAACTCAACTATTTCAACCAAGCTTCAGTCCACACTAGTTGGGATTGACTGCTAGGATCTGCTTCGCCCTTAGTTAACTACCAAGCTCAGCCTTCTGTGAGTAATTCAAACTACATTATCTATTATTTCCCACCCAATCACAAGACTTCTGGGAATTTGTCCGCATGGTACGCCCAACACCAACCTCAACTCTATAAATTTTCCACTCATGACATTCTGAATTTTCTTATTCCCAATAACAATTTCTCAATAGTGACACAATAAATTAATATAACTTGAGAAAAGATAAATAATGCTGATGCAGTACATACAGTGGCTTTTGTGAGATCCCATGAAAAGTATGTTGTGAAGAATGATGGTTCATTTCCTTCAGTAACTTTATACAGTGGTACATTTGGAGACAAACCATCCAGAGACACAGCCATCTCGATGTATTTCTGCAAGGAAAATATACTGTAAATAACATTGACAGGAAAAATCTGACAAAAGTGGAACAGGTTAAGCACTACCTGGCCAATGTCAAAAACATTTTGCTTTTCTTTGGGGTCTACATATTGGCCAACCCAAACAAACACTTCTGCATGTGTATCAAGTATCAAGATATCCTCAGTCAACAAATCATCTTGAGAGAAGTTGTAAACTTCCTCGACCTGCTCAATTGAACATGAGAAGCCTCTAAGAAGCTGCACAGAAAGAATTTTGTACTGCACTTAAAGTCTAGAACTCACCTGAAATTTCCCTGGCAGTCCACATAGCAGTGAAAATGATCATAAAAAAGCCCAGTTAGAAAGTTATCTCAACTACTTCAAAATCTCAGATGCAAGCTTCAATCTGATTTATCTCAAAGAAAATTAAATGGAACTTACAGGGTATCAGCCAAGATTCAGAATTAGAAATGTCACCTTTATTAAAGGAGAATGTGAACAAGTGAGGATCTCTGACAGTTTCTGGAGAAAACTTTTTGCTGGTGTAACTTTGTTTGCCTCCAAGGGCAAACCAAAAGGCTGAGCTTTCAGTTCCTTCTTTAGCATGTTTCAAAGCAACTCCTGGCTGAAATAGTAAGGCAAATGATAGTAAGAAGAAGTTCAAATAAAAGACAAATATGGCAGAAGAGGATTTTAACCAAATTTGTAGTCAAGACTTCAAGCCATTGACATTCTTCCTAAAGTGATAGCATATTTCAACAAAACCAAAAATCTACAATTCCAGAAAGGATAATACCTTCAAAAATTCAGCAATTTTTGCAGCTAACTGCTGCTGCTCAAAGGTGCTTTGATTCCCATGCCAGGTGAAAATTGATGAGCCAGATTGCAGAAGGAAGCACTCAGCAGAGTTCAATGACGTTGCCACCTGAAATAGAGTAATGCATTGGGGTATATGAAACTGTTAGTTCTACTCCTTTTCTTTTACCAACGATGGATGCAATTAGATAGCAAGATTATATTCGAAATGCTTTTGAAGAAACTTGAAAAAAGTTCTTTCCTTTTCATGTTTTAAAGAAAAACTAGATAAACTTTGAATTGTTTAGAAGTGAGAAAGGTCATCGTTTCTAAGACTGTAACAGACTTTGTTGACCACAATGAATAGAAGAATTAGTCTCCAAATTACAAACACACTGAAAACAACTTTGCATCATGTTATATTTTATTGCATGATGTTTCTAAAACTGTAACAGACTATGTTGACCATAGTGAATAGAAGAATTATGATCTCCAAATTACTAACAAACCAAATATAACATTGAATACACCTGTGAATACAAGAAGCATGATGCAATAAAATATCTTCATAGTAGACTTCACTATTTAAAAAACAAATTCAGCAGAAAAGAACACTCAATGATCGAACCACATACCGCATCCACTTGCACTGCCTTATCATTATGAACTGAAGTTCCCGATATCCGAAAGAGTGCAACAGAATCTGCTGTGTAAGTTTCATCCGACAATCCTTTCTCTGCTATGCTTTTCTTGTAACCAGAGCTCAGACCACCCTGAAAAGGAGTTGAATCAAAGTAAATTTTTTACAGCTGACCAAACGAAAAAATTCAACATGGCAATTATAATTGAGATTGTAACAGTAGAATGTGGCATTAAGCTGTGTACCTTGAGGATCACTATAGGCTGAAAAAGTGCAACGAATTGTGGAGGTTCCTTACCTTGAAAAATACGACCCTGCAAGAAGCAGCTATTAAATACAAATCATAGGAGCAATATCCACAATTTAACTTCAGATTATATCTTACCTGTACAGGCCTGCCCTTTAATGAGTTGGACATTGTATTAGCCAGCCGAGCAGCCATCTTCTGGTCCTCCTGGATTGGATGACCATGAAACTCAATATTAAACCAATGAAAAGGAGACCACTGATATAAGGCAATATAAAATATTAAACCAACGATAAGATAAATTTAAGGGCATTTTTCTTCTGTTGCAGCATCATGACTTGGCAGGGCGACATCAGCAACTAACCTTTTAGACTAAAGAACCAGCACATATATTACAAAGACATAGTGGTCCAAGTGTCTTAATCCTAATTTGGGAAGATAACACAAATTATAGTCACGTGCTAATAATAAGGATAGTGTTTATTTGGAAATCTTTTCACATAGGAAACTGCGAGGTGCTGATGATAACAACAGTAACAGCAACAAGACAGATGAAAATTTTCATATGCCAAAAATACTACTAAAAGGAAATTTGCCTAATTGATTGAGCTATGCAGTCTACTCTGCATCAAATGGACAGATTAAATGAGGCTAATATGCCAGATTAAGTGAACAAACATCAACAACTACGTCACCAGGGCTCACCTAGCTATTAAGCAGGTGAGGAAAAGGAATGCCAAAAGCAAAGTGGACCCAGGCAGCAAACACAGAAAATAGATCTCTGACGAACTCATTTCTATCCAGCTACCTTAGTTTAGGTGATTCAGAAAGATTTGAAGGAGGTAGTGAACATACAAAAGTCAAATTGCAGTACCAAACACTAGTGGTTCTTTACACATCATGCAGGAGCCAGAATTTTTACAGTCACATTCAAACTTCAAAGGCAAAAGAAAACTGCATCTGTTTCACGTAACTGCATCTGTTTCACATTAATACCAGAAAAATGCATGCACTATGCCAAAGAAGTGGACAAATGTACAATTTATCTGTTTTTACATGCATAAGAACCCTCTACAGCTGTTTACACTATTTTCTTGGAGACATCACCATTATTGACTGTACTTTTTTCACGTGAAAAAACCCAACTTTAAATAATATAAATTACCTCTGAGCTATCATTTCCAAACCAACAGCAGAGAAGATAGTCTTCTTTCCTATCACCAGAGTGATATGTATAGAGAATGATGTAGCAATCTCCACTATAAAATTTACCAACATCCTCCTTTGGCAATGGAGTCTTAGAACTTCCATTAATGCACCATACCTGCAACCACACAGAATTCAATACTCCAAGAGATACTGATTTTAACAAGCCTAAGATTCCAAAATTCCCAAAATACAATAAAGGAAGCCAAACTAAACCTCCATCTTTCCACCTCCTTCAAGCAAAGGTGGTACTTCCTCATTTACAGGAGCACTTTTTGTCATACCCTTGAGACCAACACCTTGTTGCTTCAGCAAAGCTACCATTGCAAGACACACCAAATTTAATAATGTTACACAAAAATATGTTGCTTAATTTAACTCTCAGCATGTGATCATTACCTGCAACTTTCCCTCTTCCCTCTTCAGCACCAGGAGCTGCAGATCCAGCAGGCCAAGAATCAAAGTTTGTCTTGAATGAACGTGTCTCATAACCTTGAATCAGCCGGGTTAATCGAGTAGTTTTTGGCCTGTTTTGGCTTGCAACAAATTCCTGAAAAATAGTTTGAAAAATGAAATCCCATATTTTTGCATAGACAAGAAATGCAAAAAAGGCTTGGAGGTGGGATTTCATATTCTTGTTTAAACAAACAAATGCATGCATGTCTCTACCTCAGCAGCCTGACTGGCAGCTTTTCTCTCCTCCACTTGTGTTAAACGACCAACCCAAACAAATATCTCAGCACCACAGTCAAGGAGATAACATTTATTGTTTTCTAACAATCCTTTGGACAGCTCGCCTTCTACAATCTTCACCTCACCATCAGTAATACTGTGTGAAGCAATGATTACAAAGTAGCATTTAGTATCTTACGAGGATAAAAGAGAGATCATGAAACATTAGAAGCAGGTTAAAAATGCCCATGTTTCTTACAAAATAAAGGAAATCAAACTCTTTGAGGACAATCAAAATGTAAGATAGAAGGTTAAACTGAATTTTGATGAGATGTTGACAGCATGGAAATTAATAGTAACCAGATGAGTCTTACCTTTACAGAAAAATTCTAAGCACAAGAAAAACACTGCAATTTTACTAAAATTATTTATTTCTATAAAATTTTACCAATACCATCAAGAGCCAGGTAATACATGAAATCACAATAAGAGATGCTTATAAGGAGCTAGATTACAATGATGAAAAATTGATTGCATGAGAGCAGCATGTCTCCATTCTTCAACAATAATAGTGCACAATAACATTAGAAAACTATATGCAACACATAATGGTAATCAACTAATGAGCTAGATTACAATGATGAAAAATTGATTGCATGAGAGCAGCATGTCTCCATTCTTCAACAATAATAGTGCACAATAACATTAGAAAACTATATGCAACACATAATGGTATATCAACTAATAGGTCGCAGATTACACAAATCCCAGACTATTGATAGCATATTAAACATTGATTGGATGCCAACAAGAACATACCAATAACTGTCATGCTGATGACAAGGAGTGTGTGTAAAGGAGTTAACCCTGTATTTTTTAAGCTAATACGCAGAATCACAAAGTGTAATGTTTCAGCATCCTTAATAACCAGTTCTGTAGTTCTGAAATGAGGAGGGCAACAAAAACATGACAGCTTAAAGTAATTATGTTCTTCATAACCTGCTGAAGAGCAGAAGTAAACATTTCCATGTATTGGCAATAAAATGTAAAGAGCAGGAAAAACCCTTTATTAATTTTCAAGCCTTCAAATTCTACTAGGATGCACAAACAAAATCATATAAGATCATAATACCTATAAAGTTTGGCTGGAGTTGTCTCTGGGATAATGTCATCTTCGTTGGCAACCTTTTTGCCAATTGGAGCAAAACCACCAAACAGGACCCAGAATTCACCAGAGTCTGACTCGGTGTCTAATTTCCCATCATCTAGATCATAAAAGCAATCATGTAGAGATAAGTAGTAGGAAAACAATAATAACAATAGATTTGCAGAAAACAAATAAAAGATGGCTGGATAAAGCATGCCTGTTGAAAAGTATAGGGACTTCAAAGGAGGAATGCGACATGAAATTCTAATACAGGTGACTTACCAACAATTGCAACATCGCATGTTCCTTCATGATACTTTTCTTTCAAAAACTGAATCACTTCCAAAGCCTTGCCTCTTTCCTGGATATTAGAGTTTGCGCCATTGAATTGATAGATTTTTTTCTCAGTATCCAAGATAAAAACATCATCATGATTTAATGATGACCGGGCGAAAGGAACCTGTGCAAGCAAAACTCATAATCATGTGCTCTTGACTCATGGTGGATTCACATTTGAAGAGATTTTATTGCGTATTTGTGAAGTTGATTTTACGAGATCTGATATGGTGATACCTGCTTCAATCTGACAACGCGTTTCCCTCTACATACATACAATCGTATTTCAAATGCTTCCTCCTCGACTTTTTTAAACCCAGTTGCAACACCTCCCTCTAACGGTATAATACAAGGTTTGAAGTATGACAAAAATTTGTCAGATTCATGTCCTTGAAGTTCCCTGTGCTGCACTGCACGTCCTCCAAGAACTGCATCTAGTTCGACAGTTTTGATAGCTGCTGTTCCAGCTTCATCCTGTGATATGTTCCAGTTATGTGAGAAAATAAATTAAATTCTTAAATTGAATGTGAAGACAACAAATAACAGAACAAGGTCCTTAAAGAGGAAGTTTGGAAAGCCAAAAACACACCTGACTAGTATCTTTTCCAATCCAGAAGTGGATATCGTACAGATAAGCACCTCCCTTGCCAGTGGTTGTCTACAAAGAAAAGGAGGCATGCAAGCAAAAGATGAAGAAAAGAAACAAAAGGAAGTCCCTCCTTAGCAAAATAAAATACATAATAACCTAAATAGGTTAACATACTATCTTCAAGAAAGATATCTACAAGACACCATCTATTAATGCAGACATTTTAGCTTAGAAACTAATAAATAAATAGATAAGGGAAATATTAATCCCGATACTTCAACATGCTCTACACCAACAAAGAGTTCGTCATTCATTCTAGGACAAATTAAAGCAAACACAGGAAACAGACAATAGAATATAAAAAGTGTGTGTGTGTGTGTGTGTGTGTGTGTGTGTGTGAGAGAGAGAGAGAGAGAGAGAGAGAGATGGAGAATGTTAATACCTGCAAAACAATGTAAGAATCCCCCATGTAGAATTTTCCATGATCAGATTTTGGCAGTGGAACTGGCTGAAAATTCTCGATTCGCCAAATTTCAGTCCCTCTATAAAATGTTAAGTATAACAGGTGATCTTTAATGAATTTCACCGAGAAAAGTCACACACTTACAACTCTATCCAATAAAACAGAACTTATGGCACATGCATAAAACACAATTCATGTATGAAGTTGCTTGTCAGTTAAGGATACGGTCTCTGGCCCACTCCCTGAAATGCAGGATCCAAAGCTTTTGCAGAGCTAGACATTGCCTAAAATACTCCTTACGATTGCTTTTTATTCAAAAACAGAGTGTATGATGTTTGAAACCCAGCTATTTGCTATCCGAAAATTGCACAAGAGCCTTCTGCAAGATTGAAAGATCAGTAATTTGGGCAAATTACATATGCTGCAAGTTTTTGGACCACTCACAAAAGAAGAAGGTAATTTTACTGCAATATCCAGAACATACCAATCCGGAAAATTACATACCTATCAAATTTCATGGTCAATAACTAAAAACTGCCTAGACACAGAAACGTTTTTCTACTAGTTGGACTCTAATGATAAGAATTCCCACTGAATACTTTCACAAGATCCTAAACTTATCCCATGCCATCTGGAAAGGATATAGTTAATCGTTTATCATCTTTTTTATTTATTTTTTAGGCACCATAATGGAGTTAGCATTAATTGATTAGCCACTTCAGGGACTCCATTCAAGGAAGTAGGCTGAAATGTTTCCAGAAGTAAGGCATTGATGACAATCAAAAAGCTAAAATAGTTTATGTGCTGATAGATATCATAAGGATACAGTTCTCCAAAAGCATCTAACTATAGTTTATCTGTACTGCTGGATATCTTGTTAGCACTTCTGATGTTAATTCTTTAGTTTAAAGCTCCAACTTTTTGTCTTAGACGGGATCACACTAATCTTCTCCCCTTTTCTTTAGCATCTAGCTTGCATAGCAAGCCTCAGAATTCATCTAATTCAATCCACAAATCTGGAAGTTTTTCTGTTAACATAATGCCCTTTGCAATAGACCCAGGAACCATTAGATTTCCCTCTTCATATTTCCCCAGAACCACCAACTTCTACGCTCCACTTCAGTTTGTTTGTTTTGCTTGCTAAGTTTCCAGTACATATTATCCATTATCCACTAATGTAAGAAGACAAACTATTTTCAAATACTGGGTAATTGGCAATAACTCTCATCTTGTTGACAGGTCCTGCACGTGCAAGATTCCCACATGCCTTGGCTTAAAGCATAAAACCTATCATTCATGTAGCATGAAAATGTCTGTATAAGGAATTACATGAATAGAAGCCCCATAGTATAATCCTCGTAAATCCTTAGATTCCCTTTCCCACTACCCATCGCAAACAATAGTCATCTACCCACTTTAAATCCTACCAGAAAAGGTATGAGAAGCCGTGTGGCTATTATCCTAGCATCACGTTTAATTGACAGTCTCAGACCAGAAATTGTAATGCTCCTTCTAAGGAGCCTGCATAGTTCACAATCTTGTCAATAGTCACAACTCATTAACTGTGAGAAGTTATAAATAAAATCAAAATTCCTGGCCAGGCATCATGCCCAGAACATGAAGCTGCTTCATCTGTCCAAGGATCATGACCATCAATTCAACTTGGCGGCAACCTCAAGTTTTCTCCCCAAGCATTCTCAACTTAAAATTTTAAAAAAGACAGCACAATTGCTGGGGGATCCTCTATCACCCTTATGGTAAGAAAAATAATCACATCTCTTATATGCCTTTCATCTGCTTTCTCTGCTTTCAGATATTTCTGCAACCGATTGATTCTTTAAACTAGACATAGAGCGTTCCCATACTATCCACTGAAAATCTACCATGTTTCCGAGATGCCTATGTTCTTAAGCAATTGCGATATTCATATGGAATCACGAAAATACTATATGAAGATCCTTGATCAGCAACCATCTCCAAAAGCTGACACCCCCTGAAAGCACTCTCTGCAAATCATTCCACCTTTCAAAAAGCTCTCCCCGTCCAAAAAACGATAGCTAAAATCCTGCAGTCTGAATCATCATGTACTAATCCATATGTCATGTGTGAACAATGACTGTTGTGTACAAGGTGCAAACCTTATCAATCAATGATCTAGTCATTTTCTATCACAAGCAAACATCATCTGATTAAAAACCCTGGATTTTTCTCGATCAACCCTCGATGATGCATTAACAAATATATTTAATTAAGATCATAATACCCTCAAGCTAATCAAACCATCTCTAACATATAGAACCACGTTGGTCATCAATTATCAAACACCAAATAAATCAACATCAAATCAATACAGTAAGTAAACAAAATTCAAAAATGATGAAACAAAAAAACCAAAAGTACAACAAACAGACAAAACAAGAAAAAATACAATTTACACTCAGATCAAAGGTCAGATCATCAAGAGAAACAAAACCCACCAATATTTTGACAAGATCACGAAAACCCAGATCAGAAAACACGAAATAAAATGCGAAATCAAAAAGGATCTATCAGGATTCTATATATTTAAAAATAAAATAAAAAAGACAGTCAGAGTCTAGCTCTCTGTCAAAGAATATACAGACGTACCCGGAAATTTCTGCGTCAAAAAAGATGATTGTGCGTTACGTGGAGACGCAGAGAGAGAGAGAGACTGAGCTAAAATGAGGATAGAAGAGCTGGCAATAAAGAGAGATGAGAGTGTGAAAAAGGAGAAATGAAAAGGAAAAGAGAAGTGAATTATTGCTTTGTGTGGGGGTTTGATTTCTTTCTCTCTGTCTGTCTTACAACTTTATTACTATTTTTTTATTTTTCTTTTTCAGAGATTTCTAAATCTCTTCACAGAGAAACTCAAAGAAGGAAAGAAATGATGAATTCGTGAATTATGAATGGATTGTTTAGTTGCAGATGAGAGAGAGAGAGATGGCTGTGGAGATACAGAGAAGGGGGGGGGGAGAGAGAGAGAGAGTCTGTTAGAATTTAAAAGGCTAAAAAGTGACCCGCTGGTGACGATGGCACCGGCCATGTTGGCTTTCTTTCTGTTTTTCTGATTGCTTAGATGGATTTTTTTTTCCTCAATACTGTTTTAGAATTTTCTTTTTCTTTTTCTTTTTCGTTTTTTACCTTGTCAGCCAAACAAAGCCTTCTTTATGGATTTATTTTTTAAATCCATATTATAGGATCGTTGATGGTGTGTTTTCCTTTTTAATTAAAAAATAATTATGAATATATTGAAAATATTTTCCGATTCTGTTCTAAAAAAACAACTATTTTATTTTTTATTAGAAAATAATTTTATTTTTATCTTGCCCCATGTTTAATATGATGTTTTATTTTTGGTCCCTGTGGTGTGTCAGAGTTTAACGTTACAAGGAGCTCAATTTTTACGTTACAACTTTGCCTGTTACAAGCTGTTATTGTTGATTGGACAGTGAAAAGCAGCTGCCAAATTCTGTTACAATCTATGCCTCTTATTTTCAGTTACTAAATTACACATTTTCCAATTTTATTGTTTTATTTTAAGGTTATCTGGAACTGTTTCCAACATATTTCACTAAAACTTAAAAAAAAATAAAAAAATAAAAAAATATTATTTTAATATATTTATAAATAAAAATTATTTAAAAAAAAACAACCGTTATTACACTTTAAAATATTATTTTTATTATGAACACAAAAGTTTTGAGAATTTTTTTTATTTATGAATATAGATTATATTTTTTCTTATCTTTCCAGGTATTAAGTTATCAAGTCTTCCATTAACGATAGGGGATTTTAAAATTACTAGTGTGATTAATTATAATTATTTTTTTTATTAATATGAATGTTTGGGTTAACTTGCGTATATCTTGACTAATCTCACGGGTCATGAAGTTAACGATCATGTAAGTCTCCAATAGCCTTTATATTAACAACTACAGGATTCAAACTTAAAATCACTGGGAAAATAAATCTATTGATCTCAAGCTTTGGTTTTACCACTGGCCATCCATAGTTGATTAATTATAATTATTGCTTATATGGGAAATCGTTTTCACTTAGCAACAACGTGCCTTGTATTTGCTAGCCTGTAATTCAATCCCCAGATAAATCTTAGAGACGATACTAAGATTAGTCTTCGAAGGCCATCATCTTCGCATTAGCAGATAAGGTTTTTTTTTTTTTAATTTTTAGTTGAATGAGGAGATTGATGATTTTGACAGGAAATAAAATAAATAATTGGACTGCGAAAAAGGATATGTGAGCTGCTGACTAAATTCAAAAGATACAAAAATAGTATGAATCTAAAAATAGCGTACTAAGTATGTTTGGTGATGTTTGGCAATGTAGTAGCGGTTGTTTTTCAAATAATTTTTCGTGTTAAAATACATACAAAAAATATTTTTTTATTTTTTAAAAATTATTTTTGACATCAGCACATCAAAACAATCCAAAACATACAAACTATATTAAATTTTAGCAAAAACAAATTAAATTTTTTAAAAATATAATTTGAACCGCGTTCCCAAACGGTTTCTAAGAAGATAATGCAAATCAAGTTGACTGGGATCTTTGTTATTAGATTAGTTTTACACACTAAATGAGTTCAAAATACTATTTTAAGCTTTACACATCTGTATATGATTAAAATTAACAATCTCATTAAGCTATATCCAAAAACATTTCTTGTTTGTTTTGAATTGTTTGTTTATGGTGTTAAAAAAAGTAAAAAATATATAAAAAACAACGTGATCAAACCCTTGCCTTTGAGGTCCAACTACACCCTTTCATTTCTCAGTCTCGTCTTGTACTTCTTAGCCCAACATGACCCTCTCATCTTCAACTGAACCCTCTCCCTTCCCTGCAATGGTCACTCTTTCTCGACAATAACAATATTTCTCAAATTATCCGAGATAAATCTTTTCATCAATGGCTATCCCTAAATCATGACTCGTATGATAATACTTCTAACTTACTATGATTATATTCTCTTGCTAGTAATTATCTCTCTCAAATTACGTAGATTAACATTTTTATCGATAGTTATTTCTAACCCTAACTATGCACCAACTCTCTTAACTTTACCATTCTTTTTACTAATGATTTATTTTTAAACACCAAGTTATCCGCAATAGCCGCAATAGCAAGCGTGACATAACAACCAATAACTCAATTTTATAAGAAATCATATATTTTTTATTATTTTTTTATTTCTAATATATGATCTTATATAATCTAAGATATCCATAAATATCACAGGTCATCAGATAAAAAAAAAAAAATCTCATATTTAATATCTAACATTGTTCTCCTTGTCTTGTATTCTCTTTTAACATATATATTTTATCCCTTTTATATTTATTACCTTAAGTATTAAAGGTTACTCTATTTTGATATGAGATTTTTTTTTTTTTTTTTTTC
>Ga0307507_10006573_pt1 | contig 17716 bp, 9 predicted proteins | sample 7_EM_MG_FD_207223 | JGI IMG/M metagenome (GOLD analysis project Ga0307507, IMG submission 207223) | Populus trichocarpa ectomycorrhiza microbial communities from riparian zone in the Pacific Northwest, United States - 7_EM | ecosystem: Host-associated > Plants > Roots > Unclassified | place...
GATTGAAGAGGGGGCGATATCCTGATTACTAAAGGGGTAGTTAAGGCAGCGGTAGGGAATTATTTTAAGGGCAAAGAAATAATGGTACTTCTGCTTAATTAAAGAGGGGGCGACGTCCTAATTACTAAAGGGGTGGTTGAGGCAGCGGCAGGGAATAGAAGTAGTAGTAAAGAAATAATAGCACTTCTACTTAATTAAAGAGGGGGCGACGTCCTAATTACTAAAGGGGTAGTGGCGCAGATTGCAAGGGATTTTAATAAAGAAATAATAGCACTTCTACTTGATTAAAGAGGGGGCGACGTCCTAATCACTAAAGGGGTGGTTAAGGCAGCGGCATAGAATAGGGGGGAGAGGAGTAAAGAAATAATAGCACTTTTTGTAACGGGCTTATATAAATACTTCTAAACCAAAGCTTGTAGATTGCTACCATATAAGAATACTAAGCTAAGGAGAAGAAGGAGAAGAAGAGTATTGGAGACTAATAAGATATAAGAGGTCGCCAAGGCGCTAGTGGCAAGCGAGCCAATGGTAGTGCTGGCAGAATATAGCAGAATATGGCAAATTGCCTAGAAATGCGGCAAATTGCCCTAGAAACGGCAATGTAGCAGGTAACGCGCTTTAGCACCGTCACACTTCTACTTGATTAAAGAGGGGGCAATGTCCCAATTACTAAAGCAGTGGTTAAGTAAGCGGTATAGAATAGGGGGAGGGGTAAAGAAATAATAACACTTCTACTTAATTAAAGAGGGGGCGACGTCCTAATTACTAAAGGGGTAGTTAAGGCAGCGGTAGGGAATAGGAGTAGTAGTAAAGAAATAATAGCACTTCTACTTAATTAAAGAGGGGGCAATATCTTAATCACTAAAGGGGTGGTTAAGGCAGCGGCAAGGAATAGCAAGAGGGGCAAAGAAATAATGGCACTTCTACTTAATCGAAGAGGGGGCGACGTCCTAATTACTAAAGGGGCGGTGGCGCAGATTGTAAGGGATTTTAATAAAGAAATAATAGCACTTCTATTTAATTAAAGAGGGGGCGACGTCCTAATTACTAAAGGGGTAGTCAAGGCAGCGGTGTTACGGCGCTGGTAGAAAACGGTACTGGCAAATTGCCGTCAGATTGCCGCAACTTGCCGTCACGTAATAGCAAGTTACTATTACGTAACCAGAGGATTGTATATAGCTTTAAGCGGTGCTTCCGTTCTTCCCCTTTCCTTTCTCTAGCTTTGGATCCTCGTTTATAGACAATCTAATTGTATAGGCTTGCGCGACCTTCTTGCTATGCTTGTGCCTTGATTGACCGAGTCGCTAACAAGCGGTAGGGAATAGAAGCAGTGGCAAAGATTACTAAAGGGGTAACAAATCTTGCGAAAGTGCCTTAGGGGCTATTTGGTTGCAAATCACCTCTATATTATAATCTACTTAAGGACCTTCTAGCGAAGGTAAAGCCCAAAACGGCTTAGTACACGGTTAAACCTTAGAAGAAGGTCTAAGCCTAAGATAACAGGACTTCTAGCCCTAACACTAAGTACTTAGTGTTACTCGCGGCACCCACTACTAAGCTTCGCTTAGTAGTGGTCCTGGGCTTAATGTAAACCCTAAGCTTAATGCAAAATTTTCTATTAACACCCCTAAAATAATTCAAATTTCCTTATATAACGGCCGAAAACTATTATAAAAAAGGGTAATAGATTGCTCTAGCCCTAGCCAAGCCTTAGAGTCGTCGCCGTAATCTTAAAGTGTTAGTAACGCAATAAGAAGGAATATTTAAAGGGATATAAATATGTAGCTAAATTGGTGTTACGGCACTGGCAAATTGCCGTCAGATTGCCGCAAACTGCCATTACGTGACTAGAAGATTATATATAACTTCAAGCGGTACTTCCGTTCTTCTTATTTCCTTTCTTTAGCTTTAGATCCTCGTTTATAGACAATCTAAATATACAGGCTTGCGCGTCCCTCTTGCCATACTTGTGCCTCGATTGACTAAGTCGCTAACAATTGGCGTTAAAATCGCGATAAAATTTCAGCGCTATAGATTTTTGCTAAAATAATTTATATATACTAAAATTAGGTAACGTACGCGATAGGCGAGCTGTCTAAATAGGCGAGCTGCCCACCTTAAAACTTACCAAAAATTAGAAAAATCACACCTTAATATCTTAACAACCACTTAATAATAAATTCTAATAATTTAGATTTAGACTTTTATATATACTCTACAGCTTCTATTAAAGTTGCATTGTAAATAGTTTAGTAGTTTTTAAGATATTAATTTTTAGGGGCCAAAACGAGGCTAAATTACTATATCTTAAAAAGTACTAATCTATTTATAATGCAACTTTAATAGAAGCTATAGAGCATATATAAAAGTCCAAATCCAAATTATTAGAATTTATTATTAAGTGGTTGTTAAGATATTAAAGTGTAATTTTTCTGATTTTTGGTATATTTTTGAGGTAGGCAGCTCGCCCATCTAGACAGCTCGCCTATTCTATACATTATATAAAGAACCTCCTATAATAATTATATTTAATAATCCCGTCGTTTTACCTAACAAATTACGTATATAAAAAAAAAATTTGCATTGAGCTTGGGGTTTACATTAAGCCCAGGACCACTACTAAGCGAAGCTTAGTAGTGGGTGCCGCGAGTAACACTAAGTACTTAGTACTAGGGCTAGAAGTCCTATTATCTCAGGCTTAGACCTTCTAAGGTTTAACCACGCACTAAGCCGTTTTGGGCTTTACCTTTACTAGAAGGTCCTTAAGTAGATTATAATATAGAGGCGATTTGTAACCAAATAGCCCCTAAGGCACTTTCGTAAGATTTGTTACCCCTTTAGTGATCTTTACCACTACTCCTATTCCCTGCCGCTGCCTTAACCACCCCTTTAGTGATTAGGACGTCGCCCCCTCTTTAATTAAGTAGAAGTGCCATTATTTCTTTACTACTCCTCCTATTCCCTACCGCTGCCTTAACCACCTCTTTAGTAATTAGGACGTCGCCCCCTCTTTAATTAAGCAGAAGTGCTATTATTTCTTTGCCACTCTAATAATTCCCTACCGCTACCTTGACTACCCCTTTAGTAATTAGGACGTCGCCCCCTCTCTAATTAAGTAGAAGTACTATTATTTCTTTACCACTCCTCCTATTCCCTGCCGCTGCCTTAACCACCCCTTTAGTAATTAGGACGGCGCCCCCTCTTTAATTAAGTAAAAGTGCTATTATTTCTTTACTAGTCCCTTAATTCCCTGCCGCTATCTTAATTACCCCTTTAGTAATTAGGACGTTGCCCCCTCTTTAATTAAGTAGAAGTACCATTATTTCTTTATCCCTCCTATAATTCCCTGCCGCTGCCTTAACCACCCTTTTAGTAATTAGGATATCGCCCCCTCTTCAATCGAGTAGAAGTGCTATTATTTCTTTATTAAAATCCTTTGCAATCTATGCTACCACCCCTTTAGTAATTAGGGCGTCACCCCCTTCTTAATTAAGTAGAAGTGCTATTATTCCTTTACCCTCCTTCTAATTCCCTACCGCTGTCTTAACCACCCCTTTAGTAATTAGGACGTCGCCCCCTCTTTAATCAAGCAGAAGTGCTATTATTTCTTTGCCAACCTTCCTATTCCCTACCGCTGCCTTAACTACCCCTTTAGTAATTAGGACGTCGCCCCCTCTTTAATTAAGTAGAAGTGCTATTATTTCTTTACTAACCTTCCTATTCCCTACCGCTGCCTTGACTACCCCTTTAGTAATTGGGATGTCGCCCCCTCTTTGATTAAGTAGAAGTGCTATTATTTCTTTATTAAAATCCCTTGCAATCTACGCCACCGCCCCTTTAGTAATTAGGACGTCGCCCCCTCTTTGATTAAATAGAAGTGCTATTATTTCTTTGCCCCATTCTAATAATTCCCTACCGCTGCCTTAACTACCCCTTTAGTAATCGGGACATCGCCCCCTCTTTAATTGAGTAGAAGTGCTATTATTTCTTTACCACTTATATAATTCCCTGCCGCTGCCTTGACTACCCCTTTAGTAATTAGGACGTTGTCCCTTCTTAGGTCTAGTAAAAGTATTAGTATTTTTTTACTAAATAACCTTATAACCTAGACCATCTCTTCTTCTAGGATCTGGATATTGTCTTTTATTTAATATACTAGATCTTTTATTATCTCTAGCTTTACTGCACTTAGGTCCCCTTAATCTATATAGGTTAACGCTAGGTTAGCTATGCTATTTAGGGTATCTAAATAGCCTATCCTATACACCCACTTTCTTATCTCTATTACTTACAAAAATATCTTTTTAGCCTCCTTCTATTACTTGTCTTTCTTATATATTAATGCGAGGTTTTCTATATCTGCCAGTTTATATAGATGCTCTTTTATAGGCGTCCCCTTATAGCTCTCTATTACTTCTTAAAGCCTTTTTCTTGCCTCTTTATACTCTTCCAAGTCTCTTAAGATTAATGCCACGTTATATAATGTGGCAGCTTTGTTTAAAGTTATTATTAAATACTCTGGCACTAGAGTCTCTTCCTAATTTCATACCAGTAGAAAGTTATATAGGAAGCTTTTTATTAAAAGTAGGGGTCCTTAATACTCAATATATCCACTCTCTGTTTATACGCCCTACTAAAAAGCAACTGTAATCTTAATAACAGTAAAATTATCTTTATATATTTTAATAATAGTCGGCTTTAAAGCCCCTTATAAAAGGCAGACGAGATTACCCTACTAGATAGATTTTACTAAGGCCTAGAGAGTCTATTAAGCGCCCTATTTCTTCTTATACTTTAACAACCTAGGTTTATTCTTAAAAATGATAATTATATGCTGTCTATTATACCAAGCACTATTACTTTCTACTGAGGACACCTGGCTAAGAATATAGCCCTTACTTTTAATCACTGCGATCTCCTTTTTATCCTAAGTTTTTATATAGACCTCTTTATAAAGAAGGAATTTGATAAGTTGCTATAAAAGTTTCTTCCATGGGACCTTGTAGTTAGGCGATAAACTAGCTACGCTAGGATTATTAGAGCTTATGCCAAATAAGGCATACACCTTATTGTGGCGCTTAGTAGCTGTAAAGGCTTAGTCAAAAAAAACAGAATCTATTGGTAGCCAGTGAACTAGAATTCCAAGACAAGGACTAGAAGAAGGTCGAGGAAGGGACACGTCTATATACATAGCGCCAAGGCTCGCTTGGCCGAGCCCCTGACTAGGGTCTATAATAGTGCCGTAACAGTAGCCTTATGGGTATAGTATATATCTATTAGCTTACCTAGAGAGACTCCGCCTAATAAACTTATTGCATATTTTAGCTGGAAGATTACTCCTCTTATTATATAAGTTACTAAATGGATTAGACCCTATAAGCCTAGATAAGCTCTATAGAAAAGCTTTAATTTATTAAAGCCTAAGCAAAAGGCGTACCTGTTTATTTCTATAGGGCCATATATAATTAGAACACGTCAAGCTACGGCGACTTCCTAAAGTACCTAGATTGACCTTTTAATAACCTCTATAGATATTATTAAGTATCTGCTCTCTTACCTAGATACGCTAAAACTACGGTTATTTAAGTAGTTTAAGAATTACCTTTTAACTCTTTTCGTTGCTTAATAAGTTCATAAATTTACCTTCTATAGTAATATGTATGTCTTTAAGCGCTTAATTACTATTCGCTTAATTGCTATTATCTGCCGCCTCTCTAAGCTAAATAATTACACGATTTGCTTAGCTATAGATCTTTGCTATAGACTAAACCTAGTGTCCTTTCTTTTTCTTATCTGCTTAGTTAATACAAACAGTATCTACCTATATAATTTGTTTAAAACAGCGATCTTAAAGACAGGATAGCGCTGTGTAAAGGTTTACCATAATGGGCAAGTTATAATTATCTATTAAGATGGGTAAAGTTTCTTTTGGATTGCCCTATATATAGAATAAAGCCTTATATAAATAAGTCCCTCCGCCAAATTTCTATAGAGAGTAGTTAATAAGCCAGCATTATATAGGGGCAGTCTGGTCTTTATATAGCATTAGGCGAAGCAAGTAAATACTATTAGGCCCTAGTAAAAGCAAAGAATAATAGTACGGGGACATAGTATAAGAATTATATATAAAATTTAATCTTACGTAAGTTGGATAGTTCTAATAGGTAGTATTAACAAGCCTGGCGTATTATCTGCGATTAAAGTGCTAACTACTAGCACAGCCACCCCCGCTAAGTCATATAAGTGAGTTAAGCCTGCATTGGGCAGCGTACGCCACCGGTGCTAGCAGGGAGGGTGGCCGACCCATACCGGCCAGACCCTTGTCAAGGTGGAGAAAAGCCTAAAGATGATGGGGAGTGGTGAATGGGACTAATAAGGAGAGGCTGACGGAGAGGCTTAGCCACATGTGGTAGAGCTAAGTACCGGAGTTCAGAACCTGGGAATGTGGGGACGCGTGACGTGCTAATATACTAACGCACTGACATACTCAGCACATTTCTTAGGAGATAGGTTGTATATTTAAAGGACCACAGCCCCTACCTTAGAGAGTTCTCTCTTTGTAGTGAATTTTAGAATACAATTGGAGATAATCTGTTGGGCACGTACTCCATAGTTAGATCTTGTTATAGTGTTTCTATCTGCATACCTAGCCCATTAACAAGTCCACCGTAGTATTTCCTATAAGGCTTCGTTATAGTGCTTATAAAGGTATTAAAAACGGTCCTTAATTGGCAGACCTGTTAAGATATAGAGGTTAGGGCTAGGCACGAGCCTTGATCTCCCTTATTAAGTCCTTCTTTATATTATATCTTATATGTAGATCACAGTTCTAGTCTGTAGTAGAGAGCTCTACGTTCTTACAAAATCTTTAATAGTATAATGTCAATTTAACTTAACTCTAGAACTAGTCTAACTTATCTATATTACTAACTAATTACTTAATATTCTATAGTTCTACCTTAAAACGAATCCCTTCTACTATATATAGACTTCGGTTTATCTAAAAGCAGCTATAATTATTCCTTCCGTATTTTAAATGTATATAGTACACGCTCTGCATTTCTTAATCCTAACTTGGGAACCCAGGATTCCTTCTATACAACTTTATACTCTTTGCCTTGTGGAGTAAGTCTTTCCTTAATAATATCCTCTATTTTCCACTTTTCCTTATCCCAAAGCTGAGGCGAATATAATGCAACACCTTCTTGGTAATATGCCATATATTTATTGGCGGGTTAGTGGATGATAGGTATTGTACCTAATATTAAGTAATCTTCCTTCTATTAGCTATTAAACTACTAGATATTAAAATCCTACCTAAGCTACTATCGCTACTTGGATTATAGTAATTTTTAATAATCTTATTAAGGAAGTTATCTTTACTTTAAGAACTATTTAGATCCAAGTTAGCGGCTACTTTAGAGTGAATATAAGGTTGAGAATATCTTTAAGAAAGCTTATTTTCTTCTAGGACAAGCCAAAGAGGTAGAAATTTTAGAATTCTTAGGGGATAAGGGTTTTTTAAATAAGTCATTAAAGGTAGGAGACTTAAAGTGAAAGAAATATATAAGTTAAGTAGACATTATAGATAGAAGAAAGTGTTTTATTTTTATTAGCATATTCTAAAAATATATTTCTATTTTTAAACTTATTTAGTATATAATTCAAAACGGAACAGTTTAGGGAGTAGCTAAATTAGGAAGGTAACTAATAAGGTATATAGATTAACTTGGAATATAACTTGAAATGGAACTTATATAACCTAAAAATAAGTATATATTTAATATAAATGTAAATATTACTCTTAGTCTAGGTCTGTACTTTGGGTTGTTAATTAAATATAAAACTATTTCTCTTTCTGTTACTGCTCTCGCTGGCGAGTTGCAATATTAACCTTGAATTCCAAGTTGATGGAGATGCGGAGAATTTAATTAATGTTAAATTGAAATTTGAGCTGGTTGGAGCTATCTAGAGCAATTAGCCGGCGCTCTCTCAGATCAGCCAAACATTAATCGCAGCAGCTTTGTCTAATACTATGCTCTTAGCTCAATCTACTTCATCTAGAACGCTGACGCTGGTTACTTCCTCCACTGCGCGGAGCGTCTCGACACTTACAAATACGCAAGCCATTACATCAGAAATTACCTCTTAGATGGTCGTGACCTCTCAAATGGCTACTTCGAAAGCTTAGATAATATCTAGAATATAGGCAATAGGACTAAGCGTTCCTAATACGCTAATTACGCCGGCGAGTAGCCCGTCACTTGTCGTTACAGCTTTAACCAGATTCCTCTCGCAAACGTCCTCGACAAGCTAGCCTTCGGCTATATATTTGGTTCAAGTTAGAGCGCGTAGTAAATTGCTATTCTTACTAAATAACCTTTCTATAAATGTTGGAGATATTCTAGAGTTTTAATTTCTTGTATTAAATTACACCTTAATACAATTAACATTTGAGCAGCCTTGCATGGCTATGAATTTATTTAATACAGATTTTATTTACTTTAATCTATTAAATTATACTAATAATAACCTCTTTTTCTTTGTCCAAAATACAAATCCCTAGTGGTTTTACTGTAAGCAATATATACCTATATCCCACTGCTCTGCTGGGATAGTGTTTGTATTAAATCCCAGAAACTAAATAGAGTAGTTTATTTAAAATGCAGTAATTTCTATAACGCCAACAGCCTTATTAACTATAGCATCTCTATCTTTATTAAGCACTGTATTATTAGGATTACAAGTAAGTATATCTAGCTTAGGATCTGCTTTAGCTATATCTACTACCTTACCATCTTCTACAGCCGCGTTATCCACCGTAGTATTACCAAATATAGTTAACTTTATATTATCTTTAGCAGGTATATTTATCTCAGCGTCTAGTATCCAATACTTTATTATTACCTACTACTCTATAATCTGCTGGCGCTATTAGTTTAGGCTCTATATCTAGTATATCTTCCGCCTTTTTCTCTTTAAGCACATCTCCGATTTCTGCTACAATTATTCCACGGAGTTAAAATTCCCTGGTAATACCCTCCATTACCAGCAAAGTAACAAAACGTAGGGCATTACACTGGAGTACTGCTATTTTACTTATTGCAGCTGTGTAGAAAATTGTCCGTATATTGTCCAAGTAATTTATAACTATTTAACTTATTTGGAATTATATTAGTTGTGGCTTAAGAATTAATTTTAGTAATAATAATCTAAATATTCGCGCTATGCGATAATTATAATTATTTTTATTTATTACGTGATACTGCAACTTATATAAATACTGGCATAGTCTCGCCTTTAACTAGCCATAAGATAAAGTTGTAAAATTATAGAGTAATTGACTATTATTTATTCCTTGCAATGATATCTACTTAAGGGCAAACTGTATAATTAGTTAACCCTCCCTCTTTTAGTAATCCCCCCTTTAATTTGGCCTGGATTGTTCTAATTAGCCCACTATATTTTCTAGCCCATCTTTAAGTTTATGACGAAATAAAGCCGAAACTTGAAGCTTTAGATAATTTAAGCCTCTCTTAGCTACCAATAGATCTTAGCCTAGAAATTATAGGATATGTTTAGGGTTTATAGAGGTATGAGGTATATTAAAAGCGTAAAAAAGAATTTTGATATTAGGAATCACGCTATAAGGAAAGAGACCACTATACTTAAGAAGAAGTTGACGTTAAGCTATGGAGCTAATATAAAAGTCTATATAGCGAGGAATATGATAGTTTTAAGAGTTTTATAAAAGAAACCAATATTTTAGTAATAATGGACGATTTTATAAATTGCGCCCATAACTAAAGACGACGTTGTTGGGAAATCAATATTATATAAGGTAATATTAATTCTAATAGCCTCCTAGAGGAGACCTCCCGAGATAAGTTGTCCAGCTCCGACAATAACGGTACAATAGCGTGTTAATACTCTGAGGTATTGGTCTTTGCATACTTGTAATTTATTATAGGGCTTACAATACTGTAGATACTAAGGTCAAACTTTAATCTTAGTACGATTATATATTATATTACGACTCTGAGCCGTCTTTACACTCTAGGAGAGACTTATTATTATAGGATTTACGATTATAAACCCTAGACTACTATTTGTTATCTAAGTACGCCAAATATCGCGTGTAACTATATAGAAAGATACTTTATAGATAGCTGCTTTAATACTAAATCTCCTAAGGCGCCTATATATATACAAGTAAAGTTTCGCTACGCTTTGTAGGCCCTTAAGCTAAAACTGTATATCTACTTTACCTTGGCACTTCTAAGTCTCTCAATAGACTTATTAAGAAAATTATGGTCGTACCTTGAAAAATCTCGAGATTTAGACCCCTACCATATATATCACTTTAAATATAAGTTAGAACTTCGTAGTAAGTTATATATAGTAATAAATAGTACGTTTATTTCTATATTATTATAACAACGCTAATATTGAGCTATAGGACTTGAAACGACTTTTTAGCTAAAGCCTTTACTTCCAATCTTAGACCCAGTGCAAAATAGTCTCTATAAAATGGCTTATGGAAGGTATCCGGCATAGAAAGTTAAAATTTATAGAGAGGAAGATTCTCCCTAATTTATAGTTAAACTATCTTACTTTAGCCCTTTTGCTATTATAGTATCCTATAGAAGGTTCTAATTATTATTATTAAAATTCTCTAATATAATCTCTTAAAATCCATTTGGTTAAATATAATCTTAGCATCTGTAAACGCGCCGTATTCCAATCTACGACCAAACTCAGTATATTGGTGAAGGAGAAGACTTCTTAGACTTGGGGCAATTATACTATTAAGTGAGCGTATTCTAGCATATCTCTCTTCTACCTATATAGGCACAATCTAATGTAAGGTTAGTTTATATACTGGTTAAAGAGAAGAGAGTTTAACTATCTGCTTTTACTTAATTCTAGCATTGGCCACCCTCTTTCTTATACTGTTATGCTTTGGCGATTTGCTCTATTCCTTATTTTAATCTCTTTATGGTAGCTTTTGTTTGTTTAACGACTTTATCTTTCTTATTAAGCTTTTATTTAACTATTTTTAATTTAGGTTTAGTCTATAGACGAAAGTTCTTTAGCTGTAACTTGGTTCTGGACTGGTTATCCTATAGAGTGCAGAGATATATCTAATAGTGGTACCCCTTAGGCTTGATAATAGGTCTAGGAAGGCTCTAAGTATAATCCATATCGGCTGCGATTTGAATAAGGCAAGTAGTGTTGATAAAGAAGAAATCTGTAAAATCCTCTATTGTCTAAGACGAGTTTGCTTAATCTATGGTAAAACGATCCTAAAATTTCTAGGTCTATGTGGGGCCCAATTTATCCCGCCGGATATGGTGGACTATCTTGATAATTGCGCTAGTAGCGACTAAGATAAGCTTAGCAATTGAGAATACTTATATCTATTAAAGGCTCGCACTACCCAATCTAGTCCCTAGTCCTTCCCTAATAATATCCTTATAAAATTACGCTGCCCTAATTAGTTTATAGAAAGACTAGCACTGTCTAATCTTTGTTTAGTATCTAGATAATGCCTATATAACAGCTACGCCGCCTCAAGTTTGGGCGAGTGGGTTGAACAGAATATACACTATTCCATTTTATAGGGCTTCTTAGCTGGACGCTATATAAACTGCCAGGGCAGGTAGAACTAGTTACTTTTTGCCCGTCTAAGCTATGGTAAGATTTATCACTACCTAGTTTAGCTCTGGAACGGCGAGCGGCTCTAGCGGATTTACTTTATAGCTGTTCTTTCCAACTTTTTACCATTACTGGCTAATTACTAGACTTATATATATATTACTAGGAGCAAATCACACTTTACTAATCCAAAGTGTACTTTAAAAGACAATTATTATAAGCTTGGATAAACGTTTAATGCCTAGGTTTTTATGCACCGCTTAAGGCCTTGGAAGGCCCGGATTAATCGATAGTATGTTAATATTAATTGGATGTCCGTGCACTGATTATAAAAATTGAATAAGGACTCTGTCTATTAAAATGCGGTTCTAAGACCTCTATATATACATATAGGAAAGGTGTAGGAAAGGAAAGATAAGGGGGGTAAGGGGAGTTAATAAAACTAGGGTAGGTGACCGAGTTAATAACCAAGTCGATGACCGAGTCGGTGACCGAGTCAATGAGTAAGTAGCTAAGTCGGGGTAAGATAACCTGATTTAGGTCGACAGTTAACTTTAGAAACTCCTAGCTTTGTGTAGGTTATAACAATATACCTCTAATAGTTTCTTCCCCTATAGCCTTCCACACCTAAAACAGTATTGATAAACCATTTCTTAAGGCCAAAAAGCCGAATAATTAGAAAAGGTAGGTAGGCAATAGCGAAGAATAAATGGAATATCGGCTTAATATTGTCGGATAGGTCTTGTACCTTAACATTTTGAAAACCTATATCCTCTAGCATTTACGGTAGGACTTCTTCCTCGAATTTCCTATTTGCTGGTATAGATGCGAAAGTATTAATTTTATTCATAGCATCTTTAAGGTATTTAGGCGCTTTACTGATTTTAAAATCGTATTTATGCAATATAACGGACCCCTCTGGTTTAAGGACTTGGTAAAACTTATATAAGACTTATCCTGGATCTATTACATGTATAAGAGTCTCTATAGTATAAACTCTGTCAATTAAATTGTTCTGGAGGCCGTCTAGATAATAATAGTCTATCTTTTAGGTAGATACTTACTGTTTAAAGTTTTCTGCCTTAATATTTCTGTTTACCTTAGTGAGGTGATGGTCAACGACGTCAATTCCAAAAACGCGTAACCCTTTCTTTGCTATATATATTGCAACGTGTCCTACTCCACATCTTACGTTAAGTACTATAGCTCCAGCGCTAAGATTTAGGGAGTTAAATAGATGGTCTTCTATTACCCTAAGGGCCCTAGTAATTAGAAACGGCTATTTAGCTTCTACTAAATAATAGCTATAGTGGCGTGTTTCGCCGAGCATAAGTTTATAGCCTATTCGAGATTTAAGAGAACTGTAATAGCTTTGCAGGGAGTAGTTAGGTTTGATAAATGGTTTGCTATTATTAATGTCCGCTATAATAGAATTAAGATGGAAATATGGTTTTCTAATATATAATTTGGTGGTCCTATTTTTGGGTTCGCCTTGTAAAATACAATTAGGGGAAGCTAGGGAGGAGCCAAAGAGGACCCTCTGCTTATTTTAGAAGACTAATTTTAGAAGACTTAATTATAGGCATTTCTTAGCAAGGTAGGGGTTCTAATAACGGCGTAATTAATAAGTAGTCTTGGTAAAAGGTATCTAGCAAGACACCGGTAATGACCATATCAACTCGAGCCTCATCTATAAGGCCAGTAAAAAGCATTAGAAAGAATAATAAGGAGGAATTAAAAAAATAAAAATTTATGGAGATAGCGATAGGCTTAAGGAGCTCTTTTATGTAGATGTTTAAAGGCGAAGATCTATGGAATTGGGAGCGGTGGGCTAACTGTCTCTCCGTTAAGACACTAATGCTAGATACTAGAGCTTTAGATTAGGTAGCTGGTTAATTGCTAAGTGTAGCATGGGAAGCAAAACCTTTACACATTGGTGGTAGAGATTTATTACAAATTTGTAGGCCATCTGTCCGTTTTTTTTACGCCGCTCCGTACTATTGACTGTGCTGCAGAAGAAGGGGTTAGTATAGGTATATATTGGAAGCGCCCCGTCACCACTAGGCCTGGTGGAATTTGCAACCTATACCCTTGTTTATACTTGGTCTAGCTATTCTATCCAATCTTTATATTAATAAATAAGAACTAGACGCTCTCAGTTCGCCCCAATAATAAGTACTACTAACTATGAATAGTGCAGCCATTACACACTCTTATACGTGCGAGGAATAACCTATCTTAAATCTTTTGGGTCTACTATAGAACTTATTAGAACATCAGCTAGACCTCCAATATTAGTAATAGTAAACAGTATATGGGAATCGGCTTCTAGCAGAGCAAGATAATAAAATCTTAAGTAAGAGTTATATACTATAAGAGGTTCCTTGGCCCCTGGCCTATTAAAACCCTCTAGCATACGCTATTTAGTAGGACCCATGATACCTAAATCCTAAAGGGGATATAACTACTAATATGTATAGATTTCCTTTAGGGATGTATCAACTGGATATATAAAAAGCTGCATAGGCTTCTGCCGCGGGTTGGTATTATCTTAGCGAAGATTAAGGTCAATTAGTAGGATATTTAAATGTTTTAGTAACTATAACACAAATCAAGCCAGATCCATCGCCAGAACTTATTAATAAAGGAAGTTATTTCTTACCTAATATGCCACAGAGGCGGAGGAACCCACAGGAAAGCGGTGCTGCAATTTATTATTCTTAGTAGGCACTTTTAATTAAGCAGCATAAATGGTCGCCTGAGCTTGAAGCTGTTGAGGCTGAGCTCTTGTACGTTAATGTAAAGCAGTATAATCGGATTCTGGTAAGACGCAAAACTTGTGTATGATTTGATAGTATGTTTTGGAAAGGACGAAAGCCATATTAGCATAAATCCTGATATAAGTATGCGATGAGACGACTATGTGGTTCTTGTAGACGGTTCCTGACTACTAAAGAAATTGCGGCTCCTTTTAGCAGCGGAGGCACCGAGGGTGATTTATAGATATAAACTGCGCAATATACTACTATGTGTAACAGTTCACCAGCACTACGCTGAGACACAAGATCGTTACCTGAGAGGCTCCGAGACAGGATCGACCCTACCCTTGTATGTCTCGGATACGGTCAAATATTGAGTCATAGACTACGGAGTTCCGGGTCTACTTTCATGTATTTAGTTCACTTAATTTCCATAGATTTACAATAAAGTCGTTCGTTCAATACCCACACTTGCACTGTTACAGTTATAAGCCTGGCTCGCACTCCTGGATCGCACTACCTGCTGACTAATTAATTGGATCGCACTACCTGTTGCACCATCTGTTAAGCAGTTAATCTACTACCTTATTTAAGAAGTCACTACTTCTACCACCTTTGCAAGTGCCTCGAGCTTCTTCAAATACCAAAACCAGTCTACAGTCATTACTGCAGACGCTCTACCAAAACCAGTCTACAGCCATTACGCTGCAGACGTCTTCTACACACAACCAGTCTACAGCCATTACGCTGCAGACGTCCTTTACCGCAACCAGTCTACAGCCACCACGCTGCAGACGTCCTCTACCACCACCACCACCAGTCGAACGGACGATTAAAGCCGACCGACGAACAAACTGACAAATCAAATCGTTAAAATAAGGTTTTGCCAAGACGCTAACCTAGGACCCTGCTTGACCTGTCAAAATCCTAAAAATGACAACCACGAGCGAATTAAAAATCAATGTTATCCTCAACCAGCCATCTAATTGGATGCAATGGTTCTTTATTATTTAAGACACTACCAAAACCAATAAGGTATGGCAGTATATCGACCTATTAAAAAAGAAAGACGAGCTTCCGAAGCTAGAACCTCCGAAACGACCTACACTAAAAGACATACTTCCCACTGCTACCTTAATAGCTTAACTAGATCCAAACCAACTCATTGCCTATAATTAACTATACGCGGAATACAAGGACGACCTCCGCATACACCAGAAGCAAGAGTAAGCCATAAGCAATGTCAGCACCTACATCGTTTAATTAACATTGGTAGACTACCTTTCTCTTATTAACGGCCTCGACATAGTGTACGAACGACTTTAAGCACTTAAGAAAGCACTTGCCCCTACCACGTTAGGTTAAAAGCACGACGTCCTTAATTAATATACGGCTCTTAAGGCCTACAATCCAAATCAGAGCATTGAAAAATGGTTAAACAACTAGCGGAACGTCTATAAGTAGGCAGAACAATTGGAGCTACCAGACGTACAGGGATTATAGACCCCACTACGATTTCATACAAGCCATCAAACCCATCTCTTCTAGTTTCGCAGGAGCACTAGAAGTAGATCTCATTCGCAAAGAACGGAAGGACGAAGAGGCCCCATCCATTATCGACCTTATCGAGGAATTCAAGGAGCACTACCGCATGCAGCAAGCATCGTCCTCTCCTACCTCAACTGCCAATAACTCTGCATTTGCAACTCGTCAAGGTAACTCAAATTCCAATTCCAATCCCAATTCCAATTTAGACCCTAACGGCAATTCAAATTCAAATTCAAGGTGGCATAAGAAATGCATATGCGGCCTCATACACCAATACAATGACTGCTACTACATCGTTGAGCATAAGCGCCCTTAAGGATGGAGACCAAGGGCAGACATTTAAAAGAAAATAGATAAAATGATCTTATCTATACCTTGGGTCAACCCCATGATTAAATAGATTTAAAAAGAAGAACTAGAAGCAAAGAATATAGGAACAATTAATTTTAATTCTAAAACCAGCCTAGCTTCTATAACTCCGACCTATAATGCTGCCGCGTTTAGCACTGGTTAAATACCGTTTAAACTCCAGAACACCTGGATACTCGACCCTGGCGCAGATACGCACGTCTGCAATAATAAAGAAGACTTTACATTCTCCTACTTAGTAGCAGAAGACGACTACCTAATTGCTAGCGGAAATTTTAAAAAGATTTAAGCCTATGGAACAGTAACTATTACTGTTAATACACCTACTGGGAAGTCAAAAATAAAGCTATCCCATATAGCACTAGTACTAACCATGTTTATAAATATTATAGCACTCTTAAGAGCTACTGATAATGACATTCATTTTGACTTAGGACGAGATGTGCTCTACCATCTAGCAACTGGCAAAACAGTTTACTATGCGAAATAACTAGGGGGCCACTGGGCACTAATGCACAGAGAGCCTACAAGTACCCTAGATTTGACTTAGTTAATATTCTTAATCTCTAAGAGATACCAGCCTATAACGGCACTAAATACAACAACTATGTTGTCACCAGATCTGTGTACATCGGCACCAGATCCGCCTATATTGGCACCAGTTGCAATAACCGCAACGTTAATGATGTCTATAACATTACCAAAGTTATTGAATACGGCGCAGCCAGCAGCCCGTGCAAAGAAGACAACCTATTAAAGATGCAAGAAGTAATTTAAATTAGGAAATGAACTCCATAAGCACCTAAGAAAGAGCTATAGATACACCCAGCAGCAACAAGAGACTCGATTAAATACGACGGCTTTATCCAGAGCCTCACCAGAAGCACCACGTGCGACACTATTAACGGCTATATCCAAAGCCTCACTATATCAAACGACGACACAGTCGCTTGACCAGATTCAAACATCTACCTTAGGTTTTACCCTAAGCGTCCTCCTTGGTTACAGCTTAAATACTACCCCAAGCGTCTCCTTGGCTATAGATTAAGTGACTACCCTAAGCACAGATTAAAACACTATACTAGAATTAAACACCTTACCACAAGAACTTCAAGACGATATCTTAGATATAATTGAAGCAATTCTAATTTAACCAAGTAGTTCACTAGAACCGTTAAATATAGCTCTATATACTAACGAAATCTCGGTTAAACCTTCTACTAACCTTACCCTACCAGAAGGATCAAACCAAATTCAACGTTAAGCGTATAGCACCATTGCCCTACCCTTCGCCGCTTCAAAATTGTATCTAAATTTCCTATTTTTGGTACAGTTTTTACCTTTATTTTATTTTCTATAGCTTTGACTACACCGTCAAATCT
>Ga0307507_10006574_pt1 | contig 17715 bp, 4 predicted proteins | sample 7_EM_MG_FD_207223 | JGI IMG/M metagenome (GOLD analysis project Ga0307507, IMG submission 207223) | Populus trichocarpa ectomycorrhiza microbial communities from riparian zone in the Pacific Northwest, United States - 7_EM | ecosystem: Host-associated > Plants > Roots > Unclassified | place...
TCGGATGGTGAGATCTTGAAAACCACCACTGTTGGCCCTCTACAGTACGACGACTACTACACTGTTCTATCCAGGGCACCTGTACGATCCAACATGGATAAATAGTACTCGATAACATCCCCTAACCCCCAATTGAAAGTATCGACGACCTCATATCGACGAACGAGTGAACGCGCGAACGAACGAACGAATGAGTAAATATACGGCCCCTCCTAACCCCTAGGGCGATCGCCCGCGGAGCATGCGGTCACTCGCCGTTTTACTGCCGTAATACTGCAGCCTAGATTGCGACCTACGGTTTTCCTTGTCTTCTTTTAACGGAGTGGTGACCCTTTGAAAGGGCCTAGCTGGGGCCTAGGCATAAAAGATACCCAATACAATATATCCCGCTGCTTGGTATTATGGTAGTTAAAACAGATGAATCCCCCTTACGCCTTCAATGGCTCTAGGGGGGGGGAGGCAAGGCGTATATGGCAATGGTTAATAAGAGATAGCATACAGGGGATGGTTAAGATATGGGAGAGGCAAATACACGGCAATCGATTGGCAAGGCCTAGCTAGGGCGTAGTGAACCCTAGCTTTGGATAAGCTAAAGAAGGAAGCAGTGGTTCCTAAGAAGTTCAAAACATCTAAGGAGGAGGACGTGCTGTAGGCCTACAGGGCCGCAGCTACGTGCAAACATGGCAAATCAGGGTTTTTTATCCTACTGAGGCTGCTTATAGGGTTTTTCCTCCCCCAACTGCAGGGGTTTTCTTCCTGTAAATACATAAGTTTTCCCCCCTGTGCGGAGTAGTCTGCGTGGGCCAGTAGGATCCGTATCAGACGTTAATTAAAGAGTTACTACTATATTATATTAAATTTAAATAGTTATATACATGTTTATAGGGCAAATAGTTCTTTAAGTAATAACTTTGGTAATAGGTTATATAGAACTTTAGTATTTTTTAACCCAGCTAATTAAAGGGTTATATTATTTTAGCTATCTATATCTAAGTATAACTTTATATTACTTTAAGGGTGTTATAAATAAGGAGATATATTTAAAGTATTTACCTATCTGCATTTTTACTAGGGCGTAATACGTTATTTCGCTATATATTAAGGGTTTACCATTAAAGCCTTATAGGCCTTAGGGCTTATTAAGTTTCTTTAAATTTAGGCGTTAAGTTTTTGTATAGTTTATATTAATAAAGCCTATACTGGTAGCTCCACTATCTATTAAGATTTATACTTTCTTCTATTTTCTAAGTATTTAAATTTCACCAAGTATATTAAGGAAGTTGTGCTATATATTAGCGCTAGAAGAGCCTAGACACTTATACTCTTCCACTTTTTATTCTAAGGCGCAACTTGGCCTTAAGATAATTTGTTTTCCAAGTTAACTAAGGGTAAGATACTTTATAGCATTTAAGTACAATTTATAAAGTAGGTATAATTTAAGAAATAAGTACAACTTAAGGAATAGATATAATTTAAGGAATAAGAGGAATTATAGCGGACCTTTTTAAAGGGGTAAGTGTTGAAATCACGGTGGGGGGGGGGGTTTTGGTTTCAATCAATTCGTTCTCTTCCTCTACTTCTACAGGTGGAATTTGATGGATCTCCTGAGCTCGCTTAGCTCACGTGGTCAACCCAATTAGTTATAAGCAACTGTATCTACTATATTACAGAACCTTATTCAGATACTAGCAACAACTAGAAAATAAGAGAAAGAATAAAAGGATACTAGTAAATAAGTCCATAGTCTCTATCCTTCTCCCTTCGCAAATTCGGTCCAAAACACCTCCGCCTTAGGGTCGCCGTGATAACTAGGACAGGGTTCTATATTAAAGTAGAAGTTTAAAGCTTCTTAATTTTCGTTATCTTTAGTATCGTCATTACTGCCCTCAAAATCGGAGATATATTGACGTATTCTTTGGTCCCTTTCGTCCTTTATATGGTTCGTAGACCAACATCTAGATTTACTGCATACAAAGCACTTTTTGCCCTTGTTGCGGTATTGACGGTTAGGGGGGTAGTATTGTTGGTTAGAGGAGTGGTATCATTGGTTGGTATAGAATGATTCAATCTCTAGTTCTTATTTACCGTACGTTACAATTAAGGATTTAATATCACTAATAAGGCCAGTAAGGGTAGTAGCGGGTCAAAAGCAGGCTAGTTTACAAGCTGGTACGTCTTAGCACGCAGTAAGGAGCTTATTATAGAATATTGTGTTATTTTGGAGGTCCTTTACTAACCTATATTGTAGCTGCCATATCTCATTAATTAATATCTGAAATGCTTGGCCTGTATCAAGTCCTTTTTAAGTAGTAACTTATTTAAGCGTAATTATATTCCACTTTAATAGGATATCGCGTTTGTATTCGTCGCCTTCGAAGTATAATTTAAGGCCTATGCATACATTCTCAAGAAGGTTAAGATCTTTAAGGTAGGTAAAGTAGTATTTAAGAGCAAGGCCGCGGAGCATAGTAGGAATAGCAATAATGTACGCTTGCTTAGGGACGCCGGCTTAGAGGTAGTAGTTTTGGAAGATCTTAAACTTAAAATTAAAGTTATTTTATTCGCCGGAGTATTTAACTTCGTCCGTGTAGAGCTTAGCTAAGTTAGTAATCTCTCTTCCGAAGCTTCCTTGTAGGGCAAGCTGGTCTGTGGCTTAGGTCGCAGTTGGTAGTAATGGTAGAGCTAGGGTAGGGTCGTCGGTAGGGCCGTCGGTAGGGCCGTCGGTAGGGTCGTCAGTAGGGTCATTGGCAGGCCATTTTAAAGGAGTTGGTTCGTGAATAGTTCCTAAGAGGCCGTCTGCAATTGACTTCCTTGCCTCCTTCTGTACGTATACTCTATTTTCACGGAGGTAATCCCTGATCTTCTTTAATCGATCCTTGCCAAGGTTATTAAGTATATCCCTTATAAACGACTTAAAATCATTAACAAAGCTCTCCTATAGGTCGAATCCCTTCCATCCATTCTCCTTGTATATCGATAATCGCTAATTAACGAATGCTTTGACTTCCTTGATATTGGTTACAGTCGCGTTAATTCTAGTCTTCTATTTTTCAGTATCTATCGCGGAGGTAGCCATCTTTTGGTTCCACAGTTAATTTAACAGTTGGACTAGAAGCGTGGAAACAACCATAAACTAATCATTCTAAAGGCGTAATGGACGTAGGTTAGAAGCGCAAGTAACCTCACAAACTGGCCTTTAGGCTTAGCAAGCAATACCTTAATTCTTAGCCTTTGACAAGAGGTCTAGAGAATTAGACAGTGCCTCTCTTTGTTATACCTTGCTGATCTGTGCGGCACTAATCAGTGTTGGAATTATGGTAGGGGGGGGGGTTTTGGTTTCAATCAATTCGTTCTCTTCCTCTACTTCTATAGGTGGAATTTGATGGATCTCCTAAGCTCGCTTAGCCCACGTGGTCAACCTAATTGGTTATAAGCAACTGTGTCTACTATATTACAGAACCTTATTCAGACAGTAAGTTTGGCAATGCTTTTAAATATATCCTTTTTTACCGCATCTAAAGCATTCTCTATTTATGGCTTAAGTTCTTTATTTATTGGTTCCTAAGGGTGTATAGAATTAAGCGGCATTAAGGTCCATAGGGTTATATATAGGGCTTTTAGGTTTTAGAGACAGATCGCGCTTTAGGGTATATACTAGTTTTATAGAGGTTTAAACGCAAGGTATAGTTAACTTCAGAGAATAAGTCTATTTGTTATATTAAAGGTCCTTATTAATTCATTAATATATTATAGTAAATTTAGATAGGTTTTTTAGTAGTTCCCTACCTATTAACTAGGCTCTAATTTTATCCAAAATAGCTTATTAAAGGGCAGTAACTCTAGCGGCTTTATTCCAATCTAGCTCACTAATAAGACCTAAATTTTTTAAAAAGAAGCTAGTAAAGTCTTGGTTCTATTATTATAGGTTTTTAAGTTTAGTAATAGCTATATATTCGCGGCTGGTGTTATTATATATTTATTTTAGTAGAGAGATAAAGGTTTTAAAACTAATAAAAGTACTATTATAGAAGAATGGATCTATAGTTTATATAGCATCTTTGCTTAATTGGGATATTCCATAGCTAACCTTACTAGTTTTAGTGGGGTATTAATTATAGTTTATTAAAAGTTTAAGACGGAGCTTAGTTATAAAGGAATATAGGTTATTTTAGTTTCTATTAAACATTAGAGGATTATAGAGCCATTTAGATTTTATAATAGGTACTTAGTTTGTTATATATATAGGTTAAGCTACTATTACCAATTCTATGTTCTTATTTAATAGGCCAGGTTTAGATACCATTATATTAATCTTATTTATAGGTGTTATTATTAGAGTCCATAATATAAGTGCCTTAATATTATGGAGTTCTTTATGGAGTGCTTCTATTAATTACTAATACTAGGCTTTTAGTACAGCCTACTACTAAGCTAAGGCGTCCATAAAGGACTGTTATATTATAGTTAACTATTCCCTAACTAGGGTTATAATACTTATGGTTATTAAAAGGGATTTAGGTTTATTTGCCATTTTAATAGTAGTTATTTTAACGTAACGTAATATAAGGGCGTGAAGAGGCTTTAGGGAAGATTTAAAGGAATAATACAAATTCTATCTAATCTAAGGGTATATAGCTCTTGCTAAATATAAGATATTGCGTAAAGAAGAGAAAGGAATATAGGAAACTTATAACTAAATATTTAAGGTCTTAGCAGTAGACGCGTAAGTATAAGCCTATGCAGATTTTAATAGGTTTCGACCAAATTCTATTACATTAGTGGAATTTGGTGGAATTTGATCAAGTTAGCAGAATTTGGCGGAATTTAATTAACTTTAGCAGAATTTGGTAGAATTTAATCAACTTGGCAGGATTTAGCAGAATTTGATTAAAGCGTTAGAATTTATCTGTTAAGTGTTTTACCAAGACATTCCTACTATAACTGGGCTAGTCCTATTACAATAAGCTAATGGAATATAAAAATAAAAATAATATATAGATAATAGATGTAATAAAAGCAATTTAAATAGGAAAACAAGAGTATAAGGATACTATACTTGCTAAATACAAGATTTAAAATAATTAATTATACTATTAATAGAAGATAGTAATTCTAACTTTCAAACCTTTATAATTTAAGATACTTAAATTTATATACAACTCCCCTATATTAGGGCATCCTAGCTATATAAAGACTTATAAAATTATTTAATAAGTATACTACTAGCCTATAATATATAACTATGTATAAAAATATATTTAAGTATGCAGAATATACGTATATAGAAAGACCTCTTATATAAAGAAGTAAGGAGTACTTTAACTGCTATTAATTCTAATATAAGAATGGCGCGACATCTTAATTAACTTTATAGTTAACTTGCCTAGCAGTAATAGGTTTATGAATATTATAGTAGTTATTAACCGTTTTATAAAAATGCAATATATAATTCCCATAGACTTAATTAAAGCGATATTAGTAGCCGAATATTTTATTAAGTATATCTTTAAACTATACAGACTTCCTAATTTAATAATATCTAACTATAGAAGCTAGTTCGTTTTAGATTTTTGGCAAGCCCTATATAAATAATTAAGTATTTAAATATAACTCTTAACTGCATTCTATCTAGAGATAGATGCTTAAACTAAAATTATAAACGCAATTATAGAATAATACCTATAAATATACTGCTCCTACCTATAAGACAACTGGGAAAAATAGCTGCCCTTAGCTAAGTTTACTGCAAATAATATAATAAATGTGTTAATAGGCGTAACGCTATTCTACACGACCTACAAATAGGACCCTTAACTTGGATTTAAACTATAACTTAAAATTAATATTATAGGACCTATAATTAAATGGATTTAGTTAATTAATGTATATAATTTCGCTAATTAAATAAAGCAGTTAACGGAACTATTATAAAGTAAATTAACGTACGCTTAAATAGTATAGGAATAGTATATAAACAAAGGATAAGCTCCTGCATGGGACTTTAAGAAAGGTAATATAGTTTACCTAAATATATAAAACCTGCGGACTTAACGGCCCTTAAAAAAACTTAATTAGAAGTTTATAGGCCTGTGCTAAATTAAAAAGAAACTAAGCCTATATACCTATAAGCTTAAACTACTAACTAAGATAAAAATACACCCAACATTTTATATAAGCTTATTGCAACCTTTAAAAGATAATCCTATAACTTGCGAAATCCTACTATTACCTCCCATAATTATTAACAATGGTAACAGTTCCTACTTTATTAACTTAATTAATAATATATAATAGAAAACATAATCTAAATAATTTAAACTTCTTATTAAGTAAAAAGGATATAAAATATAAACCTAGGAAGCCTATAACCAGATTAAGGCTAACGCGCCTTCCTTGGTAAAAGAATTCTATAAGGACTATTCTTTACGGCCTGCTCTAGCTAGATGGATATAATATAAAGGCAAATAACTGCTACCTAATATAAAGACATAAAACATAATAGTAGGAAACTTAAAATTAAAAAGAACTTAAACTATATTACGACACTTATAAGGCGATAAGTTATAAATTCTTAACTAAATTAAATTGTTTTAGATCTTCGGCTAAAGAGGGGGGTTCTATAACAGGACTAGCCTAGTTTTATAGTAGGAATATTTTAGTAAAATACTTAATAGATAAATTCTAACGCTTTAAATAAATTCCGCTAAATTCCGCTAAGTTAATTAAATTCCACTAAATTCTACTAACTTAATTAAATTCTACTAAATTCTACTAATGTAATAGAATTTGGTTAAAACCTATTAAAACCCGCGTACGCTTATGCCCACGCGTCTACTGCCAAGACCCTTGGATATTTTAGTTATAAGCTTCCTATATTCCTTTCTCCTCTTTATATAACGTCTTATACTTTGCAAAAGCTATATATCCTTAAATTAGATAGAATTTATATTATTCCTTTAAATCTTCCTAAAGCCTTTTTGCGCCCTTACACCCCAAAGCCTTAGATATAAATTATATGCTAAAGATCTATGGATTAGTTGCGTTTTCTTATAAAATATATTAACTAGTATTTCTCTAATAAGATTTGGACTCTATATTATATTGCCTATTCTATATAGATATTATAGGCTTTCTCTAGTGTCTTGTAATTCTCTGCGGCTATTGGCCCATATATAATTAAGTTTATAATTAATAAAACCTATCCCCTAGGTTGCCCCTTTCTTAAAGGTATTAAGTAAGTTGCTTATAAAGAAAAGGAAGAGTATAGGCGCAAGGGGTAATCCTTATAGTATTGCTATTATAACTATAATAGAGGGGCTCTAAAGACTAGTAATATTTCTTTCCGGCCTATATATCCTTAAATAAATTATATAATCCATTCTAGGAAGCCCTTTACCCTAAGTATATATAGGAGGCGCTTATAGGGTATATTATTGTAGGCGCCGCTAATATTTAGGCTAATTATTAATACTATAAAGTCCCATCGCATAGCCTATACAGTTTTAATAGTTATAGCGAGTAGTATAAGTGCTAATAGCGTTAAGCGGTTCTTTCTTACCCCTATTTAGTTTTATAGTAGTAGGGCGTGTTTGTAAGGAGACTTTGTAGATAGGGGGCTATAAGGCATAATTATAGGAATAGGATAGATTAGTAAGAGAGACGAATTCTTAAAAAGGGAAGGCCTTAGGGATTGTGGAGACTATATACTATAGGCACGTGCCTCTAGTATATAACCAGTGACTATTTAAGGGGCGTTTAGGGGTTATCCTAAGGGCAGCCCAAGGTAACCGCAATAATATCCCTTATATTACCACCCCCCCCCCCTCCCTTCTTACAGTTAGCCCCTAATCGCCATCACCTTATAGTAGGGAGATTATGTAACTAACTACCGCTACTATATTAAATGTTATTGTTTGTATCAATTTAATAATACAAGTGAGTCATATCTAGGGGCACGAAATACGTATAGTATCGTATACTCTTTTGGATAATGGTGACTGTCGATTCTATTGAGGTAGACTACGTAGTCTATATACTGACGCGCCCTCCCCTTTAATTAGTCATAAGCAAGTGGTTAGTGTACTAAACGCGTAAGAACGCGTTTGGTATAACAGGTGCTATAATCATATATTGGCGGTACTTAAAGATAGACCCACTTGTATATAACCTTCGTAATTGCTTTTAATAGGACCGTAAAATATAAAAGAAATACATAGGAAATCCCTCCTGGGGTGCCTTCTAGGCTGCCTTCCAAACGGTGCCTTAAGCTGGCCGTAAGTCCTATTTACGGTCCGTAAAATAAACCGTACGGCCTTCTAATGGGCCGTAAATGAACCATAAGTGCTCCGTTAGTCTCGTTCCACCCATTCTATAACCTTTAGATTAAGCTTATTCGTGTTAATTAGGGGTTTAAGAGCTTGGCACGGCTTTGCCTTAGTTATAGCATCCACTGGGTTGTCTCCGCTGCTAATCCATTTAACCTCTATAATCTCACGTTGTTCGTAGGCCTGACGTAAGCACATTAGGTCGACCATAAGCCTCTTCTCTTATATTGTACCTAGTTTAACTATGTAGTTATAGAGGGACTTTAAATTGGTGCATAGAACCAGGGGTAATTGCTCCAATTATAGGATCTTCTGGATTGTTAACTTAATTGCGGCTCCTATATTAAAGCCATAAGCTAGTGCATATAGCTTAGAAGCTAGTATACTGCGGGTTACTTATTTACACTTAATTAAAGACTAGTGGATTATATTTGCAATCTGATTACGGTCCGTAAGTATAATTACAAAGCCAATCTGTAATAATAGGTCCCTATTATTAGCGAAGGAGGCGTCCGTAAATACTAGTAAGCTAAGGGAATTTAGGTCTAGTAGTACAAAAGTAAGTCCTCTTATTATATTATCAATTTACCACTAAATACATTTATTAAGCTGCTTAATATTTTCCTCTTATCAATCTGTTACCTGGGCCGCAAAGGATAGATTATAGGCAGATTTGGGTTAATAGACTATGGCAATATAGGCGTCTCTTGCACGCTATACAACGTATTGGTCCTTTATATTTATAGTCTTACGGGTCTCTTCGCGGGAACTAGTAAGGTCCGTAGGCTTTGCTATAACAAGCCTTAGGTTTTAAGCTTAGCGTTCCTAAGTTAGCTAGATTAGGTTGCCCTTTTATATAATTAAGCCTCTATTAAACTTAATTAGAGTCTGCTCAGTTAACTGCTCTTATAGCTTTACCAAAAACTTTACCTCTTGCAGTTTAGTTTCTTTAGCGTCCACAAAAGTCTGGTCCGCTAAAAAGAGGGTATTATCTATTTAGAGTCCAATAATACTAAGGCCATTTAATAGGGTGTATAGAAGGCAGGAGTCGTAGGTTAACTATTCCATTTTAAGTTTACTAACGTAATGCTAGTAATATATTTTAAACCAGTGGTTTCTAGCTTCTAGCACTCTATAAAGGGGTTTTATAACCTATAAAATTGTTCCTGGTTGTAAATTAAGTTTAAGGGGTAGTTATATAAAGATATCTCTACTTAGGTAGGTGTTAGACTATATATAGGCTTGCAAGATATCCCGTAAGTAGAGGGCTGCGGGTTTAGTTTCCTGTAGTTTAGGCGTAAGTGCAAGTATAATCCATTAACTAACTTATTAAATTATAGGCGATTGCGTAAGGACTAAGTTCTTTCCCTGGTTGTTATAAGCTTATATAACAAGCCTTAATTTCTTAAAGGCTTTATTAGTACTAGGGTGCTTAATCTCGTTAATAAAGCGTAAGTTAAATATATAGACGCCTTACAAGACATCTTTTTCCATTATAACCGTAAAGATGCCCTTTTTAAGTAGTCTATTAATCTCTTTGCGTTATAAGTCCATAAAAGGGGTTTCCTGTACTAGAACTAATATATCTATAGGTGGGGGTTATCTTATAGATATGCCTACGGAGGTTAGGTAATTCTCTGTTATGGGGTTCTTAGTTATAGGGTGCTTTTAAGGGCGTTCTTAACCACGCTTTACGGCAGGTTTAGTGGGTTTCTAGGGGACTTCTAAAGTGGGCAAGGGTGTTTTTGGACCGAAAATATGGTTTTACGGACGTGCTTCTAAAGCTAGTTAGTCCGCTAGGAAGTTATATACAGTACGTTTCGTCTTCTACAGCCAGTAAATAATAAGGCCCAGTCTAATTACCGCTCTTACGCCATATAAGGACTTTAAAGTTAAGCGGGAGGTCGTGAACTAAGGTTGTGTTAGGTCCGTTACGGTAGTATAGAGCGCTATTAACGGTTTGTTTGGCCCGTAACTTAACTATTTCGGCTATTACCTTCCATATTATAGCTGCTTAATCCATAACGGACGGGGTAGGAGGGTCTAGTTTGCCTATCCTTAGGTAGGCTCCATAAACCAAGAGGGTGGGTACTAGTCTGTTAGGGCCGGCGGTATTATTAATAGCTTTTACAGCCATCTATAAAGCTAGTTCCTTTTAGATGTCATTGCACTTATCTATAATAATCTAGTAAGCTCTCTATAGAGCTAGGTAAGCTCGCTTAATAAGCCTAATAGACTAGTGCGCTTTAACTAGAACGGCTTTTATTAAAATAGTTATAGCCATAGTATACTATTGGAATTCCTTACTAATAAAGTTCCTACTAGCGTCGTGGGTGATATACTTAGGGGGTCTAATATATGTGTTAATCCAGTAGGTCCGTAAAATATCCTAAGTATACTTTGTGGATATATTTTGCAACTAATAGGCGGCTTAATAGCAGGTTGCCTCGTTAATTATATATAATACTAGGCTGCCGTTAATATATATAATGTCTACGTATACTAAGTGGTTAAAATTAAGGTCCTTATAAAGGGTGAACTTAAATTAGCCTAGGGAATGTCCGTATTTCTAGCAGAAGGAGCAGTATTTAGTTAGGTGGTTAATTGCCTTCCTATTAACATTGTTATGTCTAGAGCGTTTAAGGACTCTATACAGCTTTTCAGCTAACAGGTGGCCAAAACGGCAGTATAGGCAGTAGATTTCTGTACTAGTGAGGTAGCATAGGTTATAGTTAAAAGATTCCTAAATATAGGTCTGTAAAGTCTCTTCCTATATAAGGAACAGGTGTCCGAATTGTTGTGTAATTGGTAGGGTGATATGCTTACTTCCTAGGGTAATAGTAGGGCTAATTAGGGTGTTTGTAATATTGTTATAGTAAACCTATAACCTATCTATATCCGTAAGGTAGAGTAGGAAAGGGGTGTCCGCTTTTACTACGTGGAAGTTAACTAGGCTAATTAAAGTCTTAACTACAACTAATCCAATTAATGCGGGCCTTTCTGGCTAGGTAAGTCTCTTTAGTAATATATTTAGGAACTATACTAACTCTTTAGTCGTTAACTTTCTGATCCTAGCCTAGATGCCGATTTGGAACCTAGGGATAACACTAAGAATAGTAATAAAGATAAATATTCTCCCCGCTAGTCCCCTAGCCGTAGTGGTCCGTCTAGTTCCCACCGCTCTAAGAAGAATATTAGTAAGAATGCTAATACTTCTGGGGATAGAAGTGCTAATAATACTACTAGCAATAACGTTAAGATAAAGGAGAAGGCTCTTATTGCTACTTTTAGTATTTAAGTTATTATCTTATTCTTTCTTTCTTCTTATAGGATAGCTTTATATAGTGCCTCTCTAGTGCCTCTAGGATGCCCTAGTACTAGGAATTAACTTTATACTTTAGGGATGCCTCTATTCTTATTTTTAGTAATAGTCTATATAAAAGTAACATACCGCTATAATCTCCGTATATAATAAACGGGTAGTGTTCTTATAGGTGCTTTATAATTTCTTAAAATCCCTAAGTCCCTACTCTGTATCTTTTTAGTCCTCTTTATATTATTAACTCTACCGCGTATCTCTAGTGTTAGACTAGATACTCTCCTTTTATCCCTAGGGAGCCCTTCTAAATCCCTAGGGTCCCTTCTTCTAATAGTGTGGTGGTGTAGATTAGACGTCGCCTACTGTCTTGGCATTTTCCTGTATTTATAGAGCCTTTGGCTTCCCTCCTTCTTGATTATCATGAACCTACCGGAATATATTCTTTTCTTTCCTTTCTTACAGACTGCTTTACTGATTACTTTTGACTAATTATAACCGACTGACTGATAGATAGACAGACTGACTGACTGACTAATAGCATTCTAACTTCCTATCTAAGAGACACTGTACCCTTCTATATATTATTTGGCATTCCACGTGGGGACGACGGCAAGCTCTTTGGATTAGAAGTCTAGTGCTATATACACAGAAGACACGCAGGAATATACTACAACTGTTGAAGAACCGCTAGCTGTAGAAGAATAACCAACTGTAGAAGAACCGATAGATGAGATGGCAGAACTAGAGAACTAGAGAACCAGGCAGTATCGGATAGTGAGGGGAACTAAGCAGACCCTAAACAGAAAGACAGCGGAAAAGATAGACAGCCAGACTTAATGTATAGGCTAAAGAGTGGCAATAGAAAGCAAAATGGTGTAGGTTAAAAGGTCTCAGGAGTTGGGTTTGGTGCCCATACTTAGAAATTTAGCGTTAAGCGAACTAGTTGGCTAATTAGACAACTACCAGCGGTTGAAATTTTGCCACCTGTGTGCGCACGAGCATGGCCAGAACGTTATTAAAGATGTAGAGATGACAAGCCAAGGGCTAATTAGTTAGATGGAAACGAGATCTAAGACATCTGGCGGCAAAGGAAGCTAGCGCTGCCCTTTAAGAATAGAGATAATACCAAGCAAGGCCGCAAGCATATGAGATTGGATCTGCCTTTGAAAGCTTCCTATTCTAGCTTAGCTTTGTCCTCTTTTAAGTTATCTGGATTATATTAGTAGCGGCCCTAGAGGCACTCTGTAAGGACCTACTATATAGAATAATAGCAGGCTAAAACAGATGGACATATTGAGACCCGGCAGTGATAGAAGATGAAGATTTTATGCTCTCCCAGGAAGACCTCCCCTTAGGCATTAAGAAGTAGGCGCCTTCTATTAGGGACATAGCTGTATAAGTAGACCAGCCAAAGCATGTACCTGTTAATGTCCTACTAGGATAGTTATTTAGGACATCCTTTGTCAAGACTACGGCCATGTAAACAGACCTACCGTAGTGTTTACCTGTAACACCTAGGACTGATAACCCTTAGCAGATAAAGGATAAAAGCTGTAAGGATTACCTGTAAGCTTCTAAGGAAGCTTTAGATGCACCTAATAACTAGCAGTTAACGGCTTAAGATAAGGTCTACGTCATGGTTTAGCCTATGCCAGCCCTAAAAACTGCTGGGACTTCTTACTTTATAGGGCAGAATGTGTTATAGTTTATTAAACGGTATAAGCGGCTATGTACCCGACATTATGTGATGAGTATGGAGAAGCGCCAGGGCCTTCTAGAGTACTGTGATTACTAGATAGGGATATAGATTTGAAGCTTGCCTAAATTCACAGCTGGTAATTAGATGGAGCTTGTAAGAAAGCTTAGGGCAGAATACTAAGCAAATGACTACTATTGACGCATGGAGACAAGAGACTTTGTAGAAGCTTTTGTTTAAAAATCTGCGGAATAGCCAGGTGAATTACGTCACTATGTATAGGACTTTACTACTATCTTAGCTAAAGCGGTAGCCATAGGAAACCTTACTGAGCAAGAGAAGGGGTGGTTGTTTGTGCGAGGACTTCCTATTGAATACCGCAGGCACGTAATGGAACAAACAGGAGCCGTAGCAGACGAGCTTAGCACCCTTGTGTTTAAAAGACTAAAGGAGGCCGTAGAGTTAAGGATAGTAGCTGTAGAGGGCGCCAAGCAAATGGATGTCCTTCTGGAAGAAGACGCCCTAAATGTCCAGCTTATATAGGAGCTACGGCAGCAAAGGGATGAGCTTGACCGTAGGAGAGAAGGAAGGCTTCTGAACTTAGGTGTATATAGAGGAGCCCTAACGCAGCAGCAGTCACCCTCTACTGTAGACCTAGAAATGGATAAAATGCTAAGCTAACTGAGGAGTCTGAAACTGACCAAGACGGAGCTTACAGTAGCTGTATGGTTGATGCCGTTCCTTAACCAAATCCGGATAGACCCAAGGAAGTTCACAACACTGCTAGATTAGGCCGCAGTTTAAGGCTTAGCACAAGGATATAAAGACTGGCAGAAAAGTAGCCAAGCTCCCTTTATCTTATAAGGCTGTTAATCTCCGCAAGACTTTCAACCTCTGCAAGACTTTTGATATCCGCACGATTTTTAATATCCGCAAGATTCCACCGCCTTTGGACGGCTATAGCAGAACGTACGAGGTCAGCAAGGTATATAAGGACAAGGCCTACAGACCTGTTTTAGATGTGGAGGAGGTCACCGTTTCACCCAGTATAAATGCCAAGGGTTTAAGGATCTTGTTTAGCAAGGATTTATACATCTGTTTAATTGAGGAAGACTAGTAGCTAGGATACGTAAATAACCTAGACCAGTACTTCCGTGGCTCGGCAATGAAGGATGGCTAGAAGGTATTAAGAACTGGCTCCATATGTACTAGGGAATAGACCTAGGCAGGCCAAAGGAAGAACAGACGTAGTAGTAGGCCCCTATGTTACAAACTGATTTTACTGCTTTCCATAATGGAGTAGTGCTAAAGAACAGTGACAAAATGTATACAAACTGGGAGGACTACTATTAAGTACAGCCTATGGACTCAGCAGTAACGCCTAGCTAGCAACGTCCGCAGACTCGCCTAACCCCTAGAGACAGCCGTACAACCAGGACAACCATTAAGCTGTAAGCTCTGCTGTAGGAGAAGAATGTATAACTAAGAGAATGCATCCAGATTATGTTACGGCCTGTGGATGAGACAGCAGAGGCTAGGAAGAAGAATGAATCTTCTGATCCTTGGAGATGGTTTTGGAGACAGACGCTTAACTAGGCTAGCTATTAACCCGCAGGCTCCATAGTAGGTGTAGGGTGTTTAACTAGGGGACAGTTAAGTTTTAAGGTGGGAGAGGGGACGTAGGTGACGTATAAAAGATTTCTATTTGTCTGCTTAATTACTATATTTCCTAAAGCTCCTTTCTTGTTTACTTTCTTAATTATAATAAGACGTGTTAGTCGCGACGACCTGCTGTAAAGATATTAGTTTAGCTCACCGCCTATTAATGAGCCAATAGCGATTTTCTATCCCGGGGACGGAAAATCCTAATTGGTCTATTTAGCAATAGAGCCGGTAGAACTCTACACCGCCCCTAGAATTTAATGATACGCCAGCTATAGGATGAGAACGGCACTAGGAGCCTTAGTTAATTACATAGATATAGAGCCGATTATATAATACAGAGCCAGATGCAGAGCTGTATGCAGAGCCTTGATTAAACAACTGTGCAGAAGCTATGGTTAGTTAAAGAACCAAATTAAGCCAGAGCCTTAATATCAGCATATTACCGTCACTGAATCAAGTCAATTAAATGTTGTTAGATTAGAGCCTTTAACCAGGCCAACCTTATTCCTTATTTAAACAACGACTAATTGCAGCATGACTATTACTGCTATCTGAGTTTAGTACTGCGCTAGCTACATAATAAGAACGGATACTGTGGCAAGGAAGGGATCTGTATAAAAGTAATAATATAATATCAGTGATTAAGTACCACAGAAACGGCAAAGCAGTATATAAAGAGGCAGTGACAAAGATGCTCTGTAAGAGATCGCATATAGGACGCAGCTGACTATAATAAGCCTAAACCATCCTTATACGACTGAAGATAGGACTAAGCCATATTAGGATAAACTAGTAAAGGATCTTGTTAAGGATTACAAGGAGAACAGGATTTGGATATATAGGAGCCAGCGCTTTTCCTTAAGAGGTTGTCTTAACAAAGGACTGCATTGTGGATATAAGGGCAAGGGACATATAACGGAGGCAGTTATAATAACCGAGAAGCTAACACCAGATAATATTGAGGACGACTTAAATGAAGCGCAGAACCAGCAGGACAATGACAAAGAGACTGAAAGTAGAAGATAATCCCTAAGGTTCTTAGGCTGGAAGAAGATTAAGGATACGCCAAAGGAACCAAAAGCAAAGATGGCCTAAAAAGGGAAGAAAGCAGCTATTAAGGATATCCTAGAAGAGCACCGGGCCTGCGGAAATGGTCTACTAGAAACTGCCGTTTATGCTTATAAGAAAGGAAGTCTTAAGACAGGTCTCTGGATTGGACGTCTGGTGGATACTAAGAGCCTTAATTAACTACGGATGTAGAGCTTTAACTAAACGGCTGTATAGCCAGAGTCTTAATCGACTATCTGTAGATATAGAGCTTATGGATATAGAGCCTTAATGGAACGTTAACAGATTTAAAAGCTTTAATTAAGCATGTAATGATGCAGAGCCCAGGTTGTACGTATAATAGAAGACGCCTTAAGTTAAGCCAGAGCCTCAGTTAAATCTTAATCAGTCAGACACTGCCTCTATAGTTAAGTTGGATTAGTTAGAGCTTTTAGTCGGGCCAACCTAATACCCTATTTAAACGTTAGTCAATTATACATTATTATGGTTAAATCAAATCAGTTACCGTTGCTGTTAGACGTCTTTAATCAGCAGTTAAAGGTCCTATAATGGCAGATAGATAGCCTCTACAGGAACCTCTCCCTTTAACCCTCCTTTATCAATTAATTGCCGCCCATCTTAACGCCTATAGACTGGTTAACTAGAACGGTCTTTCCTATAGACGCAGATATGGATCTCTACACGGAGTCTCACACGGAGTCATACGCAGAGTCTACGGATATGGAGCACACAGGTGCAGAGCCTTGATTGGACAACAGTACGGCAGCTTGACTGGACGCCTATGTATGCGAAGCCTTAATCAAACGGCAGATGCGGAGCCTTGACCGATCGCACGCCTACACGGAGGTCTTAATCAATTGTCTACGGATACAGAACCTCAGTCATACATGCCGCTGAAAACACCTTAAGTTAAGCCAGGGCCTCATCAAATCTCAATTAGTTAAACGCCGTCTTCGCATTTAAGTTAGGACAATCAGAGCTTTCGACTGGGCCGACTTTCTACCTTAATCAAACGACCGAACGATCAGTTGCAGCACGTCGTCGCCGACCAGTTAGACAGTCTTCGTCAGGCAGTCAAGGCAGGCACGCAGGCACGCATACGGGCACGCACGTAGACATGAACGCAGAGTATGCAATGCAGAGCTACTAATGCACAGCTAGATGCACAGCCAGACGCAGAGCCAGATGCAGAGTTTTAATATTAAACAACCAACTGAATAATCAAACCAAGCCAGAGCCTCTGCTATCTTGATCAACTGCCCTGCCGTCACCGCTGCTACTGCCACTATTCCGTCCAGCTATTTCGTCCCTGCTGTCTCGACTGGCTGTTCCGTCTCTACTGTTCTATCTTGCTGTGCCGGATCTATACCGTTGCGAGATCTGCTAGATAGCTGTTCCGACCGACTGCTACCAACCGACTGCCATCGACCGTCTGCCGCTACCGAGATTTCTACTACCAAAAGTTCTGCTGCTAGATGTCCTACTGCTTACTGACTGCTACCGAGTTCTTCTACCGACTGTTCTACCGCCGACCGTTCTACTTTGTTTTACTGCGCTAAATGTCTGCTTTTATTACTGTTTCTACTACCGTTACTGTTACTGCTGTTACTGCTGTTACTGCTGCCGTTATTATTTCTGGTTTA
>Ga0307507_10006576_pt1 | contig 17713 bp, 15 predicted proteins | sample 7_EM_MG_FD_207223 | JGI IMG/M metagenome (GOLD analysis project Ga0307507, IMG submission 207223) | Populus trichocarpa ectomycorrhiza microbial communities from riparian zone in the Pacific Northwest, United States - 7_EM | ecosystem: Host-associated > Plants > Roots > Unclassified | place...
TTTTGTATAGTAGCTACACTTTATCCCCCTCCTTAAGATCTGGTCCCTTAGATCTCTTAGCATTATAGTACCTTTTTATTTATTCTTGTACTAGTTTAGCTGTTTCTTTAAGGTCTATATAAAGATTCATTAACATCTCCATTCTTTGCTTGGCTGTGCTACTTGTTTTTTTTACTTAACGTGGCAATAACAATGTTCTTAGCTTATATCCATAGTTTACCTTAAATAGTGATGTTCCCATTCCTTCTTGTGGTGTTGCATTATATGCAAACTGTATAACTGGTAATAGTGATACCCAATTATTCTATACGTAATTGATATAGTGCCTTAAATACTGCTCTAGTGTCTAGTTTAGTCTTTCTGTTTGTTTATCCGTCTGTGGATAATACGCTATAGATATTACTACGTAAACCCCTTATTCTGCTAGAAACACTTCCTAAAATACTACTATAAATCTTAGATCTCTATCCGATATAACCTTATCTAGTGCTCTATATCTTGCGAATACTTCCTTTATATAGATTCTAGCGATATCTTCTACTAATATCTCTTTAGTGCATGCTATAAAGTATCCCTACTTTGTTAGCTTATCTACTATTACTAAAATTACGTTATAATCTTGTCCTATAATAGGATCTCTTAACTTTGGTAACTTAATAATAAAGTCCTATAATATAACCTCCTATGGTCTTCCTGGTGTCTTAATAGGTTGTAGCCCTCCGTATAGCTTATACCTTATTAGTTTATTCCTTTAGCAATCTAGATATTCTTTTATAACTTGTCTTGCTAGTCCCCAGATTCCTTAAATAATATACTCCTCTTAAAGTCTTAATACTAAGCCTATAGCTCCGTTATGTCCTTATATTATTCCCTTATAGAATTCCTTAACAAATTCTTCTATAACAGACTTAGGCATATACGTTGCTTCTCTATTTTTATATTGCTCTAAGTTTAGATCCTCTACCTATGCTTCTTAAATCTTCTATATCTAATTACTCTCTAGTGACTTATAGATCTGACTTTCCTTAGTTGCTGTAATCTTTAGATAATTATACCTAATTAATCTATCTTGATTCTTTTACAACAAAGCTCCTAATAGCTTTTTATCGCTTTATAGTTTAGCCTTCCTACTTAGAGCATCTGCTTATGCATTGTCTATACCCTTAGTATACTAAATTTTAAAATAGTATTCTATAAGCATTTCCGCCTATCTAACCTGTCTCTAGTTAAGTTCCTTTATTATTAGGAATCCTATAAGGTTCTTATAGTCCGTCTTAACCATAAATGGTTTCTCTATACCTTATAAGAATGCTCTTTATTTTTTAAGTGCTATAACTATACCTAATAACTCCTTGTTATAGATGTTATAGTTTAACTCTAGTAGTGTTATCTTTTAACTGTAGTATACCACTAGGTGCTATCTATCTTAATATTTCTATAGGAAGCACGCCCCTAGTGTAAAGTCTAATGCATCCGTCTCTATAACTATCTCTAGCCCTGGTTGATAGATCTTAAGAACTGGCTCCTAGGTAAATAACTCTTTAACTCTTTTAAATAGTTCTTATTATTCCTTCCCCTATGCCTATAGTTCTTCTTTCTTTGTTAACTATATAAATGGCTTAATATCCTATAACTATTACGCTATAAACCTTCTGCAGTAATTGCAAAACCCTAGGAATGATCTTAACTATATTACGTTCTCTAGTTCTTGCTAATTCACTATAGCCTTAATCTTTTTTGGATCTATGCTGAGTTAGCCTAGTTTAATAATAAATCTAACGAAATTAGTTTTCCTGGTAAAGAACTCGCATTTCTTAATCGCTACTAGCATCTTTTCTTCTTGTAGTCTCTTTAAGACCTATTTAATGTGTTCTTTATGTTCTTCCTCACTTTCTAAGTAGATAATAATGTTGTTAAGGTATACTATAACAAATTCATCTAGGTGTTCTCCTAATATACTATTAATTCGCTTCTAGAACGTTGCTAGTGCGTTTATAAGCCCAAATTGTATAACTAATGGCTTATATAGTCCTTCCTTTGACCTAAAGGCTGCCTTCTATTTATTACCTTCCTTGATTCTAATCTGGTGGTACACCTATCTTAGATCTATCTTTATAAAGATCTTTATATTACCTATCCTGTCTTAGATTTCGCTAATTAAGGGTAAAGAATACCTATCCTTTTTAGTAATACTGTTTAACTGTCTATAGTCTATACATATCCTAAGTTTTCCGTTTTTCTTTAGGATAAATAGTACTGGATATTTTGCTAATAACTACAACGGTCTAATATATCCCTTTTATAAGTTCTCCTAGATAAACTCCTTAAGCGCTACTAACTCTGTTTTAGTAAGCTTATAAATTAGAAAGAACTTTAGACTTATTCCCTCTTTTAATTCTATTTTATAGTCCCAAGCTATATGCTTTAATAGCTTCTTACTTTCTAGTAACTATAACTTTTTTCCATACTTATGGTATCTTTTTGGTATATAACTTAAGCCTCACTTAGTCTCTTTATATGTCGCTTTAACTTGGTACTATACCAACTTAGTTTACTATTATACTTTGCGTTATTATATATCCTTAATATCAACCTGACCTATAATCTAATTAATCTTTAGATTATACTTCTATAATTAAGGTATTCCTAGTATCGCCTTATCCTATCCTAACGGTAGGATATTAAAAGATATTCTAACTGGTCTCCCTTTAATAGTTATCTAAATAGGTCCTATTTTAAGATTAATAATGCCTCCTCTATAGGCTATCTAGTCTCCTAAAATTATTATAAGTAGATATAAGTGTTCCTTCTATCTATATAGTAACCCTATCCTTTCCACTGCCTTTGGTGATATATGGTTTCTTATTGCTCCACTATCTACTAACGCTTTGAACTGCTAATCTTGCTACTTAGCTCTTAAGTTTAGGTATCGTCCTTAAATTCCTTTAAGGGTCTAAGGCTTTAACACTAGTTCCCTTTAGTCCTATACGCCTCCCCTTTTCCTAACTATTGGCTGCTAGATCCTACCTATACTTAATCTAACTTTAGCCAATACTTAGTTCGTTTCTTTTCCTCTATATACCATAGACAAGTATTCTCTAGGCACTCCCACTACTATTATCTATTTAGGTATTCTTCCGTAAGGAATCTTCCTGGTTAAAGTGTTAAGTCCCCTTAACCTTATACTTCTACTAGGTGCTAACTATATATATACTTAACGTTCCTAAACCACTTTTCCTCTGGTGCCTAATATATCCTTACTAGGTACTTTTGGTTCTTATCTTTAGGTGCTCTATATATATTACACGTGTTATCTATATAAGCTATCTATAATAGTATATAATGCGCTGCATATTTTAGGTTAACTCTTAGTTTATCTTTATCTTTAAGTTTAAACCTATACCTGGTTAACCTAACTACTGGTATCTCTGCTATAGGTACTAAGACTTACTGCTTACTTCTCTAGTCCCTAGATCCCTCTTCTAGGTTTTTTAACATTATAATTAATGCTCCTTTAATGTAACTTATATGTTTTTCCGTAATGGGTTAGTCTTAGATAACTTTTTTGTTTAGCTATATATAAAAGTCTTCCCATTTATTGTTATATTATTGCCTATACCACTTTCTATATAACTGGTTTAGTGTATATGGTCTATCCGTTAGAAAATACCTTATTATTACTGCATCGTAATATCCTTTAGTATGCCTTTCTTTAAACCTAGTTAGAATATCTAAATCCTCTTCTTGTTCTAGTTTATCTAACTACTTTACCCTAGGTGTCCCTGCACTTGGCCTATTAGTAACTCTTTATATAGGTGCTCTGTCCCTTATATAACCTAGTATAGCTAATCTCTTATCTAGCTTTTACTCTTGCTATGTAATAATTCTTATCCTAAACTTATCTATAGTTTCTTGTTTTCTGCGTCTTGCAGCTAGATCTTTATAGTTATCTTACTTTTTAATCCTAGTATTAACTGTTTGATCTTTAGGCTGAATACTATATTTACCTAAAATTGCTAACGTTTTTATTTATTTCCTAAACTTGTAGTTCTTAAACTTGTGTCCTATACTTATTCGTTTGTTACTAAACTAAGTTACTGCCCTTTCCCATTGGTTTTTGTCCATTATGGGTTCTTAGGTATATCTTATCTCACTTTAAGAATCTTAAGCTTCTCTTATCTCTTCTTAAGAATCTTAAGCCTGTGGCCTTTTACCTTTATTAAGTGATAAGCTAGCACTAGCAGTTGTCTACTTACTTAGTTTCTTTTAAACATTGCTTCTATTGTCTTGTAAAGCGATGGAAATTGTATCTAATGGTGTTATAACATCCGTTACTAAACCTCGTTTGGTGACGGTCTCAGTCTCTACTTCTATTACGTTATTGAGGTTTAAGTGCTCCTAGTTAGCCTCCTTTTTATCCTCATTGCTATTAATTAATAAGTACTCCAACTCTATTATTATTACTGCTGATCTTCGTCCATATATTGCTATGACATCTTAATCTAGCTTATAGAGTTGATTTTATTCTTTATCTAACTCTCTGGTTCCTTAGAGTCCTTTTAACTCTAGCTCTTACGGCTAATAGCTTACGCCGTACTTAGCGTCTTTATAAATTTGGTATGCGTTGTTGTAATAATACGCAAAACTATTAATTGAATACTCTTTTGTTCCTTACAGTGCACTATTGTCCCTCTATATATACGCGCTATCTGCTAGTCTAGTTCCCTTTACCGCATAGTTACTCTAACCACCTCTATAGTCTCTAGCAAAATAACCCTATTTTCTGTAATTTATGTAAGCTCTATCTTTAAACCATCTTTCTTGCTATGGAGTCCGCCTAAATGTCTTCTGCTGCTAAGATCCCTAGTTTAGCCTCTACTCCTTAGTCCTTTAATTACTTAATCCTTAACCTCTAAGTTTCTATAGTTTTTTTTCCCATCTTTGGGTTTCTTTGGTACTACTTAGGTCTATTAGCTCTGCGCTATTCTATGGTTTTTAACTCTGTGTCTGTCATTGCGTACTTTGCGCCTTATATAACTGTGGAACTCTGTCTTGCCCTCTCTTAGCTTGTTCCCTTTAATAGATTCTATTATTAATCTTTATTAACTAATCTATTAACTCTCTTAGAGTATCCGCATCTTCTATTAGGATAATTGCGTTCTAGACTTTAGTCTTAAGTCCCTATTTATACTATGCTATAAGCGCCCTATTGTTCCACTTAACCTGCATAGCTAGTATTTGAAACTGTATTATATACTTAATTATTAAAGTGCGTTGTACTAAGTTCTGAAGCTTTTGTTTTGCTATAGTTATAGCTTCTAGGTTTCTAAATATCTATATTAGTTGCTCTGCAAACCCGTTCTAACTAGTAAATATATACCGTACATCTTGGTTAGTAGTTATTATGCTATTGGCCTATATTTCCGTAAGATACGGTTTAAACTACTTAAGTGCCCTCCCCGTTAGGAACAATCCTACATAGGCTACTTAATCCAACGATATTACTAACTTCGCTCCTTCCTATACTACCTTAAAGTGCATCTGTGTAAGAAATCCTTTAAGCTTCAACTTTTCTCCTAAGAATTGTTTAATTGAAGGTAACTTAATCTTTACTACTCCAATTCTATTAATACGTTCTTTAAGTATCCTATTATTATCTTGTAAGTAATTAACTATTTTCTGTAACTAACCTCGCGTAACTACTTAAGAATCCCTATTATCCATACTGGTATCACCTGGCCCTGAGGTTATAGCTCCCGTTAACGCCGTTGTAACTAGTGCTGCTCTTAGTGGCATATTATTTAATCTCTCTGTTTAATACTATAACCTTAGTAGTAAATATGTAACAGAACCTTATAGTAGGAACTATAGTGGGTTCTATTAATGGGCTAGGTATATAGGTATAAATAAAATCAATAACGTAATAATAACTAGTGGAGTGGTTGCCTAATAGATTAACTCTAATTATATTCTAAGATTTACTACAAGGAGAGAACTATCTACGGTAGGGACTGAGGTCCTTTAAATACATAATTATACTCCTAAGAAATCCTCTCTTGTATGTAAGGTATGTGTTATACGTGTTATATATAGCGTACACTGCGTACTCCTTGTATACTGCGTATAACGTTATATGACTTGCTTACTATTCCTCGTTACATGGTTCCACTGGATCTATTCTAGACCGTACCTATATTAACCAACTAGCTTCCGCCGACTCCTCTCTAAGTAGTTATAATACCGTACTTAAAGCGTCCGTAATATAGTAGAGTGGTTACCTAATAGATTAACTCTAATTGTATTCTAAGATTTACTATAAGGAGAGAACTATCTATAGTAGGGACTAAGGTCCTTTAAATACATAACTATACTCCTAAGAAATCCTCTCTTGTATATAAGGTACGTGTTATACGTGTTATACATAGACGTACACTACGTATACCTTATATACTGCATATAATATTATATAACTCGCTTACTATTCCTTATTACATGGTTCCACTAGATCTATTTTAGACCGTGCCTGTATCAACTAACTAGCTTCCTATAACTCTTCCCTAAGTAGTCGTAACATTGTACTTAAAGCGTCCGTAACACTGGAGAAAGTGTGTTATATAAGGGGGCAAAGCATATAGGTAGATATTATGTTTCTTTACGTATATAATAACCTTAAAGGTGTTTTAAAAGCCGTAGCCGTCTATTAAAAGGAGAGAATTTCTGCCTTAAATTAAGTCCTTTATTATTTTATAGAAGTAACGAATAAAATTAAAGGCTAATTTATTATTACTATAGCCTATTTCTAATTAAGCTAATAGATAGCTAGTAGGTAAGTTATTAAACCAATTCTCCATTAAATTCTAGCCAGAAATAATTACTATTAGAGGTATTACTTTACTGGTTAATTATATAGTCTCTACCAAAGTAACTAGCTCCCTACTATTTAAATAGGGCATATATATATCGCGCCTACTTCCTATCTAAGCTAGCTGGTTTCTTGTAACACTAAGGCGTACTCTAAATTTATTAAAGTTCCAGAAATTATCTAGATTAATATTGTTTTCTATTTAGTAGGCCCAAAGACCTTTAAACTAGTTGTAAATATAGCCTAGATTCTAAGCCTTTTTCCAGGCAGTCTTAATCGGCTTCGCTTTTATATAATTGTATATTAATTGCTTAAGATATTAAGCCGGCCAATGTAGGCCTACGGTAGGTGGTTCTTCGTCGTAAAGAGGGGTATAATTTTGGGCCAAGATGGCGTCAGATGCGCCCCATACCATAGATTTGCGTATACCAAATCCAATACTATCAATATGGTCTAGAAACTGCTTTAGGGCTGCCTCCTAGGCAGTATCAAACTTGCTATTAGGCTGGCGACGTATACATTAATTTGCGCCTCCTTTGTAGGCCCTTCGAAGCCACTAGTACGGCAGATTGTGGGTGACAGCGTGCTGGATGAAGGCCTCTAAACCCAAACACTCCTCTTCCTTATCCTCAGATTCGATGGCGAAAAATTAAGTAAGCCTTTAAACGCTCGTTCTGGGTTCGTTCCTGTTTCCTACCCCTTTTTTGTTTTTGTCAATTTTGTCTTGCCAAACTGAGGTATTTATGCCGCAAAGGGAGCCTTGAGATATGTGGATTAGTCTCATCGCTTGCAGACCAACCATTCCCCCGAATGCGTACATTTGAGCCAAAGACGGAGCTTCGGGACTCTAACAACCTAAAGCCATGGGTTTGGCTCAAAATTTCCTCCTTTAACATATGACTGAGAGTCACAGCCCAAAAACGTTTCTTGAGGCGTGACAACATCCTGAAAACCAGGCGCTAGCACAGACATGTTACTTTCGACACCCGCCTGAAAAGCTTCTCCCCAGATACCAGTTTGAGATGAGGCTAAATCATCCCAGAAGGACATTAGCCTTATCATATCGCTCTCCTGTGTCGTAGTAGGTTGCTGTGGTTGTAGTTGGCTGTCGATGAAAGTTTCGTTATTGTAGTCTTCTAAGTGACCAAGAGCTTGTTTTAAAGATTCCTCGGTGTCATCTTCCGCGATTGCTGAATCATTCCCTAAGGTACTACTCAATTCTTTGTCTCCGTCATTCTCTGACAAGGCCTCTTCGTTATCTTCATCATTCTCAGACATGCTCTCTTCACTGTCTTGAAGAGAGCCCAAGCTACCCTCCGAATCCCGCTCTGGAGGATCATTGTAATAGGGACAAAATTCTTCACGATTCAACCATAGTCCCTCAAAGCACTCGCGTGTGTATTTTGACGTATAATGAGGTATCCGAGGATAGTCTTTCCGCATTTCGGAGATGTCGTGACCGCATTTAGAGAGCACAGCATCCCAGAGATCTCCTCTATATCCGCCCAGGTCATACTCCTCATCCTGACAAGAAGCATTATAGGCAACATCAGATATAGACATGCCATTGTAGTCAATGGCGTGAACGTCAGCGCCTTTCTGGACCAAAAGTATCAGAGACTCTTTCTCATTGGAGAGCCTGCAGAACATAGCATTGTGAAGGCAGACGTGCAGACAAGTTTCCCCTTGTTCATTACGATCATATATACTAGAGCCTCTGTTAAGAAGCAGTTCGAATTTTCGTGGAGTGTATCCATTCGAGTAGTTACTAGCGAGTTTAAACAAAAGATATTCACCCTCATATGGCTGTTTCACATCAATAAAACTGGCCCCAAGGTCCATTATTGACTGCAAAGATTCCTAAAGTATAATTAGTGGAATTAAAATATGGTGAGGTGAAGATATATTTACTACTGTACCGCTAACGACAGCTCCTACTATTGCGCTATGATAATCATGCGGATCAATAGTTGGATCTGCCCCTGCATTTAGCAGCAGACGCCTGCATTCGATTCGCTTAAGTATGGTGTCTTCTTCTTCTAATTCGCAGTCATTGACTTCTAGCGAAAGTGGTGTGCTGGTCCTGAGATTGATTAACACCCATCTTCTCGACATGTCAATGTCCTATTTGGAGGCCACACACCAATCAAAATCCGGAGAATCAGGGTCTCGTGCGAGTTCATCGACCTCCGCCCCATTTTCGATCAAAAATTGACACATTTTGGGTTGCTCAGTAGCATACTGCATGAGTAAGCACTCTATTAGACTAATTCAAGATGAAAGGCTGCTTACAAATAAGAGGGGTGTGCCGAATGAGTTATGATCTCTTATAGAAGCCTTACCCTGTCTGAATAGACTTAGAAGTCCTTCTATATCCCCATTCCTCACCAAGGAAAAAACCGGAGAATCGTCTGGCAAGACCATCCCTACGGAAATACTCGGACTAATAGAGTAATACCCATGAGGCATTACGTTTTGATGAAATCGGACATCAACAATTGCTTGGAACTGCGGGTGGTTAATAATAGACCTGACAGAAGCGGTGAACTCTATCGCGGTTTGACGAGCAACCCCTTCATCTTGTGACGAGTCTGAAACAGCCGAATATCGTCTATTGTTTGTCACCACCCTAATATTTCCATGTGCCATCTGGATTTCTTTAATTTTGTTTTGCTGGGTAACCTTACTATTCGTGATTGGAGCGAATCGCCTAGCTGTGCATTTCATTAGTCCAGGTGATATAGGAATTAAAATAAATTATTAGGCTCACCCCCCTGATTGACATCTATTGACAGAGAGGAATTGAGCAGACCTCGGATGCGCTTCAGGTCACGCCCATCAATGCTACTTCCTTCATCGACTATGCCAATTGGTCGTTTCATTGATGGATGAGCTGCGTGTTTGCTGGGTGATAAATGCATAGACACAGCATTAAGCAGCATATCAAGATCGTGAATGATGTTTTGAGCTTCCTCATCAATAATTGTTCCCTCCTTTTGCTTGGCGAGTCGAGAAAGTCTTCCGAGGCTCTCCAATAGCTCATCTTGCCCTCCCAGATCCTCAGTGTTCCCTGCGTTGCCGGAAGTTTCAAAGCTCCGTGATACATGGAGTGGAATACCCTCCGAGGTCCCGAATTGAGCGGATAGTCCAGATATTTGATCTTGAAGTGCCCGAATGAGGGTGCATACGTTTTCTGATTGCATTGCAGACATTTTAGGAATTCGGTCCACTTTCTGTCCAAGGGAAGAGATGGCTTCACGGAACTGCTCATGCGCCGAAAGTGAGGCATCTCTGTGACTCTTCATATCGTCTTCGATAGCAGACAGAGTTGCGTTTTGCTGTTGTGACATCATTGATTGTCTTCGATAATTTCTTGTTCGTGTAGAGTCGGCGTCGACTAAGGCAGTAAGCTTATCCTTGCAATCAAAGCTTGTATCACTGTGCAAGAAATCTGTTAGGTCTGCTAATTGCGGAAAGAATACACGATTTAGTGAATGCATGAACGATTCGCTCCATAGAGAATGTAAATGGACCGAATGTCCACTAGGATAAACGGGAGTGCTGTAGCGCACGATCATCGTGCCATGGCTTGCTGTTAACTTACGATTGTAGTAGATTTAGCTGCAACCCAAGCGCCGCGACATGATTGTTCACCTCCATCAGCATCCGCCGGAGGTCATTCTCTTGCAGAACTGTCTTAATCTTCTTCCATGCTTTTCCTGCTTTTTGGTCATTGAGAGATATCTGAACCTTCGCAAGCTCATTCTCATATCTTAATACATTTTTGTTGCAGGCCTCGATTAAGTCTGTTATTACGTTGAGGTTGGTCTCCGGACTGGCAAGCTTCACAGCTCGGCATGTTGAAATTTGTGTCAGCACTAGTTGCAAATTGTGCACAGCCGAAGCGAGTTGTTGGACCTGCTCTGGCCCGTTTTTAATTCCTGAGATAGCTTGATAGATGGTTTTGGTGGACTGTAAAGCAAATCCGACTAGAGCAAGTACGCTTGCAGTGCCGCTGACTGCATCCATCTTTCAGATGGCGTTTGACGCTTTTCGAAATATGGTGGCCTGGAACCGCACGCAGAAGAATCAGACATGAGTTCTATAAAGAGGTTAGGCACCAGAAGCCGAGAATGGTGAAGGATCGTTTACCATTCAAACGTAAGATGTTTGGTAGGCAAGGCTAAGGGCGTGTTCGGTTGCAATCTGGAGCTTTTTCAATCTGAGGTTGATCCGTGCTTTCTTCCGGCAGAAAGGACGCGTTCCTTCCTAATTTGGTACGCGTTTGTGGCTTTGTAAAAGCACGGGCGTGTGCAATCTGGAGGCTTCAGATTAAAGCTGAATCTGAAATCTGGAACTCAGACCTCCATATTGAACTAACGCCAAGACCTTCGGTTTAGAAGCTTTATACAGTAAAGTTGCCAATTTTTAGTGTTCTTTTAGCGCAATTCTGGTGTTCTTTGAGCGGTGAGAGGAACATTAAATTTTTGAGGCTGTGCAGGCAAAATCACTCCGAATCAACGGATTCTGACCTGAATCTGAGGCCTCCCTGGGTTCCAGGCAGCAGGCTTGGCGGACGCTACCAGGTTCCAAAGGAGACCTGCAACGATAACTCCCAGCGAAATATTTTCGACAGTATATAATGGCAGACGAAATTTTCATATAACTGGGAATAACGAGTTTATGTAGCTCTCATGCTGCGGTCCGGCATACTTCAAGGCTGTTCAGGGAAGCCGTTCTCAGGGCAGTACATTGACCGCTTAGGGTCGTACTCAGCAGATTTGAAATGGACTGTGGCGAGAGAGATGTACGCTAGGGTATAGCGATTGCTAGCCCGAGGGACTTCAATGTATTCTGGACATTTGAAGTGAGTTGGGGATGCAATTGATGTTTGCTTGCGCGGTACTTGGCCTTTAAACATATGCTGCCGCTTGAATTAAATCTGCTGTTCTTTTTCATTCTCTCAAAGCAATGTCGCTCATTTGTGCGGCTCAAGATTTTAGAGTTTACCTAAAGCGTTGGGCTTCCTCGTGACGTCTGCTGGGGGCTATAGATCCATTGGAATGGTCACTTAAGTGACCCGCAGTTTTAGGAAGCGTAGTTGCTCGTCTCGAGATATGCTAATGGTGTTAGGATAACAAATTCCAGTTTATAGCTCCAGCGAAGGCGCCAGAACTCTTTGGTTATTGGGTACCTCAAAAAATGTGAGGTTTAAGGAATCAGAATATTAAACTTCAGGTGTTTCTATATGATGACAAGATGGTCGATATACGCTATATAGCCCTAGCAACACGACGCTAGGCATTTAATCATTCTACAATTTCATGATTGTGACGCAAGAAAGCTCGCGATCCTTGGCATGGTGTTGAGCTGTACCTAGCTCAACCACCTATCTCAGCCTTACACTTCTTGGCATGCTCGTCTTTCCTGTTGGCACAATAAAGTCACATTCGGACACGACTTCAATTTATATCCCACCTTCTGTCATTGCTCTATAAACCTATAAATGATGGACGTAATTTATTTAACCATCATTACCCTCCACCGCGCCCTCAACGCCCTCCTCCCTTTTACAGACCCCTCGACCCCACTCCTTCAAGACATCATCCACACGCTCGTCCTCTGCATAGCGCTCTACTTCGCGCCCGTAATTCTCGAGCGCCGCCTCGACCACTCTCCTGATCCCACACCTCCTTCACTGGACGTAGCCGCGAACATAGAAGGAGAGGATGTGGGAGTGGACACGCGAGGCATCGACAACGCCGACGCCGACGCCGAGCTCGAGCACTTACACCCGCAAGCAATCGTCGACGCCGACGAGCTGGACGATGAGGAGGTAGAGCTACCACCGCTAGCGCCCACCCCGCCGCCCTTCCGAGCTGCTGGTGTTCCGCCGCCGCCGTTCCCTGACACAGACGATGCAGGGGAGGGCCCAGCGCACCTGCCGGAAAACCAGCCACGCCCCACACCGCAGAATCGCGCAATTGGCGCGAAGAAGGCGAAGAGTTTGGCGAGGAAGGACCAGCGGCGCGCATATCATGAGTTCGTGCGGCAGCGCTCTGAGGCGCAGAGGCTGGCAGATGCGGAGGGCGCGAAGGAGCGTGAAGAGGCAATGAGGGAAGAGAAGCGGCGCAGAGCCGCTGTGGAGATGGAGATTGAGGAGCGTGCAAGGCGCGAAAGGGAGATGCGGAGGGAGGAGGAGAGGCGGGAAGTTGAGGCTGAGCGATTACGGCGGGAGCGGGTAGTGGATGCCGTGAGGGAAGGATTAGAGTTGAGGGGATTAGTGGATTTGAAAGAGGTAGGGAGGAATGAGGGGCGGGATGTGCAGTGGGTGGAGAGGTTAGCGCGGGCGAGTGGGCTTGTCTGGGGGAAGGAGGTTAAAGGTGGTATCTGCACAATGACTACTAGAACTGGTTGGGCTGTCAAGGTGGATGAGGCAGTTATGAGGAAAGTTTATGCTAGAGCAGTAGAGATAGGCCTGGGTAAGGAGGGCGGGAGGGTGAGCTGGGAGGAGTTAGGTGGATTGTTGGATGAGGTGGTTAGAGCCAGGGCGAAGGGATGAAGGATGACAGGGCACAGAGGAAATATCCTCTTTTAAACAATCTCAGCACGCCATGCACGCTGTGGTCTATCGCGGCTATGCCTCTTTTGAGCAATCAAGGTCGTCTCGAGACCACAGCAAAGCTAGGACAGATGGTCCAAGGCGATGCGCTTTTACAATATTAAGTGCAAGAGAAGCTTGGCCACGCAGCCTGGATGAAGAATATACAGCCTATTCTGATGATTGGCAGCAGATAGTATTGTAGATCAGGGCAGTCTGACGTTAGTGATTGCGAGATAGGGTTTGTTCCTCTGGCCATTCCGGGATGCCAAGCCCAGTAACATGTTATGTTCCTCGATGGCCATGTAATGGCAAAAGAAAGAAAGAAGTTCTATTTTTTCCTATCTGAGGAAGGAGAGGAAAGCGTACATAAGGATGGATCTGTGGAGGAGGATCTGTTCTAAAGCTACTAAAAATAAATGGTAACGAGTGGATTCGCACACGGAAGCAAAAACACTAGGCGTCTCATTCCTGATTGTTGTCAGGAGTTTGAGGAGCTGTAGAAAACCGTGGCGCCCGAAAGTGAGGTGAATAGACTGGCCAAAAGGCTTGTGAATCTATTGGCCACAAGATTTACGAAAAGAACATAGTATTTTAACGATTAATACTATCAAAAGCTATTGAGATTAAATGACTTCCACTTTGACTACTTTGGTAATGCAACTGTGAAACGAAATTTTCTTCTTTTAATCAAAATTTGATATCACGTCCCCATTTTGAGTAGTTTGAATACAGAAAGATGATGTATGGCTAAAAATAAACGAGGCCATGTCTTCAAAGAGATTTGGATCAAAAGATGTTCATAATGGATTCAAAGGCTATCCCCGTATCAGGGCTTTCGTCATGAAGAAATTTTCGGCAGATGCGTACGTAGCTTGATATACTTAGACTACATGTGCTAAATAAAGCCGGTCAGCCATAAGTATTCGGGAGCAAATGTTTCTCTATGAATTATGGACATCCTACGGGATAATGTGAATCCGGTAGATTCTTGGTGATGGACTGCTTTGGTGAGGTTGAAGTTCTCCTCAAATGCCAAGCCCGGCATCGCTAAGCGAGAGCTCCGCACAAACTCACAAATCGCGAACTTCGACGACAAGACACACCTCGACGCCCACACTTGACAAAATTCGACCACCACCCCGCGCCCTTCTCCTTTCCGATAGAATAGTCGCCTTTCACCGAAGCCGTACATCATGTCGGAAGGCGAAGTCGAAGTCGAGAGCCCCTCCGGCTACCAGGTGCTCCCCAAGGAGGTTACCGAAGAGATTGGCAGCATCAAGCTGTTTAACAAGTGGAGCTATGAGGATGTTGAAATTAGGGATATCTCTTTGACGTACGGCGCCTCCAATTATCCTACAACCCCCCAATTCCATGGGCGAAATACGATAGAAGGGGATGTTGTGCGGGCGAAATGTTACATGGGAAGCGTAGGCTAACGGAAATATTTTGACTGCAGCGACTACATTCAAATCCGATCGCCTGTCTACATCTCACATTCTGCTGGCCGCTATGCCGTCAAGCGGTTCAGGAAGGCTCAATGCCCCATCATTGAGCGTCTAACGAACTCGCTCATGATGAACGGTCGCAACAACGGCAAGAAGCTCATGGCCGTCCGCATCGTCGCTCACTCTTTCGAAATTGTACGTACTATCCAACCGGGTCCTACACTATGACTGCATCCATTGGGAATTTTTTGCTATCAGGCGATTTCGCACATATTTGAAGAAGTGCGGCAAGCTAACAATTTGAACTTCTACAGATCCATATCATGACCGATCAGAACCCCATCCAAGTCGCCGTTGATGCCATCGTGAACTGCGGACCCCGCGAAGACTCTACTCGTATCGGTTCTGCAGGTACTGTGCGCCGTCAAGCCGTTGATGTCTCCCCTCTGCGTCGCGTTAACCAAGCCATTGCCCTCCTCACTATCGGCGCCCGTGAGGCCGCCTTCCGCAACGTCAAGAGCATTGCCGAGTGCCTTGCCGAAGAGCTGATCAACGCTGCTAAAGGTAGCAGTAACTCATATGCCATTAAGAAGAAGGATGAGTTGGAGCGTGTGGCCAAGAGCAATCGGTAAAGGAGCTGTGGAATATGTGGGTTCGAGGGATGGCATGGTTAGGAAGTGGATTGGAACCGCCTTTCTGCTGCTGATCTTCGGGAACGGCTTTTGCATGTATGGGACTTTCGAGCAAACAGACAATATTTTTTCATGGTTGCATGGTAGCACAGAAATGGATGCTGTCTGATCGAGTGTGATAAAGCCGTGGTGTCCAATTGGGTTGTTGCATGCTGATGGTTTGGGAGCTGAGTTAGCGGATACAAATTACACCATGAACTCCAATCTACCTGCACGAGACCATGGGAATGGAAAAATTATCTTCTCGTCCCTCTTGCAATATAGAGCACTTATATACTCGTGGATCAGGGCAACAACTGCGAACCTTCATACGATCACTGCTTAGCCACCAGTCAGCCCACCTCCATCCCCGTGACTCCATCCTTCTAGTCGGCTTCACGTCCCGCTTGTCCACATCACCTCAAAACCCGAATATTTCTCTCATCAGCCTGGAATGATTATCTCCCACTGCACATGTCCAATAACGCCCCTGCGCTCGCGTTGCATCCTGCGTAACATTGTCGCCGGCTATTCAACAAAGCCTTCGCACTAGAAAGGCGAAACCTAGCGCTGAGTTAACGCTGAGTTAAATGCCGAGCTCCACTGTAGGGGCAAAGCGTATCAGTGGAAGTAAGTTAGAGATATGCGGCGTTACTTTTAGGTTGAAGGAGCCACTGATAGTCGTGAGTTAGCGGCAGGTGGCGTATGCTGGGAGGGGAGACCGCCCATGAAGATTTCGTGGAGGGATAAGGGAAATAGCGCTGATATTGCTCTACGAGAGATATTGAGCAGCGACGGTCGCGATAACGTTTGAAAGCGTTGCACCAGCTCAAGAGCCAAGCTGACCAATCATAGTCTAAGAAGTATTAGACGGGAGAATATCGCCGTCATCCGCTCGTATATATCCTCCAACATGCCTCACCCGAACGTCTTTTACTTAATCGTTTTCAGGATGTTCTGCGTAAAGTATGGATGCTTGAACACTTCACCCACGCCTTCCAATCCACCTCCTCACTTCCCATCACACAGTCGTTGTTATACTCGCTCTCTTCGTGGGCCAAATACCTTACTACGGCATCAATTACTACGCTTCTGGGCCCGATATCAAAATTATAGTACCCCTCCACATACCTCACCAGAGTAACACTTAAACTCACTACACCACCAACATCCTGCACAGTCATATTCGGCGTTAAATAGTGAGCGAGCAGTCCTGCCGGCTCAACGCGAGGTCCGAGACGCCGAAATTCTCTAATCACTGCCACGCTCCTGAAGGCGCCTACAACTTCTTGGCCTCTTCCCAGACTGCGAAGTGACGCACAGCTACCTCGGTATAACTGAAATCAGCGTCGTCGCAGCCAGCTTGCTTGCCTGCCCTTGGCCGGCGGTGAGGCCGACATCGTGCTGAAGTGAGATATGTTGGGAGTAGGCAGATTGGCCGATAGCGGAGGCGACGAATTTGTCCGGTCGCTGGTTCACGATGACGAGTTCCTCACGAAGGTTGTGTTGGGTTTGTTTATGTGGAAGACCTTTTCTTTAACGGAAGGTCAGGGAGTTGGTCTGGTTGGGCTGCGAGAAGTTTTGGAGATACCGTTACGGCGCAGTTTTCAGTAGCTTGACATGGGTGCTCGCGGGCTCTCTTACTACAAGTGGACCCAGACAATGTCCAGTGAGCTTAGCAATAGCCCAGCATTATAACCTAAGACTTTGAGAGATAGAAGCTTATGCACCTTACGGTAGAATCCTGTGTTAGTCACATCCATGGTGCTTGCTGAAGATACTGTTAAGACTTTTAACTGTACAGGAGTAACGGCGAGATAGATCGTCATTGGTCACGTTGACCTTAAGAGAGGCATAAGGAAAGGGTTTACCCAATTGAACGGTATTTAGAAGGTAAGTGTCTTAACTATATACATACAGGAACAAATCTAGTGACAATTATGCGTGTACAGTAGAAACTCGATAGCGCGATATAATTTTTCCAGGCGATTTGTATCGCGGTATAGTCGTTTGCGAAATATCGGTAAAAATTCGCCAAGCCGAAAAATTCGCATCGCACCTCACCAAAATTTTGCGGAGGGAGTATGATTTCAATTTTACTACCATAATACGCTAAATCTTGATTATAACT
>Ga0307507_10006577_pt1 | contig 17710 bp, 2 predicted proteins | sample 7_EM_MG_FD_207223 | JGI IMG/M metagenome (GOLD analysis project Ga0307507, IMG submission 207223) | Populus trichocarpa ectomycorrhiza microbial communities from riparian zone in the Pacific Northwest, United States - 7_EM | ecosystem: Host-associated > Plants > Roots > Unclassified | place...
ATTCTATTATTAATCTTTATTAACTAATCTATTAACTCTCTTAGAGTATCCGCATCTTCTATTAGGATAATTATGTCCTAGACTTTAGCCTTAAGTCCCTATTTATACTGTGCCATAAGCACCCTATTATTCCACTTAACCTATATAGCTAGTGTTTAAAACTGTATTATATACTTAATTACTAAAGTGCGTTATACTAAGTTCTGAAGCTTTTATTCCGCTATAGTTATGGCCTCCAGGTCTCTAAATATTTATATTAGTTACTCTGCAAACCCGTTCTAACTGGCAAATATATACCATACGTCTTGGTTAGTAGTTATTATACCATTAACCTATATTTCCGTAAGATACGGCTTAAACCACTTAAGTGCCCTCCCCATTAGGAATAATTCTGCATAGGCTACTTAATCTAACGATATTACTAACTTCGCTCCTTTCTGTACTACCTTAAAGTGCATTTGCGTAAGAAATCCCTTAAGCTTTAACTTCTCTCCTAAAAATCGTTTAATTAAAGGTAACTTAATCTTTGCTACTCTAATTCCATTAATACGTTCTTTAAGTATTCTATTATTGTTTTATAAGTAATTAACCATTTCTTATAACTAACCTCGCGTAACCACTTAAGAATCCCTATTGTTTATACTAGTATTACCTGGCCCTAAGGTTATAGCTGCCGTTGACGCCGTTATAACTGGTGCTACTCTTAGTGGCATATTATTTAATCTTGTTTAAATACTATAACCTAGGTAGTAAATGTGTAACGGAACCTTATAGCTTAGACTATAATGGGTTCTGTTATTGGGCTAGGTATATAAATAAGAACAAAACAACAACATAATAATAACTGGTGGAGTAGTTGCCTAACAGATTAACTCTAATTATATTCTAAGATTTACTATAAGGAGAGAACTATCTATAGTAGGGACTAAGGTCCTTTAAATACATAACCATACTCCTAAGAAATCCTCTCTTATACGTAAGGTACGTGTTATACGTATTATACGTGGCGTACACTGCGTATACTTTATATACTGCGTATAATATTATGTGACTCGCTTACCATTCCTCGTTACATGGTTCCACTAGATCTATCCTAGACCGTGCCTATATTAACCAACTAGCTTCCTACGACTCTTCTCTAAGTAGTCGTAACATTGTACTTAAAGCGTCTGTAACATATTAGAGATCTATAGATTAGTTATATTTTCTTATATAATGGATTAGCTAGTATTTCTCTGGTAAGAATTGGACTTTATACTATCTTACCTATTTTATATAGGTGTTATAGGCTTTCTCTAGTATCCTATAATTCTCTACGGCTATTAACCTATATATAATTAGATTTATATCGTTAATAAAGCCTATCCCCTAGATCGCCCCTTTTTTAAAGGTATTAAGAGATTACGTATTATAACTTAGTACGTAAGTATATAAGTATATAAGTATATAAGTATAAGCGACGTACTAATGTACTAACGTATTAACGTACCTAAGGGATTTTATAGAAGTTATATTATGTATTTAAAGGACTATAGAGTCTACCTAGACAGTTCCTTTCTTTATAGTAGATCTTAAAATATAATTATAGTTAATCTATTGGGCAATTACTCTACTAGTTATATTTATATTATTAACTTCTTATTTACCTATATACCTAGCCCATTAATAAGTCTACCATAGCATTTTCCATAAGGCTTTATTACACATTTTCTACCTAGTTATAGTATTAACAAAGTTAAATAATATACCACCTAAGATAGTACCTATAACGACACCAGGAGCGTTAACTTTTAGATTATTAGAGGATATAAGTATAAAAGAAAGAGAGGATGACTTATAAATAGTATAATGGATAGACTTAGGGAGATAGTAGGCCGTATTAATACTAATTAAGTAGGCCTTGTAGTAAAACTAAACAACTTTAAAATAACAAAGATTAATGTCACAGCACTGACCTAACGCATACTGTTTTCTACTGTTAGCTGGCCCACCACTAGCGCCTTGGCGGCTGGCCCTACTCTTTATACACAATACCCCCTTTTACCCTTCTTCTCTTCTTTATAGCACAACGTAGTTATTTAGTCTACTTTATTGCAGCACTATAACAGTTTGTGCTATTATTAATTGCACTCCGTCGCGATCACTAATTCCCTATATCCTAGTTATCTCCGCCCTAGAGCAATCGCGACCTACGCGCGACGCGTCCATACGCTATAACCCACTACAGTCCTAGAATAATTCTTATTTTTTCCCTAGCGCCAAAGATTACCTAAATGGGCAATATTAATAACGCTAAAATGGCCGAAACCTAGCACCCCCATGAAGTTTTTGTAGACTTCTTTATATAGATACACCCTAATATTATATAGACAATCCGCCGCTCCCTACTATACCCTAAAACCTTTAAAGCCGATAAAGTTTACTATACCCTTATTACCTATACTAATAAGTTCCTTAGTAATATTAAAGCAGGACTATAGTTTATATATAATATAAATACCGCTAATAAGAAAGCTAATAAAAGCCTTAATACCCTTATTGCCTCCTAGATAGAAACTATTGCTACTCTTAAACAATTAACCCCTATAATAACAGTAGTAACCTAGCAGAAAAAATGGATATCTAAAGACCCGCTAATATTTAGCGGAAAAGGCACCCCGTTAGAATAATAAGCTAACTTTAAGACCTAGCACATTAAGATTAAAGGAGTCTTTAACTGTAACTGGGACTACTTTAATATAGTCTAATCCCAGATCCTTTATATCTTGGATATACTAAAGGGTAAGGCCTATAAGTTTATTAAGTAGGGCCTGGAGCTTATATACGAGAACCTAAACGATATATCTATATAGAAATGGCCCACTAAAGAAGATATACTTAAAGAGCTTACTGCCTACTATAAGGTCCTTAATATAACCTAGGTTATAAAAAATAAGCTTAACTATTTTCCCTAGGGCGAGCGTAATTACTAGTCCTAGAAGGGAGAGCTTAATAAGTTAATGGTCCGCGCTAGGAAGATAAATAAATAGAAGGTAGATCTACTCTAAAAATTTATCTCTCTAAAGATAGAAGAGCTAGTACTTAGACTTACCTATAAAATTAATAATAGCAACTATATAGGTCGGAGTAAGTAAATAAATATATTTGCTAAGAACCTCGCAAACTATATATACTAAGCCAACCTTAAGAATACTAACCACCGCCCACCTGCTTAAGCTCCTGCCCCTATATTAACCCTAACTTTAACCCTAGCAATAACTGGAGAACCTATAGACCTTAATAGAATCTTAGACATAGAGCGTAAGCGCTGCTTTAATAATAGACTATACCTTACCTATAGCCTACCTGGCCACTAAAAGGACGCTTATAACCCCACTATAATAGTAAACCTAGTCCTAATGCTAGCCCGTTAAATAACGTAAACTAATAACCGCGGATATAGCAACCGCGGAGTCTATTATAGCCGCGGTAAATAACTCCCCCCCTTTAACCCTGCGGCTTAGTTACTTTAAATAATGCCCTATATAGAAGCCTAACCTATTAACAACGCCTAGAATTGGTAACTCTGCGCTAGCAAATACAAACACAGCTATATTGTTAGTAAGGTGCCGTCTCTCTATACCCTAACTAAGACTAATACTGCCAGCTAGATAGATATTGGATTGCCCTATTAAGACAACCTTATACCCTAGTTGTTAAAAGGCAGACCCTTAGACTAAGTTACATTTAAGGGTCTAAACCATATAAAGAGAAAGATGAGAAGATTAGGTCCCTATTACTAGACCAATTAGTCCTTTTTATTAGTAAACTACCACTTAATCTTAGATTAGTAAATAGTAATAAGAAATTAATCCTTATTTAAACCTAACTCTCCTTATTACGCAACCTATACCCCTAAGTTTTTATTAACATAGTAAGCCTAGCGGACTTAGGTAGTACTATAATAGCATTTGCTAACGTAGAGTCTATTATAAGAAAATATAATATTATAACTAAGAAACTATTAGCACCTAGGCCACTACGCCTTATAGATAGCATTTTAATTTTACTTATTATAGACTACTTTACCGCCTAAATATTAATTGGCATTTATACTAAAGCTATACTCTTTCTTATTACTAAACTCTTACTTAATACCCTAATTATCTTAGGTATGCCTTAGCTCTAAAAGCATAAGCCCTACCCCAGCTTTAGAGAGCTTAAAATCTGCTTTAACTTAGACTACTGCTCTAAAAACTGCCTCCCATAGGGGATAGCTAATAGTAGTAGGGACGCCCTGTGTGGATACTCGGCACTACTAAGCCTAGTACCTAGGACTATATATAAAGCCCTAATAATAGAAGATATTCCTAATAAAGGGGAACCTATATAGCTGCAAAGCAATAAAATAGTAGAAAACTGGACTACTCTAGCACTTAAGACTAAAATAATAGGCTAGCCGGCCTTACTAAGACTAAAAAAAAAGGTCTACTTTGCGCCGCTACTACTAAGAATCTAATACTAACCTAGACACCCTTTAAACCCTAGCCGCCTAGCCTAACACCTAGAACTAAGCTATATACCATATATGTATACTATAGCCTATATTATAGTAAGGACTAGCTAGGGAATTACTAAGACCTAGATAATAGAAACTGCGCCACTATAATGCCTAACCTTGTACCTACTCCCTATACGCCTTATATAAGGCTGCCGCCTAGGAACCGCTCCTAAGAGCTAACTAAGATAAGCTAGCCCTGCCGCAACATCAGGAGAAGACTAAATATACCCTAACCTAAACAATATTATAAACGTACACGCTGTGAATTTCGCCTAGTTTTATAAATAAAAAGGCGTAAAAGTAATAAGGATCTATATAGCGGAGCTGGTAGAATTAGTAAAATAAGAAGAATGGAAATAATTAATAGATAAACTCCCTACTAGACTAGTTAAAATACTAGACCTAATAGAGGAATCCTTCTACCGCTTAGTTAATAGTAACTATATAATAGAAGAAGCCTATAAGGTCTTCCCTAGTTATTTTTACCGTTTCCTTAAGAAAACCCTTTAAACTATAAATACTAAGTTCCTCTGCCGCAAAGTTATAGATATAGACGTTAAGAAGTTTATAAAAGGCAAACCCGCTCTAACTAGGGATAATATTATATAACGCCTCCTAAGGGAATATAGGCACTATATTAAGGGGTTTCTCCTAAAGAATGCTAATAAGCTCCCACTATATTGCCCATAGGACCATAAAATTAAAATTATGCTAGGAAAGCAGCCCCCGTACTATAAGAACCGCCCACTCTTCCCTACTAAGCTCTAATGCGTTAAGAAATGGATTAACAAGATGCTTAATAAAGGCTTTATCCAAGAATTAATATCCCCTGCTATAGCCCTGCTTTTACTTGCTACTAAGCTAAGAGGAGGGGTAAGAATCTACTATAACTATAGAGGACTTAATAACGTTACCGTTAAGAACTAATACCTGCTCCCACTTATCCGTAAGACATTTAATGCCCTATATGGCGCCAAATTCTATACTAAGCTTAATATTATTACCGCGTTTAATAGGATCCGTATTGCTAAGGGCCATAAATAGCTTATAGTATTTATTACCCGCTTTAGGCTCTATAAGATACTAGTAACCCTATTTAGCCTTTATAATACCCTAGCTATATTCTAGAACTATATTAACTACATTTTTTATAATACACTAGACGACTATTGCATAGCATACCTTAATAATATTCTTATATTTTCTAAAACTTAAGCTAACTATACTAGGCACGTTAAAGAGGTAATTCGCTGCCTTAGAGCTGCCGGCCTCTAAATTAATATTAGTAAGTTAGAGTTCTACATAATAAAGATAAAATACCTTAGCTTAATTATCTTAATAAAAGGAATAAGTATAGACCCTAAAAAGGTCTAAGCCTTATAAGTATAGGAGAACCTAACCTTAGTTAAGGAATTACAGTAGTTTCTTAAATTTATAAACTTTTACTATAGGTTTATCCAAAGTTATTCTGCTGTTACTATACCTATAATAAAACTCCTAAGAAAGGACGTTGGATAGCTATAGGGACTAAAACAAGCTAAGTCATTTAAGGCCCTTAAGAGAGCCTTTACTTCAGCACCAGTACTAGCATACTATAACTATATAAAGAAAATAGTGGTAGAGATAGACGTATTAAATTAGGCTTCTAATAGAGTCCTTTCCTAGTATAATAATAACGGTAAACTAAGACCGGTCGCATTCTTCTCCACAAAGCACTCTACGCTAGAGTATAACTATAAGATCTATAATAAAGAACTCTTAGCTATTATTAAGGCTTTAAAGAAATAGCGTTCTAAGCTATAAGGGACTAAGAAGCCATTTAAAATTATTGCTAACTATAAGAACCTATAGATGTTTATAACTACTAAGCAGCTAAACTAACGCCAAGTCCAGTAGGCAGAGTTCCTTTTATAGTTTAACTTTATAATTATATATAGACCTAGTAGTAAAGCTACGCTCCCTAATGCCTTAAGCTGACTACTAGGAATAAAACCTAAGGACACTAATAATAAACGCCCCTACTACTAAGCCTAAGTTATTATACCGCCCTAGAAAGTTAACCCTATAATCTTAGAAGAATTATTATATAAATCCCATAACTCTAATAATGTAGAGTTTATAGCCGCTCTAGACCCTAAAATGGCCGAAAAGTTACTAGATAAGCTAATCTGGTTAAGATACTAGGAGAACAAACTTGTAAGAGATATAGTAGCGGCTCTATATAATTAGAAAGCTCGCCATTAGCTAAAGAAGATTAGGAAATTACTCTGTTATAATAAGTTAGAATATAGTATCGTTGACGAATAGATCTACTTCTATTAACGCCTCTTTATCCCTAATACCCTAGACCTCCTCCTAGAAGTTATCTATTACTCTTATAGCAGCGGCCCCACTAATTACCCTAGCTGGGTAAAGACTCTTAACCTCTTAAACCAAATATACTAGTAGCTAGAAATCTCCCAGTTTATAGCTACCTTTATTAAAGACTATGCCCTATACTTTCGCACTAAGACCCCCTGTTCTGCCCCGCCTGGTTTTCTAAAGCTACTAAAACTACCTACTCACCCGTAGACTAATATTTTGATTAACTATATTACAATACTACCAGTATACTAATGCCACGGCAAGGTATACAAATATATCCTTATTATTATGGACCGCCTAACTAAAATATAATACCTTATTCTAGTAACAGGACTCTTAATAGAGGAGCTAGTTAATAGCTTTGTTAATAATATATATAAGCTCTATAGTATACTAAGCACAATTATCTCTAATCACGGTATATAATTTATTAGCAACTTCTGGCGACGACTAAGTAAATACCTTAAAACAACCTTATAACTAAGCTTAGCCTAGTACTTAGAAACGGATAGCCAAACCAAAATTATTAACGCTGCCGTAAATAAGTACCTCCGTGCTTTTATTAGCTTTATATAGGATAACTAGGATAACTACCTACTACTTACCAAATTTACTATAAATAACCAAGTTAACAAAAGCATAGGTATCTCCCTATTTTTTGCAAACTATAGCTTTAACCCTTGCCTTAAAATTAAGCCTGCTGGCCCCCGCCTACTAATACTATTAGTATAAGCAAAGAAGGAGTTCTTCCGCGTAGACTCTATAGCTAACCGCTTTAAGCAGATATTAATATAGCTTAAGGCCATAGCCTGGATTTTATAGTAACGCTATAAAGATAATACTAATACCTATAGGGACGAGAGTACGTTATTCTATAAAGGCGATATGGTTATAGTTAGCTTAGAAAATATAAAGATAAATAGACCTAAAAAGAAATAGGACAATAAATAGGACAGCCTATACCCTATACTTACAGTATACTAAGGGGCAGTTATGGTAGACCTTTTGGACTATATCCAAGTAAACAAATCCTTCTATATATTTAAGGTCCGCCTCTAGGCTGCTAAAAAGATCCCTAGCCAAGTAAATATTAATACCGTAGAGCGCCGTAATATATAAGGACGAGTAATAGAGAGAGATAATGACGGCAATATAGAAGATAAATGGGAGTTTAAGAAAATCCTTAATATATATAACAAAGACCCCTAAGGCCTAACTTATAAGATTAAATGGAAATATTATAAGGATATAACCTAGCAGCTAGAAGAGGACCTAAAGGGTTATAAATAAGCTATACAGTGCTTCTATAAGCAATACCCTAAGAAGCTAAGACCCCTAGATTAGGCACAAGATAGGGAAAAGCTATGCTAAGGTTATAGCCAACCACCGTATTAAAAATCTATGGTGGTTAAGATGTTGTAGAACTTTAACCGGCGGTTAAAGTTATCTAATTAGTTAGAATTCTCGCCAAGAGCGCCACGCGCTAACTTTATTTAATAAGCCGACTAATTAGGATTTTTTAATATTTCTGTAGCAAAAACAGGTGGTCCCGCGTACTACCTATTTAAAGTTATTTGTTTGGTTTGGGGACCAAACCTTCTAGAGAGGGGAGTACTATTATAGCACTGACCTAACGCATACTGTTTCCTACTGTTAGCTGGCCCACCACTAGCGCCTTGGCGGCTGGCCCTACTCTTTGTATATAATACCCCCTTTTACCCTTCTTCTCTTCTTTATAGCACAACGTAGTTATTTAGTCTACTTCATTGCAGCACTGTGACAATTAAGATGCCATTAATTAAGCGATTTTTAGGAGAAAAATTAAAGCTTAAAGGATTTATTACGTAAATAAAGCTTAGGATAGAATATAAGGGAGCTAAGCTACCTATATTATTAGACCAAGTCGCGTATATAGGACTATTCTTGACGGGTTAAGTATTAGAATAGTTTAAACTCTAGCTTATAGAGGTATAAGTAAATAAGGTTAGCGGAACTAGTAATATAGAAAGGATTTATAGATAAACTTATATAGATATATAGAGATCTAAAATTAGTAGTGACTATAAAAAGGAAGCTATCCAAATTTATATAGAGGTTGTTAGTAATAGACTATATAACGTAATTATAAATATTAGTATTATAGACTAAATAGAATAAAGGGGTATTAATAATATAGTAACAAAGAGAACTAAAGGTAAAAGTTTAAATAATAACAATACCTATAGAAGATATAATAACTATAAGGGGACTAATTAATTAAGTAATTAAAGTTAATAATGCGAGAGGGTAAGGTGTCTCTTAGATAGAAAGTTAGGGTATAATCAGTTGGTCGGTTAGTTATAATTAGCTAGTAGGAAAGCAGGGAGTAAAAAGAGAAGAAAAGAGTGTATTAAAAGAAGTAACTATATATCCGTAGTGCCTGTTAGAGTTATTAGACTCTAAGGCCGTGGGCCAATCTATATATCCATAGGAGGCCTATATTCTCCCAAAACTATACCCAAACTAGATATTAAATTTAGTTAGCCAATTTACCCTACTAACTAAAATAATCCTTTCTTTTATCGGACTTAAGTTCCGCTAGGCCTTATTTAATAAGTTTTTACTCCTTTAAATAACCCTTTTTATAACCCTTTTTATAATAGAGTAACCAAGTATAGTAGCTATTTAAGCATTAAACACTCGCCGCCCTTTTATAACAAAGCCTTATAGGAAATACTACAGTAAGCTTGCTAATAGGCTAGATGTGTAAGTAAACAAGAAGTTAATAATATAATAATAACTAGTGCAGTAGTTGCCCAACAGATTAACTCTAATTATATTCCAAGATTTGCTATAAAGAAAGGAACTATCTAGGTAGGGACTGTGGTCCTTTAAATGTATGGCTCTTTCCTATAGCAATAACTAAGTACATTAATACGTTGGTATGTTGGTACGTCCCCCGCGTACTTATATACTTATATACTCGCATACTAGGTTATAACACATAATCTATTATATAATATAGTTACCCCTTATCCTATAGTTTAACTAGTTTTAGTACCTCCTACACTTCTACCACTAGTTTATATCTTCTTTAAGTAGTTGTACTACTACTGACATAAGGTCCATAATACTATCCCCCTCCTCTTTATCTTCGTCCTTGGGGATATCTTATATCTCTAAGTCGTTTACTAGAAGTATAGCATTTATGTCTTTAATTTAGTGACCTCTATTATTTCTAATACCTTCTATTAAATCCTTACTGTCTAATTATTATAACCGGCTGGTAACTGTTATCCTTTTATTAGGTAAAGTTATACTATTATATTCTTGTTATATAGAGAAGAAGTTAGTATATATTGCGATCGCGGCTCCGTCCGGTTACTAACCTTTTTCTTATACTAAATATACAAAATTAAATATGCGATTATTCTGCACGTTTAATCCGTTTCTAACGCTAAGTATACGCGTCTTATTATTCTTTATAGGCGTCTAGTGCCTTACTAAATTTATTGTAGGGTCTTAGATCTAATCTGCTGCTAAGAAGTTAGAAGACTAACTCTTAAATGCCTATAGCGATCTTTAGCGTTTACGTAATAAGTAGAATTGCGCCCTAGTTAAGGTGCAGCGCCTTTATACCGAAGAGTTTTAAATACTTAACGCTTATCTAGCTGCTTACGCTTAGCTAACCCGTCTTAAGAGGGTTTATAAGAAGGTTTATTTAAAGGGGTTGCGTTTAGCTAAGTAGGGTCTCCTTAAACTTAGACAGGAGGAGGCTAAAAAGAATTCGTCTTTAATAGAAAGGGAAACAACTCTAAATACCTTAGTAGTTAATCCTCTTAAGTCCCCCTTAAGTAACTTATTTTTTAGTAATTCTTCTTTATTAATACTACTTAACCTAATTTCCTCTAATACTCCTATACCTTTTTTATAGCATTCTTTAGGTTATCTAGTGGCTCCTAAGTAGTCTTATTATAGCCTATTTACTTAACCTTATACTATATTATATTATTAATGTTGTTATAACTAATAATCTTTAAAACTTCCTATTTGTCCTCTTTTTATCCTCTATATATATCTACTTTATAAACTAGTGGCTTAATATTTCTATATACTAGCTCTAGTATCGCGATATGCTATATAGGGTAGATTTTTATTTTCTCTGGTAAGTTAAGTCTATATATAACTTCTAAGATCTTTGCTATAATTGTAAATAGTCCTAGTCTAACGTGGTTTAATTTCTTACTTAGTTGTTAACTCTTAAAATTTTTATATAATAGCTATACTTTATCCCCCTCTTTAATATCTAGTCCTTTAGATCTCTTAGCATTATAGAACCTTTTTATCTTTATTTATACTAGGTTAGCTATTTTTATAAGGTATTTATAAAGATTTATTAGGTTCTCTATTATAATAAAGCCTTATAGAAAATACTACAGTAGACTTGCTAATAGGCTAGGTGTATAGGTAAATAAGAAGGTAATAACGTAATAATAACTAGTGGAGTGGTTGCCTAACAGATTAACTCTAATTATATTCTAAGATTTACTATAAAGAAAGGAACTATCTAGGTAGGGACTGTGGTCCTTTAAATATACAATACTATGCCTAAGAAATACTAAGTACGTAAGGTACGCGAGGTATATTTAGTATATAACGTTCCTTATAGATTCTATAGACCCTATATACTAAAACAGTAACATAATCTATTACATAACTTGGTTACCCCTCATTCTATAGTTTAACTAGTTTTAACGCCTTCCGCGCTTTACTACTAGTCTATTTACGTCCTCTCTTAGTAGCTGTACTACTACTAATATAAGGTCTATAACACCATCTCCTCCTTTTTTATCTTTGTCCTTAAAGATATCTTATATATCTAAGTTCTTTACTAAAGGTATAGTATTCCCTTCTTTAATTTAGTGACCTTTATTATTTTTAATACCTCCTATTAGATCCTCTGCGTCTAATTATTATGCGTATATAATTTTAATAATTCTTTTACTAGGTAAAATTATGCCTTCTTGCTCTTGTTATATGGAAAAGAAGTTAGTATATATTGCAATTATGGCTCCATCTAGTTGCCAACCTTCCTCTTATAATAAGTGTATAAAATTAAATATGCGGTTATCCTATAATATTTAATCTATTTCTAACGCCTAAGTATATGCGTTTTATTATTCTTTCTAGGCGTCTAGTGCCTTATCTAATTTATTATAGGGTTTTAGATTTAATCTACGGCTAAGAAGCTTAATATTAAGCTATTAGCTACCCTTAAAGATCTGCGCTATACTTATATAGCGGAATCTAAAGCTGCCTCTATTTATAAATAGAAAGCTTTAAAGGATTAAATAAACGCCTTTACTTAATTAGTCTATCTTAAAAAGGGTTATAAGAAGGTTTATTTAAAGAAACTCTATTTTACTAAATAGGGTCTTTATAAAATAGAAAAAGATAAATGTCGGTATACTCGCTTTATCAACGTGCACGAATATCACTGTATTGCGATACGTATGCGGTGTTGAAGTTGGTAGTTATTAATTGTCTAGAAGTAAGGGGTTGCTCTAAGGTCAGGTTAGCTAGCCTCGCTTTATGGTCTTATAACCACGTCATATAACTAACATTCCAACACTAGAGCAACTCTAAAAAGAAGGCTAATCTATACTCTAAAGTCAAGTTTACTTCTAGACTATTTATAGTGTATACGTAATAGCTTCCGTACTCCTTTTACAGGTCCGTAATTATATAACCTGTATTACGGCTTATATAAATATCTTTAAACCAAAGCCTGTAAAATACTGTATTACTGTTACGGACGCTTTAAGTACAATATTACAACTACTTGGAGAAGAGTTGTAGGAAGCTAGTTGGTTAATATAGGCACGGTCCAGGATAGATCTGGTGGAACTATATGACGAGGAATGGTAACTAAGGTCACGTGGTGTTAAACGCGTTAACTGCGTTAAACAAGAGGGACGTTATATTTAATACAGACAACACGTACCTCACATATAAGAGAGGATTTCTTAGGAGTATGGTTGTGTATTTAAAGGACCTTAGTCCCTACTGTAGATAGTTCTCTCCTTATAGTAAATCTTAGAATATAATTAGAGTTAATCTGTTAGGCAACCACTCCACTAGTTATTATTATGTTGTTGTTTTATTCTTACCTATATACCTAGCCTAATAATAGAACCTACCGTAGTTCCTGCTACAAAGTTCCGTTATATATTCACTACTAAGGTTATGGTATTTAAATAAGATTAAACAACATGCTACTAAGAGCAGCACTAGTTATAACGGCATTAACGGTAGCCACAACCTTAGGGCCAGGTAATACCAGTATAGATAATAGGGATTCTTAAGTGGTTACGCGAGGTTAGTTATAGGAAATAGTTAATTACTTATAAGACAATAATAGGATACTTAAAGAACGCATTAATGGAATTAGAGCAGTAAAGATTAAGCTACCTTTAATTAAATGATTCTTAGGAGAGAAGTTAAAGCTTAAGGGATTTCTTATATAGATGCACTTTAAGGTAGTATAGGAAGGAGCGAAGTTAGTAATATTATTAGATTAAGTAGCCTATATAGGATTTTTCCTAATAGGGAGGGTACTTAAGTGGTTTAAGCCATATCTTATGGAAATATAGGCTAATAGTATAACAACTACTAACCAGAACATATAGTATATATTTACCAGTTAGAACAGGTTTGTAGAGTAATTAACACAGATATTTAGAGACCTAGAGGCCATAACTACAGCAGAATGAAAGCTTTAGAACTTAGTATAACACACTTTAGTAATTAAATATATAACATAGTTTTAAACACTAGCTATATAGGTTAAGTGGAATAATAGGGCGCTTATAGCATAGTATAAATAAGGACTTAAGGCTAAAGTCTAGGATATAATTATCTTAATGGAAGATGCGGATACTCTAAAAGAGTTAATAGATTAGTTAATAAAGATTAATAACAGAATCTATTAAAGGGAATAAGCTAAGAGAGGGTAAGATAGAGTTCTATAGTTATATAAGGCGCAGAGTACGCAACAACAGACATAGAGTTAAAAACTATAGAATAGCGCAGAGCTAATGGACCTAAGCGGTATTAAAGAAACCTAAAGATAGGAAAAGAAACTATGGAAACCTAGAGGTTAAGGATTAAGTAATTAAAGGACCTAGGAGTAGAGGCTAAACTAGGGATCTTAGCAGTAGAAGACATTTAGGTAGACTCTATAGCAAGAAAAATGGTTTAAAGATAGAGCTTATATAAATTATAGAAAACAAGGTTATTTTGCCAGAGACTATAGAGGTAGTTAGAGTAACTATATAGTAAAGGGAACTAGACTAGCAGACAGCACGTATATATAGAGGAATGACGGTGCACTATAAGGAATAAAAGAGTGTTTAATTAATAGTTTTGCGTATTATTACAACAACGTATACTAAATTTATAAGGACGCTAAGTATAGTGTAAGCTATTGGCTATAGGAGCCATTATTACCTAAGTTTAAAGAAACCAATAAACCAGCTTATAGATTAGACATTAAAGATAATAAATTTAATATAGGCGAAGCATTTACCAATAATAAGGCAATAAAGGCAGCTTACTAAAAATATGTAGACCTTAGAGAAGTCGAAATAGAAGTAAAGACTAAGACCATTATAGAATAAGGTTTAGTAATGGGTATAGCGATACTATTAGATACAATTTCTATTACTTTATAAGATGATAGGAGCAATGTTTAGAAGAAACTAAGTAAGTAGACAACTACTAGTGCTAGCTTATTACTTAATAAAGGTAAAAGGCTATAGGCTTAAGATTCTTAAGTAGAGATAAGAGAAGCTTAAGATTTTTAAAATAAGATAAGACATACCTAAAGACCCACAATAGACGAGGACTAATGGGAAAAGGTAGTAATTTAGTTTAGTAATAAACAAATAAGTATAGGACGTAAGTTTAAGAACTGCAAGTTTAGAGAACGAGTAAGAATATTAGCAATCCTAGGTAAACATAGTATTTAGCCTAAAGATTAAACAGTTAATACTAGGATTAAAAAGTAAGATAACTACAAAGATCTAGCTGCAAGATGTAGAAAATAAGAAACTATAGATAAGTTTAGAACAAGAATTATTATATAGTAAGAGTAGAAGCTAAATAAGAGGTTAGCTATACCAGGTTATATAAGGGATAGAGCACCTATATAAAGAGTTATTAATAGGCCAAGTATAGGGACACCTAGGGTAAAATAGTTAGATAAACTAGAATAAAAAGAGGATCTAGATATTCTAACTAGGTTTAAAGAAAGATATACTAAAGGATATTATAATATAGCAATAATAAGGTACTTTCTAATAGATAAACTATATACACTAAACTAGTTATATGGAAAGTGGTATAGGCAAAGACACAATAACAAATAGGCAGATTTTTATATATGGCTAGATGAAAAAGTTGTCCAAGACTAACCTATTATAGAGAAACACATAAGTTATATTAAAGGAGCATTAATTATAACATTAAGGAACCTAGAAGAGGGATCTAGAGACTAAAGAAGTAAGTAATAAGTCTTAGTACCTATAGCAGAGATACTAGTAGTTAGGTTAACTAGGTATAGGTTTAAACTTAAGGATAAAGATAAACTAAGAGTTAACCTAAAATATGCAGCGTATTATATACTATTATAGATAGCTTATATAGATAACATATGTAACATGCATAGAGCACCTAAAGATAAGAACCAGAAGTACTTAGTAAGGATATATTAGGCACTAAAGGAAAAGCAGTTTAGGAACACCAAGTATATACACAGTTAGCACTTAGTAGAAGTATAAGGTTAAGGAGACTTAACACTTTAACTAGGAAGATTCCTTATAGAAGAATGCCTAGATGGATAATAGTAGTAGGAGTGCCTAGAAAACACTTGTCTATAGTATATAGAGGAAAAGAAATAAATTAAGTATTAGCTAAAGTTAGACTAAGTATAGGCAGGATCTAGCAGCTAATAGTTAGGAAAAGGGGAGGCGTATAGGACTAGAGGGAACTAGTATTAGAGCCTTAAACCCTTAAAGAAATTTAAGAATAATACCTAAATTTATAAGTTAAGTGGCAAGATTGGTAGTTTAAAGCATTAGTAGATAGTGGAGTAACTAGAAACCACATATCACTAAAGGTAGTAGAAAGGATGGGGTTACTATATAAACAGAAGGAATACCTATATCCACTTATAATAATTTTAGGAGATTAAATAGCCTATAGAGGAGGCATTATTAATCTTAAAACAGGACCTATTTAGATAACTATTAAAGGGAGACCAGTTAGAATGTCTTTTAATATCCTACTATTAGGATAGGACAAGGTAATACTAGGAATACCTTAGTTATAGAAGTACAATCTAAAGATTAATTAGGTTATAGGTTAGGTTAATATTAAAAATATACAACGGTATAAAGTGCGATAGTAAACCAAGTTAGTATAGTACTAAGTTAGAGCGATATATAAAGAGACTAAGCGAGGCTTAAGTTATGTACTAAAGAGATACCATAAATATGGTAAAAAGTTATGGTTACTAGAAAGTGAAAAGCTGTTAAAGTATGCAGCTTAGGACTATAAAATAGAATTAAAAAAGGGAATAAGTCTAAAGTTCTTTCTAATCTACAAGCTTATTAAAATAGAGTTAGTAGCGCTTAAGGAGTTTATTTAGGAGAACTTATATAAGGGATATATTAGACTGTTATAGTTATTAGTAGGATATCCAGTATTATTTATCCTAAAGAAAAATGGAAAACTTAGGATGTGTATAGACTATAAATAGTTAAACAGTATTACTAGGAAGGATAGGTATCCTTTACCCTTAATTAGCGAAATCTAAGATAGGATAGGCAACGTAAAGATCTTTATAAAGATAGATCTAAAATAAGCGTACTATTAGATTAGAATTAAGGAAGGCAATAAATAAAAGGCAGCCTTTAGGTCAAAGGAAGGACTATATAAGCCATTAGTTATGCAATTTAGGCTTATAAATGTACTAGCAACATTCTAGAAGTAAATTAATAGTGTATTAGGAGAACACCTAGATAAATTTGTTATAGTATACCTTAATAACATTATTATCTACTTAGAGAGTGAGGAAGAACATAGAGAACACATTAAATAGGTCTTAAAAAGACTACAAGAAGAACAGATGCCAGTAGTAATTAAGAAATGCGAGTTCTTTACTAGGAAGACCGATTTTATTAGATTTATTATTAAACTAGGCCAACTCAGTATAGATCTAAAGAAGATTAAGGCTATAGTGAATTGGTAGGAACTAGAGAACGTTACGTAGTTAAAATTATTTCTAGGGTTTTACAATTATTATAGAAGGTTTATAGCGCAATGGTTACAGGACATTAAGCCGTTTATAAGGTTAATAAAGAAAGAAGAACTATAGGCATAGGGGAAGGAGCAATAAGAACTATTTAAGAGAGTTAAAGAGTTGTTTACTTAGGAGCCAGTTCTTAAGATCTATTAACCAGGTCTAAAGACAGTTGTAGAAATAGATACATTAGACTTTATACTAGGGGCATACTTCCTATAGAAATATCAAGATAAATGGCACCCAGTGGCATACTATAGTTAAAAGATGATACTACTAAAGTTAAACTATAACATCTATAATAAGGAGTTGTTAGGTATAGTGGCAGTACTTAAAAAATAGAGAGCATTCTTATAAGGCATAGAGAAACCATTTATAGTTAAGACGGACTATAAGAACCTTATAGGATTCCTAATAACAAAGGAACTTAACTAAAGACAGGTTAGATGGGCGGAAATGCTTAT
>Ga0307507_10006578_pt1 | contig 17706 bp, 11 predicted proteins | sample 7_EM_MG_FD_207223 | JGI IMG/M metagenome (GOLD analysis project Ga0307507, IMG submission 207223) | Populus trichocarpa ectomycorrhiza microbial communities from riparian zone in the Pacific Northwest, United States - 7_EM | ecosystem: Host-associated > Plants > Roots > Unclassified | place...
AATCAATTATTTCTTGCACTTCTCGCCCCCCCCCCCCCCCCCCCACGGGCACTATTTCCAAGACACCATACCCACGCACTACCGGTATTCCCCCCCAGAGGAATCCATTCAAATTCCCTCCAACAACCACGATCGGGCATACCTGGCGGGTGATTCTGCACCAAGATTCCTTCTTTCACGATTTGCTTAGCCCGCAATCCCTTGCCCCTATCAGGTTGGATAGATGTACACTCAACCCCCGCCCTCACGGCAATACCTGGAGTAAGTCCTCCTTGCTAGTGTTAGGGAAATGGTGGAAGTTTTCAGGCTCGACTGGAACCAAATAAGAACACTTATTAGTGGTGGGTTGGTGGGGTGGAGGGTACCGAAGACCCAAAAGAGGATTCTAGTCACCGAAAGGGTAACATACTATTATAAATTAAGAGGATATCTTTGAATCGATTGTGATACTTGAGAATTGTCGGGATATAGATTTGCGTAAAGGTTATGCGAGAGTATTGTTACAGCCACTCGGCAAAATAGTCGCTGTGAAATGGAATTTATCTTTGCTAGTAGAACGAGATCCTCCACCCAGGCCTCAATTGCGCAATACTCCTCCGCCAAAGCCACCAAGATCTCCGTCATCAAAGGAAAACTCAATTTCACGACGGTTTTTGCTGAGTTAGTGCCAAGGCTAACGGTGCGAATGGGGAAATGGATGAGTCGTAATTTGAATGGCAAACTGACATAACTGTTCTACACAAGCTGTAATATCTATCTATCATTGATAAGAGAAAATAAAAGAAGAAATGATCTAAAACGTAAAACAAGTGAAAAGAGGCGATCGCATCATACATGAAAGGGAGGATCTATGATGGGAAATCGAAATTAGGATTAATGAAACGGAACAAAATGCAAGGGTGAAAAATACCCTCCACCAGTTCACTCCAACCACCGGTAACAGAAACTCAAAATTCTTAACTCAATTGCAGCAGTAAATATCCGGGAGGCATTCCAGCAACCACGCATGTGCCCTGTTTTCTGAAAACATGACGAATTACACGCTTGGAAAATTTGCGAGCTCGGGGGTAAGGGCTAGCCCAGAAGGGAAATAAGCAGTGCGGTGCGTCAGGGAAAAAAGGTTAAGACTACAGGGTAGACTATAGAGACGCGGAGGATGAGGGACAGGGGGATAATGGAGTAAGGCTGTGGGCATTGTACTGGGATAGCAGATAGCCGCGGTCAAAGACTCAAAGAGGGCAAAGAAGCCCGGAAATCGTCGACTGCAAACCAGGCTGGGATTGGAGGTTGCCAGGCTTGCAGTAGATTCACCACTTCTTCATGTCCCTCTTCAGACGCATGCCAGAGTGGTATGTGGCCATTTTTGTCTGGTTCGGTGGGGTTAACGTCTTCCCGGTTTAAAAGTTGCTTCACCACTGACTCGTATCTATGAATGGCAGCGTGTGAAAGTGGTGTATTGCCCTCATCGTCTGGCTTGTCGGGGTCGACGCCTTGCCGGTCCAAAAGCTGCTTCACCACTGAGTCGTGCCCGTTAATCGAAGCCCACGAAAGCGGTGTCTTGCCTTCATTGTCTTGCTTGTCGGGGTTGACGTCTTCCAAATCCAAAAGTTGGCTCACCACGGACTCGTGCCCTTCCATCGCAGCCCATAAGAGTGGTGTCTTGCCTTCATTGTCTGGCTTTTCGGAGTTGACCTCTTGGTGGTCCAAAAGCTGCTTCACCACCGAGTCGTGCCCGTCACTTGCAGCCCACAAAAGCGGTGTCTTGCCTTCATTGTCTTGCTTGTCGGAGTTGACGTCTCCTCGATCCAAAAGTTGGCTCACCACGGACTCGTGCCCTTGACTCGCAGCCCATGAAAGTGGTGTCATATCCCACTTGTCTGGATTGTCGGGGTTGACGTCTTCCCGGTCCAAAAGTTGCTTCACCACTGACTCGTGTCCCTCAAAGGCGGCTCGTGAAAGTGGAGTAATGCCCCTATTGTCTGGCTTGTCGGGGTTAACGTCTTCCCGGTCTAAGAGCTGCTTGACAATTAACTCGCATCCTTGACTCGCAGCCCACCAAAGTGGTGTATTGCCCTCGCTGTCTGGCTTGTCGGGGTTGACGTCTTGCCGGCCCAAAAGCTGCTTCACAACCGAATGGTGCCCTTTAATCGCAGCCCACGAGAGTGGTGTATTGCCCTCGTTGTCTGGCTTGTCGGGGTTGACGTCTTCTCGGTCCAAAAGTTGCTTCACAACTGACTCGTGTCCCTCAAAGGCAGCCCGCGAAAGTGGGGTCCTGCCCTCGTTGTTTGGTTTGTCGGGGATGACGTCTTGCTGGTCTAAAAATTGCTTCACTACTGACTCATGCCCTTTCATTGCAGCCCATGATAGTGGTGTGTTGCCCCCATTTTCTGGCTTGTCGGGGTTCACGTCTTCCCGGCCCAAAAGCTGCTTTACCATTGACTCGTGTCCCTCAAAGGCCGCCCACACAAGTGGTGTAGTGTCAGTTGTGTCCAGCTTGTCAGGGCTGACAGCTTCCTGTCTCAGCAATAGCTCCACCGCCTCCCCCTGTCCGCCCCTCACCGCCCATGCTAGTGGCGTTATGCCAGTAGAATCTCCCTGGTTGACATCACAGCCACTCATTCTCAACAAATTAGTCATAACTTCAACAATCCCGAAGAAAGATGCACAGTGCAGTCCACTAAATAGCGAAGGACTATTGGCTTCCAAGGAATCACCCATATCCAATTCTTGTTCAAAAAGTGAGTTGGCGGCTACATGGTTCTCGTGCTGGTCTAAGAGTTCCATTACAAGTAGTACCGCGCGATCTGAAAGCTCTTTCTTTGTATGGATGCCCCAATATCGCGAGCTATATTTGAGGAAGGGCATGCTTGAGAGGTCAGGTTGGGGTTTGGCCGGAAGGGCCTTGGCCTGATCCGAATTTAGATAAGTCAAGTAGGTTTCTGCCATCTCCAAGTGAGCTCGAGAAAAAAGGTTGCGATGAGTAGAGAGGTACTCGCGAAGTGTGTGGTGGATCAACCGGGCGGTGGAGGCTTCCTTATCTACTGTGACTAGTCCTTGACAGCAGGAGAGAAATGTCTCTATCCCAGGTGCATTGTCGTTATTGAAATGTTTAGATCCAATTTCCACAGCGAGTGCATGACACAATTCATCTACTCGTAATGGCCGTTCCGAATGACATATCCACATTAACGTGGTCATGGCAAGCTTTGCTTTCTCTCCTTCTTGAGTCTTTATCCGTTCAAGTGTTGTCTCGTATGCATCTCCCAGCCTTAGCCCATCTCATGTCGCATTTAGCTTATTTCGCCTTCGATGGATTGTCGTCTCTCGCAGAATTGTTTCGACCTTGAGTGAAGCTAGCAAGAATCTGTATTTTTTACCTATCAGTGTACTATTCACAAGAGTCTACCGGTACGTACATTTCAGAGATCCCTCCGGGAATGCTCTTCATAATATCATTCTCCAACACACTATCCATCGCCTCGGGAGTTGTATCATTTCTCAGCCTCGCGCGCAGGTATGTAACTATATCGTCCTCTCTAGACTTTATGGATATACTAATTGTTCCCCCACCTAGTCCCCTCTCAACCACCCCCCGGATATGTGACCTTCCTGTCATGAACATTCGTGTATTTGGTGACCCGCGGAGAATTTGTCCCAATGCGTCAAGAACCTCCAATCGATGCCTTGGAGCACATTCATCAAGAGCGTCAACGCAGATGAATGTGCGTTGTAAAGATGTGACAGCAGCGCACATTTTCACAATATCTGGAAGTTGCAGTCTCCGACCACCAATCGCCTTCTTCTGTCCCCGAAATTTCTGCACGATTTCCGCAGGAATTGCTCCTAACCCACTCAGAAGCTGTTTAAGCAGAGAGCCCAGCATATTTGCCGGAGACTGGGCCTCCCGGGAAGCGAAATCATAGTAAAAACAAGCGACCGTCATATCCTGTTCTGTGACCTGGTCGCATAAATAATCTACAACCACGGAACTACCAGCGCGACCTGTCAGCAATCATGCCCTTTGTTCCTCACTGGTTTCTTGTACCAGATGTAGCTCTTGCCAACCCCCGGGTCGCCATAGCAGAACAAGGCTGCATGGTCTGATCCCCCATCCTCGCTACTATTATACCAGCTTCTGAACTCTCTCGTTTCCAGTAACCAGTCCCCTATACTATCCACCCGCTGCTCGCAAATATCGTGATGTCGCACCTGGGGTTCTAAGGGTGACAACCAGGCCAAGATTTTGGACTCATCATCATCGGCACTAGTAAGGATAATGTTATTCGACACATTGGAAGAATTGATGTTATCTGTAAAAGCTCGAGACATCCCTCGCTTTTTTGCTGCATGAAATCCTGTAAAGAATAGGGTGCTGAAGACCTTTGGATCGGTTGACAGTGTTCTATTAAATTTCGGAAAAGCGGGGTTCATCACCCAGCCCTACAACTACCCAGTTGCACCCAATCAATTGACCAGGAATTTGTGAAACCAAAGTTCGAGTTCTCGTGTTTCTACTTGTCGGGTGCCGCTGGGGACGAGGCTCCGGAAGAACAACCTTGTCCCCAGCCAGCCTCGCTACTCTCTCATAAAGACGAATGGCGAATACCGTACCGGTACGTATCCAATACCCTTGCCTGTATGACTTCAAGTACTAGAGCACTTAGTCAGTCTAAAATCCGTCCATACGTCACGAATTATCACCTCTCTGAACCTGAGCAACAGATTTGTCTTAGCATCATGTGTAACTAAATCCATGAAGCGAAACACCAACCGAGGTTACGAGGCTCGTATTACAGAAGGGATAAGTCTTTATCCGGGGCTGGTAGCCCGTCGTGTGCTGCGACCAGGAGACCTACCGGTAGTGGAGAAAATAACTATACCGGCATCCGGAAAGTATCCTTCATTGGCAAGAAACAAATTACTAGAGTACTAAACTGAGACATTCTCCCAGCGCCCCGACAACTGAGGGATAAAATGAAGATAATAAGATGCAGTGGAGGAATAGTAATCATATCGCTTTTGTATACGGTGAAAAGGGGAGGAGGGAGTAAATGCAAAAATCAATCACAATCGGTTTCCCCTTCGCGAATCTCCTTTCTCAGCCTTACGGCCGAAAATCAGGCGAATCGATACAAGAACCCTCTATTAATAAACAGTCTCGGTGGGGAATCCGAGAGCTTCTTTTTGTCCGCTGGTGTCTTCCGGCCCGTTCAGAGCACCCTGGTATCTCGGTTGTCGTACGTGATACCTACGAAACAACTACGGTCCATCTTGTTTCACACCCACCCCACTCAGGCTCACTTTTTCTCCCAGCACTTGGACCTCCAGCTCCAAAAGCCCAGACCAACAAGAACAAATCTCGAGAAATCAGACGGGAGAGACTTGCCAGTTTTCGCAACCCGAAGTCTCGCAATGGGAAAATCGACTAAATACTAAGCGATGCCCAATCCCTTTGCCGATCACTATGCCCAAGAGATTAGCGGAATAATGCTTTGGTTTTACAATGTCGAATTAACTGCCAACCAAGAAAGGATAATTTTTTAGCTCACGCTATTCTTGTATCTACGATCTTTGAATAGCTTAGGCCAGACAGTGGTAGCTTAGGTGCATGAATATCGACTTTATCTCTCTTCTCCCCGCAGGTCAGCCAACTTTGTCCTTCGCAATTTAGCTGCAGCTTTCCCCTTTGCTATTCATTTCCCCCCTTCGTTGTCACTACCCGCTCTTCAAAGTCATTAAATATCACTCGCTTTCTACTTGCAGCTTCCTACGATATTGCGATATCACTTTGGTGTGCTAGCTCCGGTTGCTACAATACGCATCGTTGGCCCCCCCGTTAGTATCAGAGAACGTGCCCTCCAGAAAACTTCTCAGTGCTTATTTCTAGTTGGCACGCTACGCAAAAGACTTGTTTATTCGTAGACTAACAATTAACTAGCAAATAAAACACCGAAATGAGGAAATGTGACTAGGAGAGAAGCTGAATAGCAGCACAGTAGGAATTTCGGATCATCTTAGCTGTCTTGTCATTCAGGAAACATATTTAGGGGCTGCTGAAGCCTGGTGAATATCGTTCCAGCTTGTTAAAGTTAGTCGATACCTGTAATGTAGTTTATTCTCTCAGGTTGAGATAAGGTTCTGCGTAATGAAAAGGACACAAGGGAAAGGCAAGCGCTGTTAGAGTTTAATCGTGGGGTAGGATGGACTTAGACCAGTATTGGTATGTAAGCGGGAATGATTGGATACTGAAAAAACGATACAGGGTCAGGAAACGGAACATAAATTCTTGACGGAACACATGTGATTGATAGAAGGGGCATCGCTTGGTTCGGACTCGTACGCCCACGATCAAACCTTTTCGATCAAACGTAGTGTTGTTCACGAGCCGGCTCGAGCCGAGTCTAGAGTCCAGTCCGCTCGTGGACCCCTGTTCGAGCCGCCAAGAGCCGCCGAGAGACCGGTTGCCAAGAGACTCGAGCCGGCTCGGCTCGTGCACAACACTAATCAAACGTCCACGATCAACCTTTGGTTGACAGGCTTGGATAAACACGGGGAATTAGAAAAACTGGATAGGCGGGAAGAAATAATGGAGAAGAAGAAAGCAAACAAATTCCCGCCGCAATCGTGCCCCTGGAAATGATCATGGTCATCCTTCTCATGGATGTCATGGATGCCCGCAAGAACAAGGGAGGTGAGAAAAATGGCCCTTTTTTTTACCTTTCTGGAACCATTACTTCCACACCCTTACAGAAAACTAGCCGCAAGCAGGGGCACCAGTGAGGGTACTCGTAATTTTCTGACGTTTGCGAACACAGCTGCTATTGCATACGGGCGAGAAATTGCCCGGAGCCTCAATATTTTGGTGGCATGCAATAATAGTCGTGTTTGCAAACGCCAGAAAATTACGAGTATACACAAAAAGCAGTGAATGCGCTTCCGCCCCCGCAATATGTTGCATCTATCCAGCCGAAGCCTTTCTGAACCAGGATCCCTCTTCCGCCCGTGGAATAAGGACTCGCGCTGATCTCAATTGCGCAATACCTCAGCCCCTCCTCAGGCTACGGTAATCCCCGCGGAAAAGATAACTCATTCCACGACGACTTCTACCAAGTGACTATCCTTCCACTAATTGGTAGACAGTAGTCGAATTCGCATCTTAGAGTCAGCCCGCCACCGACACCATTCTAGCCCCTCTTCAAACCTTCACTTACCCACCCCACCGTTCTAGAAGCACCTTCTACGACTCGCACACAATGTGCGATCAAGGTCAAAGAACATACGGAGTATGGAATAAGAAAACAAGCACGGATGCCATCATAATACGCGCTAGCCCTAGCCGAGATGCCAACTGGAAAGGAAATAGACGACGTTAACTTAAGGGAGCATTTAAGAGCATAAGAAAAATATTATACCAGTGCCCTACTAGTCGGTAATATAACCCGAAGCCAACCCTATAGCCTCTGATATTGCTATCTTAACAGAACGACAAGAATAACAATCAATATAATATACAAATTTCCGAGTCCAGCGCCACCTCCTTACCTGCGAGATTCCGACATTTAACTTTTCTTCCGTTCATACCAGTCCCCATTCCCGAAATTCCTCCCATCCACGTTTGCCCAACAATTCCGCCACATACTCGCCATTTCTGCCACAGCCGTAATGCGCTCCGGAAAACAGGTAACCAATCAAGACTCCGTGTGATAAGCAACGATCTTGTATACTTCTCGCCCCCCGTACACGCTATTTCCTGCACACCATACCCACACACTACCGGTACTCCCACCGGGAGAATTCTAGCTAAATTTCTCTCCAACAGCCGCAATCAGATATACTCAGTGGGCCGTTCCGCGCTGAGATTTCTTCTTTCACAAATGTCTTAGCCCGCAAACCCTTGTCCCAATAAGGTTGGATAGATGTACAGTCACCCCCCGCCCTCTCGACAATACCCGGAGTAAACCCTCCTTGATAGTGTTAGGGAAGTTGTGGAAGTTGTCTGGATGGTTTAGGGAACCAAATAACATAACACTTCTTAGTAGCAGATTGGTAAAATACAAAACACCGAAAACTTCCGAAGTAGGTTTCTGGTCACCGGAAGGATAACATACTGTTCTAGATGAAGGCGCATATCGTCGGATCGTTTGTGATGCTTGGGGATTATCGTGATATAGATTTGCGCAATGGTTGGGCTAAAAGTATTGCTATAGCCACTCAATAAAAGTCATGGTGAAATGGAATTTCTCATTGCCAGGGAACGGGACCCACCTCCACAGCGGCCCCAATTATGCAACACTCCTGGGCTTAGGCCATGAAGATCTCCGTTAAAGGAAAACTCGGTTTCACGAAGACATCTGTTGAGTGAGTGTAAAGGTTAATGGTGCGAATGGAAAATGAAGGAGTAGTAATTTGTGTGGTAACTGACCTAACTGTACTATACAAATGGTAATATCAATCTCTTATTTATAGGAAAAAAAAAAAAGAAGTGATTTTAAAACGAAAAAGAGGAGGAAGGAAGCGATCGTATCATAAATGAAAGGGAGGATCTATGATGGGGAGTCGAAAGTAGGAGCGATAAAGCGCAACAAAACTTGCAAGGGCGAAAATAAAATAGCAAGATACCCTCTAACCACTTTATTCCGTCAGTAATGGAAACCCGAAATTCTTCATTCAATCGCAGCAACAAACGTCCGGGAGGTTTTCCGGTAACCACACGGGTGCCAGGTTTTCCGAAAACACGACAAATTGGACGCATGGAGAATATGCAAGTTCCGGGATAAGGGCTGGCTAAAAAGGAAAGAAAGAGTACATCAATTAAAAGAGGTTATGATCACAGGGTAGGCTGTAGAGGCCTGGAGAAGATGTAGAGGAGGAGCAGCAAGTGGATGATGGGAAATGCAGTGGGCACGATACTGGAATGGCAAATGGCTGTAATCAAAAACTCGAAGAGGGTAAAGAGGCACGGATATCGTCGATGGCAAACCAAGCTGGCTTTGGAGGTTGCCAGGCTCGCAGTAGATTCACTACTTCTTCATGTCCCCCTTCAGATGCATGCCAGAGTGGTTTGTGACCATTTTTGTCTGGTTTGGAGGGGCTAACGTCTTCCCGGTCTAAAAGTTGCTTCACCACTGACTCGTGTCCTTTAATCGCAGCCCACGAGAGTGGTGTCTTTCCCTCATTATCTGGCTTGTCGGGGTCGACATCTTGCCGGTCCAAAAGTTCCTTCACCACTGACTCGTGCCCGTTAATCGCAGCCCATGAAAGTGGTGTCTTACCCTCATTGTCTTGTTTGTCGGGGTTGACGTCTCCTCGATCCAAAAACCGCTTCACCACTGGCTCGTGACCTTTAATCGCAGCCCACGAGAGTGGTGTATTGCCCTCATTATCTGGCTTGTCGGGGTTGACGTCTTGCTGGTCCAAAAGTTGCTTCACCACTCGCTCATGCCCACTAGCTGCAGCCTCGGTGAGGGGTGTAATGCCACGGTTGTTTGGCTTGTCGGGGTTAACGTCTCCCCGATTCAAAAGCTGCTTCACAACTAACTCGCGTCCTTGGCTCGCAGCCCAGGAAAGTGGTGTATTGCCCTCAGTGTCTGGCTTGTTAGGGTTGACGTCTTCCCGGTCTAAAAGCTGCTTCACCACCGACTCGTGTCCCTCAAAGGCAGCCCACCAAAGTGGTGTTCTGCCCTTGTTGTCTGGCTTGTCGGGGTTGACGTCTTCTCGATCCAAAAGTTGCTTCACCACTATCTCGTGTCCTTGGCTCGCAGCCCATAAAAGTGGTGTCCTACCCTCGTTGTCTTGCCAAACGGGGTTGACATCTTCTCGGTTCAAAAGTTGCTTCACCACCAACTCGTGCCCTTCCATCGCAGCGAACGAAAGTGGTGTCTTGCCCTCATTATCTGGCTTGTTGGGGTTGACGTCCTGTCGGTCCAAAAGTTGCTTCACCACTATCTCGTGTCCTTGGCTCGCAGCCCATGAAAGTGGTGTCCCACCCTCGTTGTCTGGCCTGTCGGCGGTGACGTTCTCCTGATACAAAAACTGCTTCACCACTCGCTCATGCCCACCAGCTGCAGCCTTGATGAGAGGTGTAATTCCACGGTTGTTTGGCCTGTCAGGGTTAACGTCTTCTCGGTCTAGAAGTTGCTTCACCACTAACTCGTGTCCGTTACTCGCAGCCCACCAAAGTGGTGCCCTGCCCTCTTTGTCTGGCTTGTCAGGGTTAACGTCTTCCCGGTCTAAAAGTTGCTTGACCACCAACTCATGACCTTTCATTACAGCCCAGGAGAGGGGCGTATTGCCCTCATTGCTCGGTTTGTCAGGGTTAACGTCTTCCAGGTCCAAAAGTTGCTTCACCACTAGCCCATGCCCACCAGCTACAGCCTTAGATAGGGGTGTAATGCCCTTGCAGTCCGGCCTGTCGGGGTTGACGTCTTGCCGTTCTGAAAGCCGCTTCACCACTAACTCGTGCCCGCAAATCGCAGCCCACGAAAGTGGTGTCCTGCCCTCGTTGTCTGGTTTGTCGGGACTGACGTCTTCCTGGTTCAAGAGCTGCTTGATGACAGACTCATCACCTTGACCTGCAGCCCAAGAAAGTGATGTCCTACCTTCGTTGTCTGACTTGTCGGCAATCACGTTCTCCTGATGCAAAAGTTGTTTCACCACTAGCCCATGCCCACCAATTACGGCCTGCATGAGGGGTGTAATTCCACGGTTGTTTGGTTTGTCAGGGCTAACGTCTTCCCGTTCTAGAAGTTGCTTTACCACTAACTCGTGCCCTTTGCATGCAGCCCACCAAAGTGGTGTCCTGCCATCGTTGTCTGACCTGTCGGCGGTGATGCCCTCCTGATGCAAAAGTTCCCTCACCACTCGCTCATGTCCCCCAGCTGCAGCCTCGATGAGGGGTGTAATGCCACGGCCGTTTGGGTTGTCAGGGCTAACATCTTCCCGTTCTAGAAATTGCTTCACCACTGCATCGCGCCCTTCCATTGCAGCCGCAAAGAGGGCTGTATAGCCATCATTGTTTGGCCTATCAGAGGTGACGTCTTCCCGATCTAATAGTTGCTTCACCATTAACTCGTACCCATTATTCGCAGCCCACCAAAGTGGTGTATTGCCACTGTTGTCTGGCTTGTCGGGGTTGATGGCTTCCTGTCTCAGCAATAGCTCCACCGCTTCCCCATTCCCGCTCCTCACGGCCCAGGTCAGTGGCGCTATGCCAGCAGAATCCCCTCGGTTGGCATCACAGCCACTCACTTCTAACAGACCAGTCATGATATCAACAATCCCGAAAAAAGATGCACAGTGTAGTCCACTGAAAAGCGAAGGCGCATTGGCTTCCGGGGAATCTTCATCCGGATCCAATATTTGCTCAAAAAGTGAGTTTGCGGCTACGTGGTTCTCGCCCCGGTCCAAGAGCTCCATTGCGAGCAATATCACGCGATCCGAAAGCTCTCTATTTGCATGAATGCCCCAATATCGCGAACAATATTTGAGGAAGGGCGTGCTTGAGAGGTCAGGTTGGGGTTTGGCCGGAAGGGCCTTAGCCTGGTCTGAATTTAGATAAGTCAAGCAGGTTTCCGCCATCACCAAGTGAGCTTGTGGGAAAAGGTTGCAATGGGTGCAGAGGTACTCGCGGAGTGTGTAGTGGATCAACCGGGCGGTGGAGGCTTCCTTATCTACCGTGACTAGTCCTTGGCAGCAGGCGAGCAATGTCTCTATAGCAGGTACGTTATCGCTATTGAAATGTGAAGATCCAATCTCCACAGCAAGTGCATGGCACAGTTCATCCACCCATAGTGGCCGTTCTGAATGACATATCCACATCAGCGCTGTCTCAGCAAGTTTTGCTTTCTCCCCATCTTGAGCCCTTATCCGTTCCATAGTTGTCTCGTATGCATCTCCCAACCCTAGCCCATCTCTCATCGTGTTAAGCCTATTTCGCCTTCTATGGATTGTTGTTTCTCTCAAGATTTTTTCGACCTTGAGTGAAGCCAGTAAGAATCTGTACTTGCATCTGTCAGTATACAACTTACAAGGGTTTCCTGGATCCCCCTCTAGTACGTACGTTTCAGAGATCCCTTCGGGAATGCTCTTCATAATGTCATTCTCCAAGACGCTATCCATCACCTCGGGAGTTGTGTCCTTCCTCAGCCTCGCCCGCAGGTATGTGACTATATCGTCGTCTCTGGATTTTATGGATACACTTATTGTTCCTCCACCTAGTCCCCTCTCAACCACCCCTCGGATATGCGATCTTCCTGTCATGAACATTCGTGTATTTGGCGACCCGCGGAGAATTTGTCCGAATGCATCAAGAACCTCCAGTCGATGCCTTGGAACACATTCATCAAGAGCGTCAACGCAGATGAATGTACGTTGTAAAGATGTGACAGCAGCGCACATTTTCATAATATCTGCAAGCTGCAGCCTTCGGCCACCAATCGCCTTCTTCTGTCTCCGAAATTTCTGCACGATTTCCCCCGGAATTGCTCCTAACCCACTCAGAAGCTGTTTGAGCAGAGAGCCGAGCATATTTGTTGGAGTCTGGGCCTCCCGGGAAGCGAAGTCGTAGTAAAAACAAGTGACCGCCATATCCTGTTTTATGGCCTGGTCGCATAAATAGTCCACCACCACAGAACTACCATCGCAACCTGTCAGCAATAGTCTTTGTTTATACCGCACCGATGGTGTCTGATACCAGATGTAGCTCTTGCCAACCCCCGGGTCCCCATAGCAGAACAAGGCCGCATGATTGGCTTCGCCATTCTCATTACCATTATACCAGCTTCTGAACTCTTTTGTTTCCAGTAGCCAGTCCCCTATGCCATCCACCCGCTGATCGCAAATATCGCGATGTCGCACTTCGGGCTCTAAGGGTGACAACCAGGCTAGGATTTTGGACTCATCATCGGCAGCAGTAAGTATAATGACATTGTTATAACTATTCGACACATTGAAAGAATCGATGTTATCTGTAAAAGCTCGAGACATCCTTCGCCCCCCCGCTGCTTGATATGCTGTAGAGAACTGGTTGCTGAAGTGCTTTGGATCGGTTGACTAAGTCCCATTAAGTTTAGGAAAAGCGGGGTTCACCACCCAGCCCTGCAACTACCTAGTTGCGCCCAATCAGTTGACCAGGAATTTGTGAAACCAAATCTCGAGTGCTCGTGTTTCTCCGAGAGTTGGGTGCCGCTGAGGACGAGGCTCCGGAAGAACAACCTTGTCCCTAGCCAGCCTCGCTGCTCTCACAAATGGCGAATACCGGTATCCCATACCCCTACTCGTATGACTTCAAGTACAGGAGCACTCAGTCGGTCTAAAACCCGTCCAAACGTCACGAATTATCACCTCTCTAGACATGAACAACAGATTTGTCTTAGCATCATCGGATTCTGTAGTTAAATTCATGAAGCGAGACCTTAGCCGAGGTTACGAGGCTGGTATTATGGAAGGGATAGGTCTTTATCCAAAACCGGTAGTCTGTCGTGTGCTGTGACCAGGACCTAGTGGAGAAAATAACCATAGCAGTATCCGGAATGTATAATATCCTTCATTGACAAGAAACCAATTGCTAGAGTACAGTACTAAACTAAGACTTATTCTAAACATTCTCCCAGCGCCCCGACGGGCTAAGGGATAAGGCGAAGATAATAAGATGTGATGGAGGAATAGTAATCGTATCCCTTTTTTTATCTAGCGAAAAGGGGAAGGAGTAAATGCAAAAATTCATCACAATCGGTTTCTCCTTCGGGAACCTCCTTTATCATTCAGCCTTACGGTCAAAAATCGGGCGAGTCGATACAAAAACCCTCTACCGGTGTAGTAATAAACAATCTCCGTGGGGAATCCGAGGGTTTCTTTTGTCTGCTGGCGTCTTCTGGGCCGTTAAGAGTACCCTGGCATCTCCGTTATCGCACGTGATACCTCCGGAACAACTGCGGCCCATCGTGTTTTACACCCCACTTGTCACAACTTGTTCTCCAAAGTCATCAATTATCACTCACATTTTGCTTGCAGCTTGCAGCCTCCTGACAGGAGATCTCTTTGGTGTGCTAACTTCGGGTGCTACACCCCATATTTGGCCTAATTCTCCCAGCCTCCTATCGGTATTAGAAATGAACATGCCCTCCAGAAAAACCTCTGGGTGAGTGCCCGATTCCTAAAGCTCGCACCACGCAAAACACTGCCAGTTTCTTGTCAGTCTACGAATAAACAAAACAAGCACCAAAATGATCCAAAACCCCCGGGGGAGAAGCTAAATAACTGCATAGTAGGGAGTTTAGATTATCCTAGCCCTCTCGTTATTTAAGAAGCATATTTAGGGGCTGCTGAAGTTTGGTAAATATGGTTCCAGCCTGGTGAGGTTAATTAGCTGATGCCCGTAATAGTTTATCCTCTCAGGTTAAGATAAGGTTCTACACACTAAGGAAGACATGGGGAGGGTAAGTGGTATTAGGGCCTAGTCCCGGAGCAGAGTGCGTCTGCACAAGTATTAGATACTGGAACAACGAAACCAGGTCTAGATACGGAACGTCAATTCTGGGAAGAGCTCACCTTTAAACGGCGACGGGGAGAATGAAAGGAAACGCCAAGAGTTAAAGCACACTTTATGGAGGTAGAGCTTGTAAGTTTGGTAAGTTCCACAAACCTAACTGACATTAGAGTTATATACCAGCATTCTACGCGATAGCTCAGGCTACAGATTTTCAATCGAGACAGGGGTGGCACCATTAGGTACCTCTTGTCGAGAGCATTCTTTTGAGCCGTCAAACGTCCGATTTGCACCATTTTCAAGGTCACTTCTCTACACTTTTAGCCCTTGGCAGAATTTTGAAGTCTACTCACTATTCCACACGATATCATAGGCTACAGGCATGCGATCATCAAGCAGACACCTAGGTTAGATTCCCCTAGTCGAGAGTATTCTTTAGAGCCTTTAAACGTCCTATTTGCACCATTTTCAAGGCCCCTTATCCACACTTTTACACTTGGGCGGAATTTTGAACCTTGGGCCATCTGACATGATTACCTAGGCTACAGGCATGCTATCGACAAGCGGATACCTGCGTTAGATTCCCCTCGTCGAGAGCATTCATTAGAGCCCTCAAACGTCCAATTGGCGACATTTTTAAGCTCTCTATCTCTTCTCAAATGATATCTTCTGCTACAGGCCTCCTATCGTCAAGCGGATACAACCGTTAGATTCCCCTCGGTGAGAGCTTTCTTTTCAGCCTCTGAACGTCCGATTGTGGACATTTTTAAGCTTTTTAGCCTCTATCTTTCATCTTGTATAATAGCTTAGTAGTACTAGTAATTTACCAGTAGTTTAATAAATAAATACATTTAATAATAATCTACTAGCCTATGAATATGATATTATACTAGCCTGAATAGATAGTTTTGCCCCAGAATTGTGACCTGAAACATGTCTCACTGTTATTTTTGTTAGGTTAAACCTACTAAGCAAAAGATTAATTAAGACTGTGGGAGGCCTTTTTGTATTTCTCCAGTATTTCTCCGGTACCTTTTCTGGGATTCCTGTATTGTTCCATTATGGATTCTGTCCCCCTGAAGTATGTGACATGGCCTTATCGCTCCTGGGAGGCCTCCTGGCCTCCCTAATCAGATGGTGAGCAGCTTGCTTAGTAGGTAACCGATATTCTCCTAACGATCACTATTTCTTTAGCCCGATAGCTGTTGCGATAGCTAAGTCCGTTGACTCCTATCTAGCAACGTCGATCGCTAGGCTCATATAAGACAGTCGTGTCTTGATTTCCTGAAAGCGTGATGGATAAAGATCTTTGTATTGAAAGTATATGGTATGAAAGAACTTAGATGGTTGCGTGAAGAACCCAAATCTCATGCCTTTTTTTTTTATTTTTATTTTTATTTTTATTTTTATCATGTGTTCATTGTTTCTAGGTACAAGAAGCTTCGTGCAGCGCTAGCTATGGAAAGAACAAAACCTATAAATCAAAACAAACAACAAAAGAAACCACCTTTCCTAGTTCACCGTGTTTTTACTGAAAATACTTGGGCCAAAACCATTTGCCCGTCGTTCCCTACGAAAACAAAATATAAGGAAATTACAACGCTAAAACTACTTCTCATTTACGCGTTTTTTGCAAGGAAAGATATATAAAGGAAGAATAAAACATTCAGTCAACACGAAAAGCTAAAATAAAACCTCCGCGAGGAACAATGTCTTTTTTAGTCTTGGGTGGGGGAAGGCGCGGGGGGGAGTAGTGGTCGGGGAGCATGTCCGGGGGAAAGCCGGTTTTCGTGTCTGTGATGTACTCACCTAGTGCTCGTATGAGGAGGGGATCGGACCATATCGTTGCGTCGTGCGCCAGGGAGGAGACTTCTTCCAGCAGGAGATCTCGGACGCGTGAGCGGGCAGGGCAGGTGAGGATGGCGTGCTGAAAGGACTCTGGTCCGGTCTCGCACTGTGGACAGGTTGGGTTCGGGTTCTCGTCAAACCACGAGGGGTGGGCGGCAAGGTAGCTCTTTGCCGATCGCATTTGGTGGATTCTTCCCGCCACGAACTTGCCCAGCCCCATAAAGGGGTGTGGGGAACGGGAGGGGGGGTAATCGTAGTACGGGGGTGTAGGATCGTCGGTGACCCAGTCCTGGATGGGCATGTTCTTAGCGCGAGCCCGGAGGGCCTGGTAGGTTTTTCTCATGAGATCCGGGGGGGGGATGTTTGTCCTGGGTGGGGGGGGGGCGTGTAGCACAAGAGGAAAGCACGTAAGGCCTTCCTGTAGGGGGAAGGTGAGATGTGCCAGGGTGTCAACGGGGAGGTGTTTCCTTATCGGTGGAGAGGGGACCTTCGTGCGCCAGCTGAGGGGGAGGTAGACGGAGGAGAGGCCTATTGTGAGGTGCCTGGAAGAGTCCTGGGCCCTAAAGGACGAGAGGGAGGGGAAGGATTGTGGGAGTCTGGCCGAGGCCAGGCTGGTGTACGGGGGGGCGCAGGCCACCCTGAGGGCAGCGAGGCGCCTCCTGTATCTGCAGTAGGAGACGATGGGGGGGAGGCAGGCTTCCCGGGAAAGGATGGAGGTGGGGGTGGAGAAGAAGTTGTTTGTGGTCCATCTCTGGACCCTGTGCCAGAAGCCGTTCATGCTTCTGAGCGCGGTGTAGTTTGGGGTGAGGAGGTCCGCCCCGTAAGTGAGTATGGGGAGGAGGAGGCCGCTGGCGATGCGGTGGCAGAGGAAGGGCCTGACGCCGGCCCCTGGGGAGGAGAGGCGTTTGACGAAGGAGAAGATAGCTTGGGCCAGGGAAAGCCTGTGCCTCATCAGTAAAAGAATACCTTGCGTCAGATCCGTCCGCGTTGCGCCCTGACGCAAGCGACGTCGCTTCTGCGTTCTCTACGCCCTGTGCGCTCTGAATTTTGTTGCAACGCCCTCTATCTCCTGACGCGACGTCGCGTCGTACTGACGCCCTGTCTACACCTTAGCTCCGATTCTCTTCACTTTCTTCTCATGATGGCGCCAGCTTCACATTGCCTCTTCCGCCCGCCCTGCCGTATTTCTCCTGCTATCTCTAACGTCGGCCTGTGCCCCCGTTCCGAATCTTACGTGTATAGGGTAAACTAGCTAGTACTCTTTATTTTCTAGGCAATTGCTTTTATATATCATACATATACAACTTGACGATGTGCAAAACGCCGTCTGGCGAATTGTGGCGAGGAAGTTAGAAAACCCTCACCACAATTCG
>Ga0307507_10006579_pt1 | contig 17706 bp, 23 predicted proteins | sample 7_EM_MG_FD_207223 | JGI IMG/M metagenome (GOLD analysis project Ga0307507, IMG submission 207223) | Populus trichocarpa ectomycorrhiza microbial communities from riparian zone in the Pacific Northwest, United States - 7_EM | ecosystem: Host-associated > Plants > Roots > Unclassified | place...
CTACTGCCTCCTGCTCGCCCATCGTAATGAAACGTGCGAAAATCCGCCGATCGTTGAATAATCGAAATTAATCATAGAAGATCATGCCGATAGAATTGGAAAGATAACCCTTGCGAGTAACATCAAACCAAAGAAAACCAAACCTCAGAAGAGGAATTGTTGAACTTGAAGCCATCGTGTGATAGGAAACAAGGAACCTGACCGGTCCACGGTGATAAAATGACACCTCACATGGAGTTGAAATTTCAATCGTTGTGGTTGTAGGGGTGACGGGGGTTGTGCGATGGGTTGCTTTGACCACTTTGTACCCATTCTACGGGAGATCAGGGCTAAACTTGAACGTAGCGCATATCAGAGTCAGGCAAGGCCATCAGGTGAGGGTTTGCACGGTGTTATGTGCAAGTAGTAATTTTGAATTTTTCTTCAATTCAAGTATGATGACAAAATAGAAGGTCAATAGAATATTCTGTTGCATCGGGATACCGGTGTTCTTTCGGTGGATCGGTCAGAAATATTCTAGGCGAGGGGAAGAGCTGTTTGGGTGAGGGGACCACGACTCATGAGGCGGAGCTAAAAAATGGTTGTCTTGGCAGCTCAGACATGCAAAGGGCTCGCTACAACTACATTATTCTGCAGAGTGTCAACCATAAAGAAGGGAGAGAAGAGGACGAAGGAGAAGCTTATCCACCTATCCTATCCCTTCCAGTAACCCTCACTACCCCCTCCAATAAAGCTATCGAATTAGCAACAAGTCTCGCCATTTCCTCTGCCAGATGGATTTGGGAGATCCTTACGACGACGATAGCAGTTTCGATGTCGGCACTATACACCCTCGCCGCCCTCGCGTTCTTCCCCCGGACCTTCCCAGATCTCTCAATGACCGACGGAGAACTCCACCTCTCACCAGTGAAACTGAAGTTTACGACGCCTGGCAAGGTACAGTGACTGGCCAACTCCGCTCTTGATCTCTTTGATAGTTTTGTTATCTGCTTCTACCACTGCCCCGGTGATGCCCCGACCCCGCAGAGGACATTCCTCCTCACCTAACTCCTGATTTAGTTCCCTCCCCTTTGGAAACTGGGGTTCGTGTTTAAATTTAGTTTACCAAGGGTGAGGAAGCTAACTGTGGCTCAATGCCTAATTTCCTGTCAATAGGCGAAGCTCAATTCATAACCGCACCCGTCCCCGCTCGGTTAAATTTCAATCTTGACCCGGATTACCCTGAAGACGATGACGACGAGGAGTTGGTGAAGGGTATCGCAGATAGCGATAGTAGGCTTGTTTCTATGCTGGCAGCTCAGGAGGCATTCCGGATGGGGGGGTCGGGCCTAGGGGACGAGGACGACATTGTTCGTAACCCTAATCTTTCGGAAGAGGAGAAGAGAGAGTCACTACAGAAAGCGCTCAACATGGCTGCTAGTAGTGGAGATGAGGCTCGGATACGAAGGATATTAGAAGGTGAAGGGAGGGATTATGTGGATGTTAATGCGCCGGATGAGGAAGGGACAAGCCCGCTGATATATGCAAGCTGCTTCGTAAGTTTCGTGTCTTGCCTCTGACACATGCAAAGAGGGATTTGGGCTGAGGATTTTGGAATAGGGACATGAGGACGTTGTTTCCGCTCTGTTAGACGCAGGAGCCAATGTTGACCAACAGGATAGGCACCAGTGGAGCGCGTTGATGTGGGCTATGACGAACCGGCATAAAGGGATAGCAAAACTGCTACTAGATCACGGAGCGTCGCCGGAAATTCGGAGCTCTTCGGGTAGAAGAGCATTTGACTTTGTGTCACCTAATAGCGAGATATCTGACTATTTGCATCGGAGTGGGTATATTGGTACAGCAGGTGTTGGTGATGACTTTTACGACAATGGCTTAGCTCAAGAGAGGTTCGAGGAGGAAATGGCGGAGAATGAGATGAAGCGAAGGATGATGATGGAGAGTGCAATTAATCTGGAAGTGGACCTCTCGAGCTTAGGACTTGACGAGCGGCCTGAGGTGAGATTAAGGATAATCCCTTGAGGATTTAGGCTGTTCGACGGATTTGGGCTAACCCACGGATAGTCACCTGGGGACGAGGAGGGCGATGAGCTCCAAGACTTTGTGTGGGATAAGTGTCTGAACGATCAGATGTTTGTTTTCCAAGAACACGAATTGAACCGGATGCTGGATGTTGTCATAACCAATATGTTGCCACAGCGGTCACCGAGCCAGAAGCCTGTTCCTGCAAATGTTCTATTTCTTAGCGCTCGGTATGCGCATTACCATAGTTCACCTGAACTCCTGTCCCGGCTTCTCTTATCTGCAATGGATAAGATTAATAATGTGGTAGAAATGCATCAGTTGGATATGACTATTCTTGCGTTTTGGATTTCCAATGCAAATCTTTTGCTTCATTATCTCAAGAAGGATGCTGGCTTGGTGGGTGCTACGGTTGAGTTCCAGCAGCATCTTTCAGAATTGATAAACGAGATATTTATACTCATATTGCGGGATGCTGAGAGACGGATGGACAGAGTGATGGATCAGGCGATGCTAGACCATGAGACTATCCCAGGGTTTGAGGATGTTCACTTTCAGAATGAATGGTGGTTGTTCAAGCCCAAGCGGAAATCACCTGAACCTTCAATGCTTGAGAAGCGGTACCGACCACCATCTCCAAAACAGCGGGCGAAGCCCGCTCCCCGCAATATCACCTCCCTGCTATCTTCTACGTTGTTTGTTCTGGATCTGTATGACATCCACTCAGTGATCATTTCACAAGTTCTGAGCCAGCTGTTCTACTGGATCGGTGCAGAGCTCTTCAATCGCATCATGTCCAATCGGAAATACCTCGCTCGGACGAAAGCAATGCAAATCCGCCTTAATGTCTCAATCCTAGAGGACTGGGCACGAGCAAACAACCGTCAGCCAGAGCACTATGAGAGCGGAGCACTAACAACTAGCGGCGAGAATGTGGTTGACGCAGCAAGGCGCCACCTAGTACCCGTCATCCAACTCCTGCAATGGCTCCAGTGTTTCAGTTCCCTGGGCGAGGAGTTTGACGCTTTAAAATCAACAATTAGCCAACTCACACGCTTAAACCCCGAGCAGCTCCTCCACTCGACGAAGAATTATAGGCCAGAAGTTGGCGAGAAGGGACTCTCTCGAGAAGGAATGAGGTATCTTGTCGAACTTAAGATGAGGAACTACGACAAGAAACACAACCGAGCCAAATCTCTTTCCGCTGCACCTAAAAAGGGGGGTTCGTCGAGTAACACCCCCACATCTCCCGTCGCCGGCAGCAATGCACTGAGCCAAGACCAGCCCCCATCATCACCCCCGCAGAACAGCAACCCTACCATAGTAATAAACGAAGACGAAGAGGACGCTCCGGAGGAGAATTTGCTACTAGACCCAGGCCTCATGCTGCCATTCTCGTTACCGACGAACACAGATATGCTGATATCCTATGGCGCTGGGTTAGGCGGGATGAATCGCGAGAGAGAGAAAAAGTACCAGCCTTCGGTGCCACCAGAGTACCTTGCAAAACTTGACTTTTCGAATGGGTCAACGAGGAACGGCGGAGGTGGAGGAGGTGGGAGTGGCGTTTCGGGATGGGAGGAGGAGGATTAAATGGTGAATGAAAAGTGGAGTTTTGTTTGTTTTTCCTTTTTCTTCCATTTTTGTTTACACTCATGAAATAGTCGCAGTGGGGGTTTTTTGTCTTTTTGGCCTTCATCAGTTCTGTTCAATTCTGTGCTTGTGACCTCTTTTTTCTACATTCTACATTTTTTTACTTTACTTTAGTTTTGATGGGCAAGACAAGACACTGAATTGGCATGAAAAGTCCTTGTAGAATGGAAATATCATATACTACTACTACAATATTTGTTTTCTTTCTTTCTTTTTGGGGTTTCGATTTATTATTATTATTATCATCATAATCCATGTTGGAGGACTTGCCTCAGGAATTTAGGAGAAAAATAAATAAATAAGAGAGTCGGGGATTCAGAAACAATGATCCAGAGCACAGGCTACTACTACTATAATTTTGGTGGGGAAAAAAAAGGAACGGCTTTCCAAATTTCTAGATTGCGATTGAAAGCACTTTCCACAGGAATAAGAAATCTATAATACTATAGACGAGATTTAGACTATGGCACCGTATAAGTATTATAAGTGTGATAAGTTGAAAGCGGTCTACGAATAGGCTCATCCCGAAAATCTAGGAAAAAAATTTTAAAAATCTATTTTTATTTCCAACTTTATTTTTATTAAGCCATTGCAAATGGAATGGGATATTATATAGCACACCCACCCCAACCAACCAAAACTTATTCCGAGCTCTAATCTTCTATTTATAATGGTCCCCATTCACCCACCCACCCACCCCGCCGAGTCCTGATTTCAGCGGTATGTAGGACAGGGGCAGGAACAGGGACAGGAATAGGCAGTATCATGACGGACCGAACTATGAACACCGGGAATGATTTCTTAGGGGAGAGAGAGGGGGGTATATGTATATATCCGTTACTTGCTTGCAGATTCTCCGTTTTGTGGGTTGGGTTGGGTGTATGGATGGTATAAAATTCCCCCGGGGAGGTTCGTATTGTACAGTACATAGCTGGCTGTGTCTGTGTATATGGGGGGCGTGGGATGTCGGGACTGGTCCTACTCGAGTACTTGGGCTCGTGGATTCTTGGGGATCGCTGCGGGGTTCTTTGCTGTTCTCTCGTCGTGGCCAATTTAGTGAACTGTGATGTCCTGCCCTGTCCCGTCTGCGATGATGATGATGTGTGTGTGTATGAGGTTGGATGGGTTGTGGGGGTGGAGGAGGGGGCTTTGGTGGCTAAGTTGGTGGGGTATTATACTATGCCAGCGGGATGGAGGCCCTCCCGGCTATGATCAAGTGATGGGCTGGGTGGGGGGTGTTTTTTGTCACCTTTTGCTTGAGGGGAGAGGAGTGGAGAGATTTTTAGTTAGGGCATGGGATATCACTCGTTGTGGGATTTCGGTTGGAGGTTGGGCGGGGGTGATTGGATGGGGGGGGGGTTTGCTCATGAGGGAGGGAGTGTTTGCACGAGATTGATCTAATGGCTGGCTACGGACCGTTCAGCAATCCACTTCAATCTGTCAAGAGGAAGTGAGGAAGAATACATGGATAATTTATAACACGTTGAACCTCTCAAGCCACTTCCTCGCTCGCTTCTCTACCCTAAACAAAACTGCCCCAGGCCCAGGCTTACTAACTACGATCGCGCTCTCGATCTTTTCACTGGCAATATCTGGGAACTTCTTCTCGTAATACTCCTTCTTCCAGGCCTCCTTTACCGCGTGAACTTTATCCTGCGGGACAAGGTGCACGCTGCAGCCACCCCAACCGGCGCCGGTAAGGCGCGATCCGTACGACCCCGCCGAGCGCGCAATCTCGCAGAGCGTGTCGAGTTCGGGGCACGAGCAGTTGTACAGGCTTTTGCAGGACTCGTGGGATTCGTTCATTATGGCGCCGAGTTGGATTGGGATTTTGGTATCTGTGGGGTCCGGTGGAGAGGAGTCGAGGAGGGTTTTAAAGGTTACAACGCGGTGGGCTTCTTGGAGGATGTGCAGGGCGCGGGAGCGGAGTTGGAAGTGGTCTGCGAGGACTAGAGGGTTTGGCAGTTGGACAATTGTGGGGAGAGGGGGAGCTTACTGGGGAATTTAACCATGCAACGTTGGACCAATTCTTCTGTTGTCAGATCCAATATTTCGGCTATTTCTTCTCTTGTATAGCCTTCTTCTTTGTCTAGGTGTTTTTTCGTGACTTCTATAAGCTCCTCCAGTTTCCTGTCAAGCGGGAGGTCTTTTCCGGAAAAGTGCTTGTCCATGAGGCCTTTGAAAGAGTTACCCAGAGGTCCGGCATCTTTGGGGAGTTGGCTTAGATTCAGTTTCTTGGCTAGGATCTGCGCTGCAAGGGTGCACTCTACTACTCTGAGATTGTAGTTTATCGGCCCTGTCGTGTGTTTGTCTGCCGTGACAAGTGTGTCGGCAATGACGAAGGTGAGCTCTGGGGTGGTCTTGGGGAATGCTACCGGTGATGCGTCGAGGGTTGGGTGGAAAGAGATGTATAATGCACTGCCTTGGACTCCGAGAACGGAGGCCGATTGGTCCATTCTATCCACCACCCAGTAATCATTAGCCCCTCGCCTAATGCCCAAGGAAAAGCTAAGCGGAGCACTCGCCCCCCAGAATTAACCCCAACATATCTCTCCGACACCACTGCCAAATTAACAAGCTCCTTCTTATCAACCGTCCCATCCCCCATCGCCGCTAGGGATGCCAAAGCGCTAGCGCAGGTAAAAGCAGCACTGCTGCTAAGCCCAGCTCCCGAAGGAACGTTTCCATCGGCAAGGATCTCCATCCCGACGTTTTTCGGTGAGAGTTCCTTCTCCCGAAGTAGCTCGAGAGCTCCGCGGAGCCCGGATTTGAAGTAATTACTCCATTCCAACTGCGTAGCGTCAATTTCTAGCTCGCCCTCTGTAGGTAGCTGGAATTCTCGCCGAGGGTATTTTTCCAAGACGTTGGCGATCTTGATGGTGTTAGTGTTTGGGATCACGCGCACTGCGAGGAGAAAGTCAGAGCTTATAGCCATGGGGAGGACGGAGAAGAGCATGTAGTCAATGTGCTGGGTAGTTTTATTAGTATTTAGGTATTCAGGAGGGAAAGGAAGGGTTTTACCTCTCCGATAATGTTCACCCTCCCAGGACTTCTGGCGACGTAGTGTGCCGGAGCGCCGTACCTCTTCCCAAACTCTGCTAAAAGGTGCTTCCATCGTTGCTTTTGAGCGGCTCCGAATTCCAGTGGATATATTTCCTCAATAGTGAGTACTTCTGGAACCGGCTCGCTCATTCCGCCTGTCCGCCTGTTTCTCTCCCTCTCCCTCTCTCAGAGGCGAATTGTGGGGATCAAGAGTAGTGGGAAGGAGAGGGGAAGGAAAAGCAAAGAGTGGGGTGACAAAGCAGAGTAGAACAGACTGGTAGGATAGAGGGGGAAAGGCGGGGGGGATAGAGGTGTGGAGATGGGATGGCATCAGACGGCCCGGGTAAAAATTTTATGTCTTGCAGTAACCGGATGAAATCGCTGGGACCAATAGACCCCCCCGCCGATTTCGGGAAGCGTCATGGTGTAGGGGTTTGTTTGCAATTTCTCCCATCACCGGGACCATTACCGCGCCGGGGGTTGAGGGTAAATGAGGCAAGTGAGAGAGGCAAGTGAGGCGAAAGGGGGTGATTGGCCCGTGCGCTACTTGGGCCACCCAGAGAGGGTGTAGAGTACTAGTACTGTCGAGCCACTGTGGTGGAAGGAGTGCCGTATGATACTTGGGAAAGAATCAAGGCTGGCTTTCCGTCTGGTTATACTCACTGGATTTTGGCCAGTATCATAAGAACTCTTCAATTTACCTCATCGATGCCAACCGTATGGTGGGGGACATCCGTAAGCGGAGCACTTGGCGAAGAAAATATTGTCCATCTTCAAACGCCAAAGGGTTGTCAACCACTGCTCCTCTGAGAATTATGACTCTGTTGGATGATCCTCGACACATTGATAGAGAAAATAGGAATATCTTAAGTTTTCATGGAGATAAAGTTATTGGAACTTAGAAGTACGGGTAAGTTACTGTAGGTCATAATTCCGATGGGAGCAGGGAAATGTCCTGGACATGTTAATTTGACCACCGTTAACTTCCCCGACAAAAATTGTTAATATATGCAGGCGTCTTAACCTGTAAAATGCCCACTCTTTGGAAAATTAACATACTATTACTGAACTCGAATGAATGAATGAATATCCGCCCGTTCCTGCCGCGGATGTCCCCACCGCACGGTACTGGCGCTGGTGCGGTATTTGTCCCATGGTTCAGTAAACAAGTAACCCCGGTAGCGCGATATCATAAGACATCACTCGATTCGGCTAATTCGGCTGCGCCTACGATATCTTGCTGGCGCCTTGTGTCGACCGTCTATCGTACAAGTACCAATCTGCGCCCCGGAGCGTGGTGAGTTACGAGTTGTACTGTATTAGCTAATTAGCGTTCTCTCCCGGGGCGGATTTTTCAGGCATTAGGTGGCTCAAGACTCATGCCCCGTGCCGTTTGTCTTCCAACAGAGTGACGGCAACCGGTAAAAATCGGGGCCTTACTTGCGCCATCTCTAACTCATCCCGGGGCTTCACTGGAACTTCCATGATTCGTATTCCCGCTGCGAGAGAGCACAATTCGCGAAAAAGCCCTCTTCTTCTACTCCGCGGATGGATGGATGGATGGGTGGATGCTGATTGTTACGGATTATGTTATGCATTTTGGAGACCTGTGGTATTAATGGCTGGGCTGTTGTAATGACCCGCGAGTTTATGATATGTGCACTTTCTGCTGGATGTATTCTCGAAAGAATGGGACTGGTCCCCTCAGGCAGATTTTCTACTTGGCGATGGGTGGGTGGAAATCAGTTTCCGTATTAATCAATGATCTGCTCCTTAAGGAGAATACGGTGCTAGAGAATGGTTGGGTGGGAGAGACATCGTATATGCATATTTTGGGGCAGTGCTCTCTCTGTGCGCTGTGCGATGCGACTGCTGCACGAAGTTTGCCCGAGTACCGGTACCGTACTTGGGAGTGAATGTCGGCCCACCTTTGAGAAGAGGTGCAATCCCAGTCCAAAAGGTTGGTGGTATGATAAATGTGTGATAGCGGGGGGTTTTTTCTTCTTTTTTCTTGAAAATCCTTCGAGGTTCCGAGTGTGGTAGTGGTGGGGTTACAGTACTTGAACCGTGGCACTTGGAGTACCGTTACAGAGGGTATCACCTGGAGTTGATACCGGTACATCGCTCTAAGAATTAATGTACCGGTAAACAAAAGCTATGGCAGCTTCGCACTTTTTTTCTAAAAATGGCAATCGAGTGATATCAAAGGCATTTCAGGCCAAGTTACCGGTACCGTATGATACAAGCCTATTATGAGAGTCATATCGGTGTTAGTTGTGAGGTAATGTACTAGGCTATATTTGCTAGCCAACATCTCGGGTCATGTGACAGTATTACACCTCTATTAGGTTGGACCTGCCAATCAAAGAAATAGGCTGATTCGCTGGTGTCTCTTTAACGGGATGTAGGGAGATTCGGCACTATCGATACTGCAGGGGATAGGATTTGCGATACGAGAGTATCGTAAGTTTGATGGGTTGAATGCAGTCTTCTGCTGTGGATTGGGTGAATGAGAGAGAGGGAGTGTGTGCCTGTGATAAGAAGGTATTTATTTATCATGGATTGACCATTTCCTGATATATCGATAGTATTTCCCTGAGAGGAGCATGGTTTGTTGTGGGCTGCTGTGGGGCGTGGTAAATCACATTCGTCCATGCACTCGTACATCAAGGGGGATGAGGGGGTTCTGGAACTGTGGTTTACAAAAGAGACGTATCTTGGGGCTGCAATGTTTGAGGAAGAGGTTAACAGGAGATATTGAGTCCCTATGTATTGGTAGCTGTTGGTACCCGTTCTTCCCGTCTAGCCTATGATGCCCTGCACTGTTAGCGAAACTTCGAGGATTGATGAACCTATTTTACCGGGACAATTCTGGGCATAGAGAGTTAGAATTTGAATGGGGAACCACTGGTACCGGCGGTTGAACCTGTCATTCATGGAAGAGCGGACTGTAGCCAAGGTACCGTAGGTTGAAGTAGGGTCGGTGTTGTGGCTTCGCGGTTCATGATTTGGTGTTTGTGTTCAGAGTAGGGTAAAATTAATCCAACACGTTAGAAGCCGAAATTTCCCGTACGATACTAGATATCGATCTCAAGCTGCCGGTGCGTCGCTTGCACTCAACGGAGCTATCGCCGTCTTTTCATCGTATCGTGTGCGAGTGCTCAATACCAATGCCTTCCTCCCCGTGGGTATGACTTAACTTACAACCACCATATTCTCCAGAACAAACCGGCACGGAGACGGCGCCGTAAGGCTTAGCATCAAGAGACATTCTCGAAGTATTCCCATTTCGGAGGCGATGAGACGAGGTTCTGATTTCTTTGTGTTACCTTGTTGAGTCAGCAGTCGTGGTGGAAAATTGTCACATGGACTGTTTGGGGTGGTATGAGGTTTGTCTGATGAGTGCAAGGGTGATCTTCCATTCTCTTTTTTTTCTAAGGCGCACGAGCGAGAAATGAGGGTTTGAGGCAAGAGAGTCGGGGCGGATGGAACGGCTGTTACATACGAGGACGGTTGTATCGTACACTTATTTTGGATATCATAAGAGGGAATTCTGCTGGGGAAGTTTCGGGAATGGATAACTGCCCCGGTCGGATAGAAAAAACGTAATAGAATCATGGGGGTGGTTAGAGATACTTGTGCACTTGTGCTTGCAAGCCCTTCGCGATGGAGGGAGAGTCGAAGATAGTGTTCTGTATGGGGGAATTCTTGGAATAACTCAAATTTGCCGCTAACCCTAGTTGGGACTGAGAGATCGGATTGGGCTAACGAGAGGATTGACAAGAGACTTCGCTGCCTTAAGGGTCTTGTCCGCAGTACGGTAGTCTACCCCAGCCCTTTTTGGTTATTAACTCACTCGCTGCTCGTTGCGGGTGTTGACTGCTGTTCGCCTTGTCCTCCCCACATCACTTTTTTGTTATCTCTGGTGACGTTGTGTGCGAGATCATCCCTCTCGCCATATATAAAATACCCCTTCCCCTCCCCTTGGCCGCCGCCCTCGCCAACATTTATTGTCCCCGTTTCACTTTAAACCGAGTGCTTGCTCTTCCACAAAGTGTCCACGTACTTCCACAGCTACCACCGCCAAAGGAAAAATTCAGAGACAATGAGTAGCAATAACGCAGCTGGTATTGCTAAGAACCCTATCGTCGAGGGTGCTCCGTCTGGTGCCGGAGGCTATCTCGCTTCGAATTCGGCACCCAGTGGTGGTGCGAGGTCGACAAATACTGAGTCTCCTTTGATTACAGTTCAGCCTGCAAAGCGTAGCGACTTGCAACCGTCGTATGCACAGATCCTTGAGGAGGATCCGAACGATGTATCTACTACGGGATGGTATGGGTCTATGAGTATGCATTACGGATATTCTAATCATGGTTTGTAATATCACTGACATGTTCTATCAGTTGGCGGTTTGGGATCCTTTATCGGATTTCTTGGTGCCATTCCGTGTTGCGTCGTTTGCCCGAATCCTTATAAACCGGTTCACCAAGGTAGCGTCGGTCTCGTTACCAAGTTCGGGAAGTTCCATCGTGCAGTCGACCCTGGTCTCGTTAAGATTAACCCTCTTTCCGAAAAACTCATTCCTGTCGACGTGAAGATCCAACTTTGCGAGGTTCCTCAGCAGGTTTGTATGACAAAGGATAACGTCACGGTTCACCTTACCTCTGTTATCTACTACCATATCGTCTCGCCGCATAAAGCTACATTCGGTATCTCGAATGTGCGCCAGGCGCTTATTGAGCGCACACAAACCACCCTTCGACATGTGGTCGGTGCTCGTGTTTTGCAGGACGTTATTGAGCGTAGAGAGGAGATTGCGCAAAGTATCTCTGAGATAATTGAGGATGTCGCGACTGGCTGGGGTGTGCACGTCGAGAGCATGTTGATCAAGGATATTGTCTTTAGTCGCGAGCTTCAGGATTCTCTTTCCATGGCCGCCCAGAGCAAGCGTATTGGGGAGAGCAAGATCATTGCCGCCAGGGCGGAAGTTGAGTCTGGTAAGTCGTATAAGATCTTGGTGCTATGAACTTAATTGCTGACAATTCCATAGCCAAATTGATGCGCCAAGCTGCCGATATTCTTTCCAGTGCGCCGGCAATGCAGATCCGTCAGCTCGAGGCAATGCAGGCAATGGCAAAGACTGCAAACGCCAAAGTCATCTTCCTACCTACCTCAAACCCTAGCCTTCAGCAATCACTCCAGACTTCCATCGGTAACGGCGAAGGCCCTAGCCGTGGCCCCGTCCACTCTTCAGACTTTGGGGATGACATGGATCCCTCCTTCACCAGAGCCTTGAACGCTCACATTGTGTCAGAGATGTAAAAGGCCGGTGTGGCTAGGTGTCTCGCTGCGTTTGTGTTTCTTATCTCTTAATCTCTACTTTAGTTTCCTCTGTTACGAAAAATGGTGCGAGGGATTAACTGGATCCTTTCGTTTCTATTTAGCTGTTTGAACTGAGGTTGGGTTCTGTTGGGATGGGGTTTGGGCGTATCATAATAATGGATTGGGGTTTGTGATTTTTTGACACGGGTGGTGGATGATGGATGTTTCCTCTTGATACCGGCATTACCGGTATCTACTAGTGTAGCTATCACTTGAATCATTAATGAAATTCTTACGTTTTTACCACCATAGATTGGCAAGGTTTCTCAGCGGGGAGTATCGCACTTTGAATTGTGAGCCTCTACGAAAGACTAGACTACCGATACTCTTTGAGGAGCTCTTTGTTTTCAACATTTAGGGCCCTTAAGAAGCAAAACGGCTAGCTGCGGATGGCTTGATCAGGTGATTTATCATGCCTTATTTGGACATTACTACGTCGCCTTTAACCCAAAAAATCAGCCAATTATCATCCTTCAGCTCTCATTGTGGATCAGCTCAGACAGGGAGTCTCGGATAGTCCCTTAAAGACCTGATGAAGTTTGCCACTCCGTCATTTTATTATGCCCACTTCTTCCATAGATCCCCAACTGGCCATAAACCTCTTTGAAAACTCGTCCCCATCGTCTCGAAGAGAGTTCCTCTCGAAGCTCGCACAGAAGTTCTATCCTTCTGACTGGAATCACATACATACGCTGCTACAACAGACGTCATTCTTCATGGATATCATTGGCACACTCTCGATTGAGCTCACCTTCCAGGTGATTCAGCACCTCGATCCGATTGACACCATCCGGATCCGCCGCGTGTCGAAGCGTTACCATGAAATCTTCACATCGGAAGATGTTTGTCGTTTCCTATCCAACAAACTTTTACCGCTGGAGGATAACCTCGCACAGCCAGAGTCATGGAGGATCTACTACGAGAATAGGGTTTCGCGTCGATGGGCATTTCTCAATGGAGAGTCTCACAGCGTCGAAGAGCTTGAGCATTCCACTACGATGAACATGACCTCGTTCTGTCATAAGACCTCGCAGTTTGCATACGTGTTTGATAATTTTACTAAGCTTCAGGTCGTGGACCTGTCTACATCCCCTATCACCGAAATTCTTCAACCGATGTTCTTGCCGAATAGATCTCGTATCCTGCTCATACAATTGCTTCCTACGCATGTCGTTGTGGCTACTTCAATGGGGGTGTGCTACGCTTGGAACCTGTCAACGATGGAATGGCATAGCTTCAAGTTGCCCAACGCACGTGTTAATAGTATCCACGGAGACGGAAATTTTGTCGCTATATCAGTGCTGAAGATGCTAGCCGTTCACGATGTAATCAAAGAGACTACCAAGACGTATGAAGGGGAGCCTATCGAATGGCTTTGGAATATCGTAGGCTCGGATATGAGGTTTCACAGACTGCTGGTTGATGCGGAGAGAAAAAGGATTTGGACACTCACGGAATCGATGCCTCTCGGGAAACGAGTAGTCCACATGTTGGATCTTTCAAACGGGGCAACGACGTTGAAGGAAATGGTTTTGGAGCCGCAGCCTGGGAGCAAGGTCTACAATTGGGAGCTGAGGGATGGGTTGGCTCTATACTCCGGGAATGACTGCTACGACTTTGTCTTTGACTTTGAAGTCTACGATCAGAGGGTATGCACGGATAAGACGCCTAGGGCTAGTAGGCTTGTCTTTGACCTCCGCACTGGTGACTGCTACGAGGATGTGTTCTATCTAGAGGCCTGCGGGAAACAAATTCCTACCGACCAATTCGCCCATGAACGCGACGGCTTGATCTGCTGCTATAATCACCACTTTGCACCAGATGGGGGTGAGGATGGCCTTACATCCTTAGATTTCTTTGTTCCCGGGATGGCGTATCGCACCCCTGGAAAGAAAGAAGCCAGGTTCCGCTTTCTCGATCGTCCGAATTCAGTGAAAGTCGGCGAGGATAGGGCTCCGTGGCTATGTAATGCCATGTCAGAGAAGTTTGTCTTGTTGGTTTCGCACTGGGCTTCAGAGCTGCCGCTATTGGTGCGGTTTAAGGGGATTCATGAGTGAGCATGTGTTGCACTGTCGGGATTTGTTGCTCTCCTTGGTTTTCACGACGGTACTTTATTTGGTAAATGCAGGTCTGAGAGTTTAGGTTGGAGGTGTGGCCTATGGTCAGTTGGATTTTCATTACGTCCTCTAGTCGCCGCCGGATTGGAGTTGCATTTTCCTTAGCGCATTACCACCGAGATGGAAAAGAAAAAAAGAAAAAAAAGCGCAACTCCAACCCGAGGACTTGAGTGTTATTTTTTTCTTCAACATCTCTGGCGGGATGGGTTTTGGGGTATTTTTTCGTTGCGGATGCTAGCGGTGGAACCTTTTCCTTGGGTTGGAAGGGGAAAGAGTTGACTTGTGGATTTTTATGAAGTTCATCGGATATCACTCGCATGAAATGCATGTTTTTTTCAGGAGCACCTGAGAATAGTGTTTAGCTCATGGAGAAGTTCTTTCTTGTGCTTGTAGGGGTTTTGTGAGCGTTGCTCGTGATTCTGAAGATATATCGCCTTGGCAGTGTGGCTCCTCCAGTAGTTAATGGACCGGCACTCATGGCGCGCTTGTGTTCAGCCATCAGCTGAATGCTGAATTGGTCGTTTACCAATAAATCAATCTGTAGTTTAGCTACATGGTGCAATTTGAGGATGGGGAATCCGTGCTCATCTCATGAGAGTGCTCGTGATTTATTTTACGGTGGTAGAGCTCGGGACATGTTCCTTAAACTTCAATAGAGAGACTGTTAGTCATTGTGTAAGGCGATACCAGCTAACTCAAGCGTAACCCATGTAAAGATGCTCGCAAGAGGGCCAACTCAAAGTCAAGACCACCTAGCGACCTCCGACCATGATATTGAGGACTACTCCACAGTACTTGTATCCCGCAATAAGTATCCGAAAATATGGCTATTGCCGTACAACCTCCCTCCTACCCGGCTGGGGGCGCCATGTCTCCTTTTTTTTTTTTTTTTTTGGATACGTTATGTCAAGTTTGGGTAGTGGCTTCCAAATCTGTCGACGGTTCTGTAGAGGTTAATCTTGGGTTGAGGGGGTGAGAGATTTTGTAGTGCTGTGGTGTTTAGTTTAGCTTATAGATGAAGGGTGTTTTTGTCCCTTTTTTGGGAGGAGGGGGGGAGAGAGTATTAAATGGTCTGGTATTCCGAGGGGTTCTCTCAAGTTGAGAGAATGTATGTTGGGCCTTACACACTTCTGTGGCCTGGCATTTTGGTTTCTGGAGAGTGAGTTGATGGTTGGATGATCTGCGTGGGCTGTACTGCGGGGGGTAGTATTATGGGGTTCCTGTACTACGTGGATCTGTGGACCGGCTTGTATGTTTCCCGTACCCCCCGGTTAATTTTGTAGCTTGTAAAGGGATAATTGGTTGATGGGGTTACTGTTTTGATGGCGTAGCAGCGCCCCACATAAACTCCAAGAGAGACGAGTACAAACTGGATACCGAAGGTGATGTTTTTAGTGCTGATGATGAGATAGCAATCAGTTATGATAGCGTGTTGGGGACGGTAAAGCGAAACCGGTATGTCCCCAGGCAGAATGAGTTATCCTTCTATCATACCGTAAAAACTTGGATGGTTGAAACCGTGTGCTATGAAGTCCAAATTCCCTTCTCTATATTATAGAAATGGGGAACAAAACTCAACCTCTTTTTTTTCCCCTTTCCGAGACAAAAAAGACAAAAGTTTCTTGAACCTTACTGAGAGAGGGAGGAAAGCCCAACGACATACTATAGCCCAGGGTTCAATTATTCGAGTTTTGACGGTAGGGGGCTGTGGTACTTGTTTGATATTTCTGATGACGAGTGCTGTGGATGGATGGATGTGTTAGTGGTATGGTTTGGATTGGGTTTGGGGAGTATGTATGCTCCGTTCTTGCCTGAGAAGGGGTGTGTCTGAGTTGCCCGTGGGAGGATAGGATTAAGCCAAAATCCCTTCACCATAGGCAAACTAAAACCATCTAGTCCCCCACATCAGCACAAAATTCGACAACGTTTCCCCATTGCTGGAAAACACTGCTGTGTTTGGCGGGGATTCGGGGGCGGGTGGGGTACTAGTAGAGAAGAGACTTCACAATTCGTTATAGTACTATAACCATAGTTAGCTTCTTGTCAGGGTTGGATGCGGAGATCTCGGATCTGTTGATTATTATCAAGTTCAAAAAGGTCGTTAGTTTGTCACAGTTCTCTAACATTCTCAAAATTTTTCTTTTTTCTCCTCTCGCTGCTGGTAAAGGGCCTCGCATTGGCTCCCTAACTGAGAGAGGTAAGGTTTGTAGCTAAAAGTAGGAAAGTGGGTTGTGGGAAAAAATCTTTTGAGAAATTCCAGCACTGAGGACCTTTTCGAAGTTGGTAAATCGTAGTATCATAGTAGGAATGGTGATGCCGAGCGGAGGGAGATACTGGGGTTGAAGGAAGATGTTGAATAGAGGTGTTGAGAAGAGTGGTGGTGGGGAGATGAGGGGAGTGGGAGGAGGAGTTTTGGAGGCGCACAAGACCTTCATATATTCTCACTCGACATTTAGTAACCTCTCGTGCTTGATCTGAAAGAAAGTTTTTTCAAGCTATGATACTGTCAGAGCGCTTTCCCTTTCTCGCATGTTTACAGATTTTTTCATCTAAAACATTGATCGTGAAAGTCTATATCTAACAAAATCCTAGTGTGTTTGGTAGACCCAAGATCCAAAATCTGGGCTTTCAAGTTTTCATCCTGGTTTTCAAGTTCCCGACTTACGGTGCATAACGCAATTTGGCCTGGACATGCCGGCCGGCGTTTCTGGAGTCTCAAGCTAAGATTTGATGATTTCGTGGATGTGAGATTAATTGATTCTTGAATAATACTACAATTTCTAGCCGTGTCACTAAAAGAGAGAGGAGGCATTGGAGATGAGAATAATATTATTATGGTGTGGAGCCGGGGAAATCGTTCTCCCTCCCCCATGCTTGTTAAGGAAGAGAGCGGTAGGATAGGTAGGGTTTGAATAGGGGGGTATACGGGGGGGGCGGTCGGCGAAAAATGAAACGTACCCTGTATTGTGGTAGCCCTGCTTCCTTATTTTTGTAGGTAGGGTTGGTAGGCCGGTTTGTCTATATAAGGAGCCCATGCCTCCGCCTTTTCCCTCCTTTCCTTCCTTCCTTCCTTCCTTCTCAACACAGAACACTCAACACAACGAAAACTGTCCATCCGGAGGACCGAAAGGACGACAATCCCAGGACCCAAAGGACGACAATCCCAGGACCCAAAGGACGACAATCCAAGGACCATAAGGACGACAATCCCAGGACCCAAGGACCCAAAGGGCGACAATCCTAGGACCCAAGGACCCAAAGGACGACATCGAAGTACGAATCAGCAAAAATCCAACACGGCTGGTTGGTGGGGAAGGACTTGTAGGCATGGGCGGGATGGAAAAATGGGTGGAGTGGAGGAATGGTCAAAGAGGAGGAATTGTGGGAGCGGAGGAATGGTTGGAGTGGGGGAAGGTGGAGGAAGGTTTGGAGTGGAGGAATAGTGGGAGTGGGGGAATGGGTAAAGAGGAGGAATGGTTGGATTGGGGAA
>Ga0307507_10006580_pt1 | contig 17706 bp, 11 predicted proteins | sample 7_EM_MG_FD_207223 | JGI IMG/M metagenome (GOLD analysis project Ga0307507, IMG submission 207223) | Populus trichocarpa ectomycorrhiza microbial communities from riparian zone in the Pacific Northwest, United States - 7_EM | ecosystem: Host-associated > Plants > Roots > Unclassified | place...
AAGGATAGCACATTACTATTTCACATATATTTATTGCTCGTTGCGACCGGTTCCTAGAGCTAGATATGATTGTGGTAGTGATACATGGCACGTGTTGCAACCCAGCCACAGTCACCTGTGTGGTTACGAGGACTTTCCAAACGCGAGTGTATTTGTCTTAGCCTAGGAGTCTCCTCTTGCTAGCCACAGAAGCCAGGACTCAGGTTGTGGCTTGCGCGTACGAGTGCTCCCGCGCAAAATAAGTTATGGCGCAACGAGCTTTAGATTTGGGTGTTTCTTCGTTGATCGGCACCATAACTTACTCGAGTATATTGCGCCGGAGCAGGAACGAATTTTAATGATGGTGTGAACAGGGTTGACGAGCTCACCTTCTCGCGCCAATAGTTTTTGAACTTTAGGGCTGGAAGCAACACTACGGTATCATATCAGAAATATTCGATGCCATAATATTATCATAATATGGGTTACAGTACTTGTAGGTTGCGCCCCTTCTCTCCGTCCTACCGGTAGTAAAGTACGGGTGCAAAAAGATTCGTCCGATGCTCTTTTTTGGGAGGGGGGGGCGTTTCTTTTTGTCGCTGAGAACGTGCATTTTCCTCAATAGACTATCTCTATTTAAACTATTTTACATCCATCTCCTTCCTCCACCCTTCGCTCTTCTTTCTCATCCTCTCCTTCGCCTTCTCCCTATTCCTCTCCCTCAACCCTTCCACCCCTCCCTCTGTTCCATAACTTCTTGCCAGACCTTGTACTTGCAACAAGATTTTTGGCGCATTGTTAGCCGCCTCCTTCTTGTCGCCATCCATCTGTCGCAGCGAGCGAGGCAAGTTAACTTGCATCCTTTCCATCACTCTTCGCTACTCTTCGCTTGATTCACAAATATTCACTCCCAGCTTCTCACCAGCCACGGCCATTCCGTCCCCCCATTCTCACTTCTCCAGTTAATCCAGCGCGAGTTTGGGGCTCAAATAGCCTTGACTTTGCGAAATGAACACGACTCAATCCGATTTGGTTGAATCGTATAAACTCGAGACGGAATTCTTTCAGGATCACATTAGACATACAAGATATGTGGAGAAAGAGCGAAATAGGTATGTGAGGAAGAAGGAGAATTGGTGCAATTGCGAGGAACTTGGCACCGGAGGTTTAAGTGTCGTCTATAAGCAAGTCCGAGGAACTACGAGCCGCTATCGTGCGGTAAAGACGATTGACAAAAGGAGGCTGCCCTCCAACCTCGATTATTCTAGGGAGCTCCTTGTGATGGCCATATTAGCAAAGGTGTGTCTCCTCGTTCCCAAGGGCTTTGTCCTAGTTTACTGCCCTTCTAGGATTTTTTTGTTGTGGGCTAACGGTTAGCTGTTTTAGCGTCCGGACCTGTTCGTAAAGTTCCTGGGATGGTACGAAAAACCCGAAACTCTCTATATCGCAATGGAATATCTCTCAGAAGGCGATCTCACCAAGTACATCGGTTCACCGTTACCACAAGAGACCGTTCAAACCATTTCAAAGCAGATACTCGAAGGCCTCAAAGTGATGCATCAAAAGGGGATAGCTCACCGGGATCTAAAGCCCGCGGTATGGTTCCTATCACCAAATTTTCCCCCTGATTACGCCGTATTGCAAAAATACTAATCAATGCGTAGAATATTTTTGTAGTTTCGACGTCTCCCTTCCGAGTCAAACTGGGGGATTTCGGGATATCAAAACGGATCCGGCCTCAAGATACCACAACACTCCACACCGAGGTGTCAACTCGAATCTACGGCGCTCCCGAGGTTCTGGGGTCAGACCCTAATAGTGAAACCTCTGTCTACACGAATGCTGTTGATATTTGGTCACTCGGGTGCGTGATATATGAGTTACTTGCAGGGACACGGTTATTCGCCTCAGAGACTCAAGTATCTCATTACTACCATGAGATATCGCCTTTCCCCGAAGATAAACTAAAAAGGTTATCACCTCCGACAGACGATGCCGGAATTTTATTACTGAAGTCCATGCTCGCGATACAACCCGGGTATCGCCCTACTGTCGAGAAAGTATTGGGCAATGCATGGTTAGTGGGCCTTAAGAGTGACAACGAAGACAGTGGAGACGATCACGACGAAACAGCGCAAAGTGGAGACGAGAGCAGTTGGGGCAGGGAGATCGAAGGCAAGCTCACTACTCATCGCAAGCGGAAGAAAAGAGGCCAAAGTCCGATTACCCAAGGCGACTCAAAGTACGCCCCGGGGGATGTCGCATTAGGGGCGAATCCGAGGTCGCAATCGGGTAGTGATCCTACTACCCTAAAATTTAAAATCGGCACTGCTATGGTGATACCACCAGACGTAGCCTCCGCTGAGAGCTCCCTGATCCAGAAGGGGTCCATGAACTCAGGATTGGCAGTGGATGCCTCACAATTACCAGGCGACTCATTCCAAAGTCCCCAAGGTGCTGAGGAAACAAAGGATCGGCAGTATTCCACAATCGTATCCCCAAAGTAGCACCCCTAATGCCAAATTCAACCCATCTATGAAACATGTTGCTAATGAGAACTGGTTGCTGAATCCTAGACCCCCCACAAGCTGTCACCCAACGCCAGACCCTCGCCACGGAAGTGGTCCTCAATTGGCCCCAGCGACAAATGCCCACGCAGGACACACCCTAAAGACAGTTCGGAAACCTCAGAGGGTGAAGCCTAGTAAAATCCCACGCCCAATGCCCGTGGTGGGGGATGCCAGCAGGGGTTGGGGTGGCCTAACTGCGAACCCTATGAAAAATCCTAACACCCAGCAGAACCCTAATACAGAACGGAATCCTGACCAGAATCCTAATACTCGTCCGAATCCCAACCAGAATCCTAATGCCGTCTCGAATCATAACTGGAATTCTAATACTAGTCCGAATCCTAACCGGAATTCTAATGTTGGATGGAAGCTTAGGACTGGGGGTGCTGTCCTTGGATGGAATCCCAATGCTGGAGGGAACCCTAATATTGGGCCGGACCCCAATGCTGGAGGGAACCCTAATATTGGGCCGGACCCCAATGCTGGGGGGAATCGAAATCTCGGCCTGAATCGAAACCGACTGGTAGCCGAACCCAATTCGGGCTAAGGAAATGACACTAGCGACGGAAGCGGAGGGGTGTATAGGACTGGAGAGGCAGATCGCGTATTATGGAGGACGGGGCCATGGAGGATGTTAGTATATACGATTTCCTATTCTGTAATCCTGTATTATACAACTACGTACTGTAGATATTTCCTTAGGTATAGGGCTCTACTTCACGCGGTAATAGAAAGGTGTGTAATTATAGAGGAGGGTTTTCCCTTAGTTTACCATATACTGTAGTTCGATAGCACAAGCGTGGTGTCTCATCTTTAAGTCTAAACTGCTTGTATTCTCCCCTCCCCCCCGTCATCCCCATCCAAAAATAATTCTGGCAGAACGGCACGGTATCAGTTAGGAGTTAAGCGGGTAAGAAAAACCCAAATAAAACTTCCCGCCGTGAAGCCTAGATTGAAAAAAACAAAAAAGGCCAACTGTAAAAACTCCCTAGAATCCACTATCGGATCATCAGAAATCAGCCCGTCAGCCTACGATAAGTGTAGCTGACAACTTAGCAGAATTGCGAATACTAGTTAACCAGAAGCAACACGTATGTACAAGTACAGTGGACTGATCTTATACTCGGGATTTCGTCTCCGAGTCCGGAGATTACAGGGGACTACATCATCCAGAGAGTATTAACTAAGTTTATCCACTCAAGGGGAGTCAGCCCGGAAAATTATTGTAAACTCCTACAATATACAGAGACCAGTCCTGGATAAGTGTGCCTGGAGTTCGTTCTCTTTGCCTGAAAGAAGACTTATAATACCGGAGGAATCGATAAAGAAGCCGTACATACTCACCCGCTCCTTATAGTGGTGACGGCAGTCCCAGTTATGGGAGAACTTGCAATCATAAAGGGTCACTCGGCGCCTATTTTTGGGATAATGGACTTATCGGCTCCACAATTATAGCGGCGGGGAGCGGGGGGCAGGGGTCTGGTCTGGTCTGGTCTAGTTTGGTCCGGCCCCGTCTGTTGCGGTATGGTATTGCTTGGGAGGGTATGCTTATACTCATTCCGGTGTTTACCCGCTCGATGGTGCGGGGCCAATGGGAGTACTAACCCAAGGTTATTTTTCTGAGTTAATGTCGCATGGGTTTATATTACCGTAGTCCTTACCTTGATATTAGCAGTCTGTGCTGGGGAGTAAGTAGCCGTCATGACAAATATACTATACGCGATGATATTATGATAGTGTGGACTGGCCTGGCCAAATCCGGTCCAATCTAGTTTTTCAATCAATTCTTGGCAGATATGCAATACCGTACTGCACAAATACCCAAAGAAAGCAATAAAGAAAGTACGCTAACGTTACTCAAGTATATCGGATTTATATAGCGGGTTGAAACAACCCATTGCCAATTGGGCAAAGCATACGGGATAGCGCTTGGGGGATGGGAGCCGCATCTCGGAGGACGGCGGAAAAAGGTATAGCCGGCTACTTGGCCAGCGCGGGATCCTGGCTCACACACGCGGGGTCCGTGAACCCCCGGTACATATGCCTCCCCCAGCTCTCGAGACTACGAGATCACCATGCTTCCTTGCTTTCCACACCTCGCGTTCTTTGTTGCCCGCCCGCCACCCGTACCCGACTTCCATGCGCCCTCATTGTCACACGGGGATACAGCGGCGGTAACAATCTCCCCTGGCAAGGGCAGCGGCACCCGCACCAAAGCCTCCGGCAGCGGAACGAGTGAACCTGGCATCATGCGGGGGACAATAGTTTCTGTATTCCTTTTGGCGTTGTTTATCATGGGTCTGCTTTGTTCTTTCTTTCCTTTCTTAGCTAGCTATCTTCAATATATGGTTCTCTGGCTTTGGAAAATTGGATAGCATAGTCTATGCTTTATCGACGAGGCAGGCGCATAGTCTAATAACCAGAGTAACTTTACACCGTAAGTACCGAATCCCCAGACCGTCCACTTCCCTCCTAGTGTAAGTTACTAGCATGTTGTGTTTTATCATTGTCACCGTTCTAGCCAATCGATTAACCTGTTTTCAGGCATTGGGCTTGTTCCACCTCCTAACTCCAAAAGGCATAAACGGTGGTTGATCCCCCAGCTAGGAGAAGGTCAAGTTCGTTGATTAGCTAGGTCAAATTTCTGAGTGAGTCTATTCCTTAATAGGCCATATTCGAACTAATCAGGATGATAGTTCTTGCCTATCACTCCTAAAAGGGAGTGAAATTTGAGATATGATAAGAAAGTGGGCATAATGACGTTGCCCGTGTCACCGCATTTTACCGCACCTTACCGCACTCTGAAAATCCCCGATAAGTTAATTTAGAGGCGTGTGACACACGTTAAGTCTAATCTTCAATCTCACGTTCACGCCTTACCCGCCAGATAGCCCCTAAATTAAGGTTTTTTTTATTTTTAGGTTTTCAGTGAGATCGTGACTAATCAATCGGACACACCAGAGGGTCGGATGCCGAGATTGCGGCTCGAGCCTATCTGGTGGAAGGGGGTGGATAGATAGCATAGTAACGACGGAGCTTGATTCCTCATACCGTACCCTACTATACCATACTATACGACTACTGCGCAGTTGCTATGAGTGCGGTAGACCATGGTATCCCAATTCACCTCGTTAGGGTGGGTGTTTGCAAGTACAACTTGAATAAAATAGAGATCGAAGGTAGAGATCAAAGAAAGCATCAGAAAAAAAAGGAGAGAAGGACAAAATATAACAAAAAGGAGATGCTGGAAGAAAGATTGTAAAAAACCTCGATAGGAGAAGTAAGGGGGGACAGTGCACTAGAGAAGGAAGGAAGTGAGAGGTCTTCAGGGAAATGGCGAACGAAGCGGCAGATCCTGATTCCGAAAAACTTGATAATTAACAACCATACTATCACTCAATGAGTCCCCATCATCATCATCACTCTCAGCACGACTCAGCACCCTCTCACGTTCCGTTTTCTCCAAAATCCTCTCCAATTCCGCATGTCCCATTACGCTAGCCTCCCCCGAAGGTCGGATCCCGTTCCTATTCTTGATGCGGACCCGAGCGCCCTCCTCAAGCAACAACTCGACCATATCCTTCAGTCCCCGAGACGCCGCGGCATGCAGCGGGGTATCCCCAGCATTATCCTGCACATCCAGCCCCGCCCCATGTCTAATCAACAACCTCGCGAAATCGACATAGTCCTTTTTAATAGCGGCGTGTAAGGAGGTAGCCCCATATCTAGTCGCGACGTCACATGCGCCTGCAGAGGGCATCTTGGGCAGTAGCAAGCGGGCAACCTCAAGGTAGTTGTCCTCGGCGGCGCGGTAGAGTGGTATGACGCCGTTAACGTTGGCGACGGCGGCGTTGGCGCCACACGACAGCAGCATTCGTACGGCTTCGACGTTGCCAAAGGTCGCAGCGAAGTGCAGGAACGTGTTCCCCGTGCTATCAGTATGGTCGACGCTGAGGCCGCGGTTGATGAGCAAGCGCATGATGCCGAGTCTTTCGAGCTTAATAGCATTGTAGCATTCCTTCGCCACGTGGGATTTACGCGCGTCAGCGCCGGCATCGAGTAGTTGTTTCACGATCTCCTCGTGCCCTTCGCCCACGGCGAGGCTTAGTGGCGTGGAGGGCGTCTGGCTCGTGTCCACGACGTCCACCTTCACTCCCGGCTTCTCGAGAATCGCTCTCACGATGTCGGAGTTCTTGCTTTTGACTGCGTAGTGCAAGGGTGTTCTCCCGTCGCCCGTGCGAGCAACCGCGTTGACATCCGCGCCTAATTCTAACATTCGGAGCGTGGAGCGAGTATTCCCCGTTTGGATGCATCGGCAAAACATAGATTTGCCGTATCCGGAATGCTTCACCGCGGTCCGGTAGAGGGTCAATTCGAGGAGTATCGCGAACCGACGGTTGCACTGTAACAACGCCGAAATGCCCGACACAGGGAGAAGCTCTGCAACCGCGAGCATCAACTCGTTCGGTAGCTCGAGAAATTTCGATTCCTTCTCCTCTTCCTCCACCTCTTCCTCCGCAACCTCCACAGCCTCTTCCACCACCTCCTCCCTCTCCTCTACCTCTTGCTGCTGCCTCTTCACCTGGAAATCATTCCTCAATTGTATCGCCTCGGGAATTGGTGGCCTTAGCATGGCAGTCCGACTGCTACTTCCACCACCATTCCCACCACCATAAAAAGCAGAAATAGCCGGAGGTGCCGTCATCCTTCTCATCGGTGGAGCAAGCGCAGTCATCTCACCCAAAGCCGGCGGTGACGCCGGGGCAACTCTCGAAGCATCAATAGAAAGCCTCGGACCAGGAATATCAACAGACAAAACAGGCGGAGGAGCATTCGTCGGCCTCTGCCGTCTAAACTTCCGGAAAAACCGACGCATATTGCAGAAACAAACAAGACAAAATAAAAAACTTCGCTTTTAACCGTGACGAGAAATAGGTGTGGAGTTTAGTGAACAAAACCCGGAAACTTAATAGATCAATGAAAAATAACAATCACGAAAACCGGTCGGGGAGAAAAAAATAAACAGCAGCAGCACACCCCCGCTTTTTTATTTCAACTCTTCAATTTCGGTTCGGGTGACACACTTGGACGCTGCTGTGTGGGAAGGCGTTACACGGCGAATAAGGCTGTTGGAGGGGAGTGAAGGGGGAATACGACCTGGGAGGCTGAAAATCAGTTATCATTGGAGGGACGAAAGGACGGGGATGAAGGGCCTTCCAAGCAGGTCTGTGCTCTGCGGGTTCTCTGCTTTGCTGTATTGTACCCTGTACTAAAGATAAGTTACAGCAGTGCCTGTTGAGTAGAAAAAAAGCGAGAAAAACATAAATGCGGCTATCGGAGCTGTATAATTCTCGCAAGTATGCCAAGTTACCTGAAGGTTTCTTATCAAAGCCGGCAAAAAAAAAAGGGTGCAGATTTTCATCATGATGGCATTCTAGAGGCCGATCTTCGGTTGGGGTTTTCTTTTCTTTTTTGCCCTTCGGATTGATGGAGGGGCTGTAGCCAATCACATTTCGTCACTCGTCTCTTGGCACTGGTTGTGCTTTTGTCGGTTCGGGATGTCCCGTTTTTGGTCTGGATCACTCGGGGAATGAATCAGGTCACTGCCGGTAGGTGTTGGGGGGATGCTAAGCTCTCGCTCTAGGCACTCGGACATTCTTCGTGATACACTGGAGTACTAGTACAGCAGCCGACACAAAGCCAATTGACGAATACGGTAATCTATCTATGATATGCCTTTCTTGTATGATAAAGACCAACGCGCCGCCGGTCTCCAGAAGTGCCCTTAAAACTACAGCTTCTAATTTAGGTAACACCGGAAAAACGGCCCAGTACCGAAGTTAGACTAGAAGCGCAGGATTCTTCAACTACCCCAAGCCAGGCTATGGTGGGGGAGCACAAACAACGTTCGTTTTGCTTAGTAATACATGCTAATTTGTGTCCCGATGAAGTCAACCGCCAGTGATCCCCTTTCTTATCATAGCATATCAACTATGATATGGGGTAATTAGTTTTAGCAGCAAATAACTGGAATTCGCCATCTGGTCCCAAACTTTAAGTCATAGCTGGCCCAAGGGTTAATATATTTAAAATCTCTCCCATTTCCCGAACCTCCAGATTATTCACCCATCGAAAAATAGAAAACAGAAATAAAAGCTGTTGAGCCTTACATAGCAGTTTGAAGCTGGGCACTTTGCGAGCGAGAAGTTCTCAAGTTAAAGGCTTCCCCCCACCTACATTACCAGCCTATACATACAACACCCCGTCCAAAAGCCCTCTAGCCATGTAAATAGCCTAATTTCTCCTGCGCTTAACATCGCGCGCTCCGCCTGAGCCGAAGCGACTGCGATATCTAACCTATCCCGTCACCGTTACTCACCCAGCAAGTCGAAGCCTTCCTTATAAAAAAAGAACAAATGGTTTGGACGAGATTCGAACTCGCGCTCTTTCGAATTACGGTTTTGAACCAAGTTCCTAAACGTAACGCCTTAACCACTCGGCCACCAAACCGTACCTAAGGTTTCATTTAGATTCCTCAGGTGGTCATTTCCTCCTTGCTCTCAGCTAGTCGACCAAGAAAAGAGGATACAATGTCATGGAGCGAGAATAACCCAACACCACGACAAATTTTGTTATCCCACAATCGACATCCATAACCTTTTGCCAATTGCTCCTCTTTTTCTAAGTAATAAGAATTGACAAATAAAATAAAGGAGAAAAAAAGCAGACGGACACCAGCCCGCCCCTACAGCTCAGAATCATGAAGAAAAGGAAACCGAACTCCTGATGCTAGACGTATACGGTACAGGAGTATCCTTGGGATTTGGATGACCCCGGATAAGTGAAGAAAAAAAGAAGGAAATAGGTCCATAGAAAACTTGCTTACTCTTACGCGCTCCTAATACAATGTCCTCAAGTATACTGACATGACAAGGACTGGGGGGGCAAAAGTCCAGTAAATATTTTCGGGCAATCAGATCCCATCCGGGCCTTCACCTTTAGTTTTTAGAGCCGCTGGGGATATATCTTCGTGCTTCGGTGGCGAGGGTTTAGTATCCCTAGGGGTTCCGAAAAACCATCCCCCTTTCTCCCAATGCCCAGGCTCGTAGGCATTTTTCGCCCTTATGGCCGGATCCCGAATACCGTCTAGAAGTAGCTTTAGCCTTTTGAAGTCAATAGGCTTAAGTATCCATCCATCGAAGCCAAGGTCAACATATTCTGTTCGCCTCTCCTCAGCCAGTGAAGCCGAGACAGCAAATATCGGCACACGGAGGTTAATACAGTGCCTTTTTGGGACGCATTGGTCTAGATCTGCTCCTTCAAATTGACGGATGCGGGTGGTTGAGGTTCCCCCATCCATGATGGGCATCTATAAAGGTCAGGAACTATCACTAAACTTGGAAAATCAATTAAACTTACCTGCATGTCCATCAAGACGATATCATAGTTTTGGCCATGCTTGGTATATAGGTCCGCACATTCTTCCCCATTTACAGTAAGGGCAACCCCATGGCCCATCTTTTCCAAGCGCTTCTTAATAATTTTACTATTGATTGGATCGTCTTCTGCCACCAAGATTTCATACTTCTCCGGGGGCTCTATGGGCAAATTAGTATCAGCAATAGGGGGTAGTTTCATGGGTGCTGTATCTGCTGCGGGCGGCGGGGTGGGGCTAGAGTTTTCGTCCGGCGCTCTTGGGGCCCTGATAGGCGCAGCTGAACCTTCTCTTATCTCCCGGCCAGGTTGCTGTTGCGGCGTAGCAAGACCCATAGTGTCCAGGAACGATTTCGCGCGTATGTCAGCACCTTGCCTTGCGAGTGGGTTGCTCGAAGCCGTGCTCAAATGAGGACTTGAGGTCGTATGAAAAAACTCCTTGGTTTCGCTTTCTCTACTTTTTGCACAGCTAGGGGACCTCGGGTTGTTCATACTTGCGCCGCTATTTCTCCTCGCTATATCTTGAGGCCTGCAGTTTTGAGAATCAATTAACAATATCTCACCTGGAGCGGGGGTCACTGAAGGTGGCTGTGGTGAGGGTGACTTTTGCCTCTCGGCCACTCTTTTCTTCTGCTCCGAGTCAAGCTCCGCTTCGGATGCAAGCGAGAGCGGGAGGCTGATAGTAAACATAGAGCCCTTCCCCCACTCGGATTTTAGTCGAAGCTGGCCGTTCATATTCCTCACAATCCGGGCCACAACAGCTAACCCGAGCCCTAAAATCTTCTGCCCTGGGATTTTAGACACCGCGTTAAAGGATAGAGATGGGCTTTCGTTCTCTCTCGCCTCTGGGCGATCCATCACGTCCTCCTCGGTGTGAACCTGCTCGAATTCCCGGAAAAGCGCCTCTAACTTCTCCGATGACATTCCAACCCCGGTGTCTTGGACCACAACCTCAATCTGGCATCGGCCGTCTGCAACCTGAGACATCCAAATATCAACCCTGACGCCGCCCTCAGAAGTGTGCTTAACCGCATTTCCTGCGATATTGGAAACAGCCTGTCGCAGCCGTGCTTGGTCACCCTTAACGAATCTAGGTAACCCTTCGTATTCAACGACTTCGAAGGTGATATTCTTCCGCTCAGCACCTGATTTATATCTCTCAGTTGCATCACGAATTGTTTCGGAAAGGTCGAATGCCTCCTCCATCATCAAGTTTTGGCCTGCCTCGGTACGAGTGAGATCTAACAGATCGTTGATAACGTAAATAAGTGATTTGGACGCAGAGTGCGATCTCATCAGGTTATCCCTCGTCTCATTGTCAAGAGGGCTCTCCAGTGCGATCTCAAGGTAATTGATAATTGCGTTAAGCGGTGTCCGGACTATAAATCATGAGTAATGGAGCCTAAAACGGGGGAACCCCACAATACACCCACCTTCATGAGACGCGTTAGCCAGGAGCAGTCGGGTAAGTTGACTGGTTTGCAGTGCCGCCTCCTTTTGTCTCCAAACTTCAATAAACTTGCCATAGATCAAACACAAGACCGCCGCCGTTTCGACTGTACATCAATAGCAAATTTAGTTCCTGAAGGTAAAGTTTGAAAATCACTCATTGCTCACCCTGTTCTTCCGTCCAATCTCTAGATTTTCCCACAACCGTCTCACTCCAAATTTTGAAGCTCTTCCTCGGTTCTAGATACTCCTTTGTACCTTTTTTTACGTTCTTCTCGTAGGGGTTTCCAGCCCAGTTAACTTTCCATAACTGGCCCTTGCGGAAGAAAACTATGAAATCTTGTCCTCCAGCACTAAGTGGCACAAGCAGCAATCCCGCAATTATTGAAAATCCGGGGTCGTAATTGAGGTCTGGAAAATCGACACTAAGGTTTTGCGAAGTAAGCACCGAAGTGAACTTGCGCTCCCGTAAATATTCCAACATTGCGAGCGATTCCCGTGAATATTCGAGTTGGCCGAGGACCTTTGTTTCCTCGCGAATTGAAAGTAAACCAAAGTCGGCGTCAAATATTTTCAACAGATCGTCCGAACTAGCGACAATATAACCACTAGGGTTCTGCTCTGTCGGGACTGTATTGATTAATTTTCGGGCCTGAAGCCTCGATGCATAGCTTAACCTCTCGATACTCCTGCTAGCGGTTTCCCCGATGAGTCTGCACATTTTCCGTATAGGGAAACTCACTCTCATCCCCTTCTGACCGTAACTGTGGCACGAAATGAGCCCCCAAAGTTCACCGAATGCTATAAGTGAAATGCTCGTGCTCGCCCGTACCGCCATATTTCTAAGGTACTTGATGTGAATTGGACTCATTGCTCTCAAATATGAGTGGGTCATGTCGAGAGGATCGTCTAGATACTCTTTACTCTTACATACAAGGCGAGCAGTCACCTGATCTCTATCGTATAATAGCCTGACTTTGTTGAGGAGATATAAATCCCTTGCTTGCTTCGGGATATCCGAGGCCGGAAAGTGAAGGCCTTTGTATAGGTCCTTGGTCGCTCTTGGGTCGACCAATTCTGTAACCACTTGGCCATTCCAGACCTCGTCAAACCGGTAGATCATTACACGGTGAAATCCTGTAAGTTCTTTGACAATCCCAACAAGCACTTTTAGAAAGACATCAAGAGTCGAGGCAGATGACAATTGCTCTGTGTTTCGGACGTTATTAGCGTGCTCACCCTCATAGGTTATACTATGAAAAAGACTTGATAAATTACCCTGAATCTGGCTCATGAGACTAAAAACTTCCATTGCTGCAGCTTGTCCCCTCCGCTTTCGAGCATTCCTTAGTACTCGCAGCGGCCTGCTAGCACTTAGGGTGCTTTCTAATAGATCTTGTTCATTAGGGCTTGAATTCAATGTGTCTTCAGGTAGTGGGGGTGTTTCCTCTTCCGCTGGGCTGAAAAGTGGATAGATATGATCGTCTTCCAATTCAAATTCACAAATGAGCAGGTCGGGGTTTTTTTCCGCGATGTGAATAGCGCACCAAAGTTTTACTTCTGTTGAATTAAGGGAAGTTACCGCCAATGGGAAGACGTCTGGTCCTGAATGCACGGGATCAGATGCGTAGTCTCGGACAAAGTCCAAATGTTCATGCAGATTCTCGGTCTGCTCTTCGGAAAGAATATCGCAAAAGCTCTCTAAGGCGAAGAGTGCTGCTGGCGAGTAGCCAATTATTTGCTCAGAATTCTGTAGTCAAATGATTCAGATTTTTGGTGCCCATATTGTTGAAAGGGGCGAATCGAAGAAAGTGCACAAACCTCGCTAACAATCTTTACACCAAGCCTTCCCTCCATATCTTCTTTAAGAGTTATTAAAACACCAAACCCTTGGACTGCCCCAGGTATGTGTATTGGCTCGTCTTCACATTTTTGTATACTTCCACTCCCAGAAACACCTGTGACTACCATATGCCCTTCATTTGTTACCAGATGCTTGAATCTTGCAGTCACATATCTTTCATCGCTTCCCCTCGGCGAAGTCCCATACCTAAGGCTTTTGTCGGACGATTCCGAAGCACTGCGAAAAATTCCCTCTCTAGCCTCACACTCTCTGGTGGTATTTGGCAGTAGACCCTGCCTTGATGTCGGAATCCCACTAGAGTTTCCCGATGCTCGCTTTCCTCCAACCGGAGACGCAATGGACGACTTCCTATCTGGGTTAGCCATTGTTAATGTTTTCCGCGACCCGGACTGACTCTCGCTCCTCGTTTCTGATAGCTCTTCTCCCGCATCGCTGCTGCGAACGCCAGGGACCGGTGAGCCCAGCCCGGGAGGGGGTCGTGATATGTTGACTACTGATCGAATAGGATAGACGATATCGCGGCCATCTGGTGGGGGTGGACCAAAATCACTCGCTGAACCCGTGGCAGTAGCAGAGCTCCCTAGAGCTATAGGGCCACGGTGATGAAAGTAAAAAGGAAGCGATTCAGAAGACGGCCTTTGGCGAGTGGGTGAAGGTGAAAAGGGGGTTTGTTCATCCCGTGACTCCGAGAATGTATCGATTTCTAAGGGGATGTTAACATTTTCGGCCTGTTTGTCCCCCATTATAGCGACAATAGGCGGGGTGACCAAGGAGCGTATATTGGAATGTTCAGGGACAAATGTATTGCATTGCACCGGACACCGTAGGTTGTAATCGTGTACAGTCTGCTCCGGGGTCGCGAGGGTTAGCAAGCCTTTGCAATCTGATGAGTCGAGCTCGTTTCCGTGCGGGAACTCGCAGTGCCAGAATCTGGCAACGCTGGAACAGACCATATGCTCAGAGGCAGCAAAAAATCCAGCGGCGCTCGAGCAGCGAGCGCACGACATCGATGGAAAACACCCCTACCGCACTCAACGCGGACAGGAAACTGGGGAAGGACGAAATGTGATGCTCCTGCTAAAAACCCCTAATATTCTGGGTATTGTGGGTTCTCTGAATGCTGCGAAAAAATTCGCTGGACAAAGGGCCGCAAAAATCCTCTCCTGCCGGTAGTGGAAAGACGATGCAACCCAAAAGAACCACAAAAGCGACCCCAATAATGAAGAGAAACAAATTCCTAAGGAATTAAGCCATTACAAACCAATCTATTACCTCGGAGTTTTAATAAATTCTCTTGCTCCATTGATATCGCAGACTTACCAGCGTTTTGGGGTATCCGGGTTATTTCAGTCCCGCCTGGAGTAATTAGCACTTGGCACTGACACTGAACTCGAGGATTCGCAGTATATCTGATTCTTCAGAGCGAAACTTTCAGTACGGTCCCCGGTAAACAGCTCTGGGAGAGAAAAAAACGCAAGAAATCGAAAAACCCACGGCTTTAAGCTTCTTTTAGCGACCTTTAGGAAGCCCACAATAAGCTTTGTCATGCAACATCTGGAAGTCAATCCTGCCTGCTGGCGAGTGTTCGTGGACGCAGCGCTGAAGCTTTTGGTGGCTTGCCAGGGACTTTGCCCCCTGCTGTCTACTGTGCCGGTATTTTATGGTGCCCGACGAAGGAGGGATCGACGGCTTCCTTGCTGGCGATACAGATGGGGCCGAAGCATCCGACACACCGCCGACGGTGGCACGACGTGAAGTGGGAATTCGAAGAGCTTTTCTCATACCCAGGGCTCGACAAGCGATTCGACGGATGGGTTGGATGAAAATTCGCAAGTCCAGCGATGCCTCCTATGTGGGGTGCTGATTTGTCTCAGGATGAGCACTTCTGAAATTAGGCATTTTCCCAGCGGGCGGCTTGTGGAGGAAACTTAAAAGGTGTCTCTCCCTGATGTCGCTTGTAATCATTTGCCGGTACAAGCACCAAGGCCACACTTCGATCCCTGAAAGGGTTGCGATATCATCTCAGAACTCTCGCTCCTATTGGGGGAGTGTGAGAATGCCTGTCCTTGAGACTACGGACGCGATACCGCCCCCATCTGATCCCACAACCCCCACGCGCACTCCAAGTTTCCTGACCTGATCAACATCAGATTTTGCGTTTCTCCCATCAACCCCCTCATGCGTGGGTGACGCATGCCAAGATTTGCAACACACGTCGCCGAATCACGCAAGAATGATTGGCGTCTGGTGGACTCTCAGCACGCTTGTTCAGATCTGGGGTATGTACTCGAGTACAAGGGGCAGGCATTTAGCGATCGAACACCCCACTTCAGGGTCTCACCGGTTTTTAAAGATTTTGGCCGGTAAGCCACCCGGTGTATGCGAAGACTTTATGCCAGCCCCTTGTACTACGGGTCGAAGGGGTTTATCGTAGTACGTGGTGAGACTTCTTGGTTTACGATGTAACTTCACTACTAGTTTGATAAAATCTATAAGCAAGAGACCAATTCTGCGGAGGGGAAGGCGGGGCTATTAGTTGTGCTGTTAGCTTAAAAATTTTGAGCGCCAGTGCTTGCATCTCTCTTCTATCCAACTTGACACTGCGCCAACCACCGCTGACCCACCAAACCATCTTGCAAGCCACTCCCAGAGCCGGTACTGGTACTGCAGCCTATTGCTCCAGTTTGCGATTCATGAACTACGGATCTCCTATCCGAACCGCATTGAAGTGGCGTAGTGAGACACCTTATGGCCAGATCGTTGTCGACATTAGGTGGGGCATGTTTGTATGGGTTTGTGCCTTCGTTGGGATTAACACGGGTTACCGTTGGGTATATTCTGCTACCGTATACTCTGCAAGCACTCAACTAACATTGACTAGAGGTGCAAGTCTGAGCGTTGCGGCGCATGTGCAGTACCTACAGCCCGACTCCGTATGAGCAATTCACAACCTAAGGAGCCAATCTACCTCGATTACATGGGATATCGTTTGGCGTCATTATGCTCGGGGACCTTTAGGGTCAGCATGGATCATGCCAGAAGCGCAAATACTGTTCCTAGAGCCAAGATACAAAAAAATGCTCGCTTTCTAAGTTTTTTTTCCCCACCGGTCTGATAGTTGGGGTAGATCAGACAAGCGAAGAGGTGAATTACTTCTACAGAACCGGATTTGAAGCGCATAAGTTACAACACTAAAATTTGCCCCTCTGGTCCAAATCATCGGTATTGAGCCCTGTAGATATAGTGTGATATCGGCCCACGAGGGGTCGTAAAGCAGGCTACCCGGCGCCGATTCGTTTCCATCGTGCTAAAGCGACGGAGTCTATCTGTTATGCCGGTGGATTGACCAAAACTGGCACCCCTGTTTCCTGGAACTTGGACCGTGTTTTTCAATACTACTTACCTATACTGTCCAAAGTAATGGCTCCCGACTACGAGGTCTGAGCCCTGGATTTGATTGGGAGAAGTGATGGGCTACTGGAGTGCCGTGCTACATTTAAGCTTTTATATAAGAAAAATGAAGTCTGAATAGCGCGGGATCAGAAGGCATCGAGATGCACGAACCTGTGAGTAGCACAAAGAGACTCCTGATCTTTCCGCTGGTCTATTATATTCCACTAGACCAACTAGTAAAACTTGTTTCAGCGCCCCGATTTGAGGCGCTGAAAGAAGTCATTTGTTTTGTTTGTTATTGGTTGTTTATGATTTTCTTTATGTCCGTTGTGTAATTTAGCTTTTTTTTATGTCCTAGCGGCACTACACAGAAATTGTACCCTTAAACAATTGAAGAATTCAACAAAAAATAATAATAGTAAAAACCACACTTGTAGACACGCCGGTAGATCAAATCACGAGGAACTCGGACACCTTGCCCTCTCCCATGCTAATTCGTTAATTTCCTGTGAGGAAATCACGGGCCGATCTCTTCACCTACAATATTTATTTAGTTTACTATAGGAAAGCTTCCTCTTCAAGTTTAGCTATCCAAGTGTGGGGGGGGGCGTCCGAGTGGCTTGTGGCCTCATCTGTCGAGCTGAACGATAAAGGCAATGGATCAGATAGCCCCCCCCCCCTCGTCCTTATCGTAATCCATCCTATAATCGATATGGGCGATGCTTGTATCGTAGCGGATAGAGCTAGACTATTTCTTTACCGCTCAAGCCGATGGAGTAAGAAACTACTAATGATACAGAGCCATTATATCATAGGTAGCAATGATTCTCCTGAAAGATGTGATTATCATAGAAGAATTCAGAGGTTGTACTGTAGTAGTACACGTGAAGATAACTCTAACATGACCACACAGCAGCTAGATCCTGGGCCCCCCCCCCCCCCCCGGTTAAAAAAAAAAAAAAAAAAAAAAAAAAAAAAAAAAAAAAAAAAAAATAAAAACCAAAAAAAACCCCCGGG
>Ga0307507_10006581_pt1 | contig 17701 bp, 9 predicted proteins | sample 7_EM_MG_FD_207223 | JGI IMG/M metagenome (GOLD analysis project Ga0307507, IMG submission 207223) | Populus trichocarpa ectomycorrhiza microbial communities from riparian zone in the Pacific Northwest, United States - 7_EM | ecosystem: Host-associated > Plants > Roots > Unclassified | place...
CACATTGTTTGAACAAATCATGTTACTTGGCTGTTTGCACAAATTATTTAGATTGAGCTTGTGATGAATGCATTAAATACAGATGCTAGAAAGGTTGTTGTTACTGTAAAATTCATTGCCTTTATACTGCCTGGTGTGGTTTTGCATTTTTCTCACTGTCATAATATATCTCAACGTTGTTTATTCCTTGTCCAATGCATTTACATTAGCTTCTTTCATCCTTGGTGAAATTTTATTGGCCTTAATTTGTAGCAGATATATAGGGGGTTCATGCTTAGGACTGTGGTTTGGTCAAAATATTAGCCATAATCTTAGGGTCAACTTGTCACACTCAATCTTGGGCGTCGCAATTTTGCTGGCAGGTAGAGACAACCCGAAAGGTTTTATCATTTCACAGGGAAGATCGAAGCTCTGATCCTAATAATCCTCAAAGCATCCTGCTTGATTATATTAGCAGTTGCCAAAACTTACGTATTTGGTCATTGAACACATCAACAAGGGAATGTTTAAATAGTGAACAGCTTCAGAAAGGAAAGCAAATAGATGAGTGGTGGAGGCAAGCAAGCAAAGGTAAATTTCTCACATATGAAATAGAAAAAAGAGCAGGTAAATTTCTTCCAAAAGTAATTGCAGAATCGAACTGGTTTGATAATGTGGATCTTGCTGGTGGTTAGTATTAGAAAAATGCTTTAGTGTGAAGCACTCTTCTGCTTCTTTCAGTTTTCTACTTTACATTTTAAGGTAAATGCATGTTTTTATCATCAGGATATATTGATTTTAGAAAACTGCTTAAATGTCAGCACATTTTGTGGGCATGTGCGTTCACATACATATGCATGTGTGTGCTCACTTATTTTTGTTGATACTCTCCCAACAAAGACAGTAGCTGTTACCAAAAGGGGGGAAGGGACCTGTTCTTTCTTGATTTTTCACTTTTCACTTTTCACATTGCCATACTTCTCATGGAATGCATACTTTTCAACACTCATGCTTCTTACTAAACAATGCTAAGTATGAGGATTGACACTTATTAAGTATCTAACAAATTTGTACTCATGTTTAAATTTGTTTGACTTTTCTTTCCAGGGGATCGGATGTTGGATTACATGAATATGGATGATAAATCAATTGGAATGTTTTGGGTTGTATCCTACACCATGGCTCAGCCAGCTTCTGAAACAGTGGTGAACTGGTTATCCTCAGCTGGAGTTTCTGAATTATTAACTGGAACAAACATGCAGTCTAATGAGCGGTTAATGGTGATGAGGGAAGTAAGCCCTTTGCCGATGTCACTATTATCTGGACTTTCCATGAACCTATGTTTGAAGTTGGTGTTTCAAATGGAAGATTCTTTATTTGCTGGGCAGGTAATGCTTTTAGTGCTTGCTTATGTTGTAGTTGGCAACTTGGCAGCAGGATCCACTTTTATCTGCTCCCTAAATGCATGCTTGCAAAATTGGTGCATAGTTCAAAAACCATTTGTCATTCAATGCAATTCTTGCAGCATTACAGGCAAGATTTGAATCAGGTCAAAAGAACAAAGGCATAGCAAAAAAGAAAAGAAACCACCAAGTTTTTATTATACGAATTGAAGCATTCAGTCTCATTTTGAACAAAGGCATGGCAGAAAGAAAAGAAATGACAGTTTTTATTATAAGGATTGATGCATTCAGTCTCATTTCAGAAAGTAGCACCTAATGCTGTTGCGTAAATGGCATAGTGCTTTGTTCCCAGATCCCCAGATGGTTGTCATAAAATATAAAAATGATAAACAGCTTCCTTACTGCTTCAGACAATTAATACAGATAGCAAAATGGGTTTCCTGTTATTAAGTTTTTGAGCTTCGTTTTGGAACAAGGATGTGATGAAACAAGGGAAAAGATTATATAGGTGTTGAAGATCAGTTTATAATTAATTGTTTTATACAGTTCTAAGAAATGCTGAAGCCTTATCTTTTGTCATCGGGAGCCTGTAAATGGTCTTCCTAATTATTAGTTGCATAACTGACATTTACACATTTGTGTGTTTGAGAGGGGATTGTGTTTTATATTTGTTTCAGCTTTGGTTAATGTGGAGCTCAATCTTTATTTTAAGGGTGGTTTTCCTGGGATGTCTTTTATCTTGTTCTTTGTTTGCCTTTGAAGTTGATGGTTTAAGTAGAATGATTAGCAGAGGGTAAAAATAGAGAGTTAAGGGTATGATAATTGGTTGAGGATGTCTACATGTTTTGCTGATGATGCTATGTTTCTGTCTGATGATATGGAGAGGTTCTTGAAAATTTGTCCTGATTACATATCTTAATGAAAGAGTTTTGTCTTGAAGATAAATTTTGTAGTGTGATTTATTAGGTATTCATGTACAGTCCAAGTCTCTTTTCTATGTTGCTTCCTTGGCAATGCATGTTGGTCGAACTCACATTCTGTGCTTTCTGTGCTATGGCTGAAAGATCTGTAACTTGGTAGGCGGGTAGAAAGGGGAACATCTTTAGTCAGGAAACCCACTCTTAGTCAGCCTTATTTGTCTAACATCCATCTTCATAACTTGTCGTTATTTTATGATTCTTGTGGGGTGGCCCATAGTATTAAAAAGTGCGTCGTGGGATTCAAAATGGAAACTTAGTTATAGTTCAAAATAAAGGTCTCTTGTCCAAAAGTAAAACTTAGAAAGAAACATTGTAATTAATGACAGCAATTGGCAAAAAGAGAATTGTTGATGATGTATGTTGCACTGGCTTCTGTGATCAAAGTGTAAATAAGTGCTACAACACGGTGCTTTGAAGAAGATTATATCTAATGGGTCTAGTTTATAAATTGAGACTAGGCTTTTTGAACTTTCTTCCTGTGATTTGCTCTTCTGGGAATGACTTGCCGTAGCTGGGACTAAATGGTTTCTACTTTCCAATATAGATGTTGTGGTCTATCTATCAGATGTCTGACAGTTTTGACATTTCTTTTAATGTGATCTAATGTTTGGTGCAGGTTGTTCCTAGCATTGCAATGGTTGAAACATATTGTCGATTGCTGCTCATCGCTCCTCATTCACTGTTTCGGTCACACTTCAGTGTATTTCTCTTTACCCTTGCTTCTAAAAGTACACCATTTCTTGCAGATAAATTCATCACAGTGATGCATTCACATACATAGAAAAATACTAAAATCTCTCTTAAGCGCAATCATTTAATATGCAAGCCTGTTTGGTGATTCTCATGTAGATATCGGCATGAAATCACTGTTGGTCACAACTGCTTATTTATATATTCTGTTCCCTAGTAGCCTTGGTTATGAGCCCTCACATACATAGAAAAATACTAAAATCTCTCTTAAGCGCAATCATATAATATGCAAGCCTGTTTGGCGATTCTCGTGTAGATATCGGCATGAAATCACTGTTGGTCACAACTGCTTATTTATATATTCTGTTCCCTAGTAGCCTTGGTTATGAGCCCTCAAAAATATCAGGGGTAAAGTTTATTTGTGTTTGGTGAATAAAATGGATTGAGATAAATATTTATCCCAAAAGTGGGGTACAGTGGGTGTAAATATCATCTCCAAGGGAATGGTTTGAAGTCTTTTAAGGGGGGAAGGCTTATAGATTTTATTCTTTTTTTCTCTTATAAAATTTTAACTCCTAGATTCTCTCATTTACTTATAACTAGCTGTTGGGACCTTTTTATATCATTTTATGGAATGTCTAATGCTCTTGAGTTTTTAAACCTCTACCAAACATGTTTGAAAATAGCTTTTTTATTCACTCTTATACCCTTAATGATTTCTCCCGTGATAAATACTTTCATCACAATTCATCTTCAATTTTAACCTTTTACCAAATTGATCCTTAGATTAAAAATTTGCCTGGTACTTGCAGTGCATGCTACAATTTCAAGTCAACTGATCTACATATAGGAAAGGAAAGCTGTTCTTTTGCATGTCATGTTTTGATGGATTGTGAACTGCCTGTGAGAGCTTAAAAAATTGGCTAGATGAACACATCAACCATTTTCATGGAAAGCTTTTCTTGCTATTAAACTAATGTTAGTGCATTCCTTAAGGCTGACCAAATGATCTTTAAATGTCTGTGGATGCTGAATCTTTGTATGTCTCTGCTTAAGTTAATTGTTGTGCATTTTTTCACCTGTATATTTTGTGAGGTAATGTAATTTTAATGTGATGATGATGTACATTATAATTTCTTTGTAAAGCATTTGGCACAGAGGTATCAATCAATATTGAGCAAGCCTGGGGTGACTCTTTTGGTGCTAGAAATTGTGAACTATCGCTTGCTTCCACTTTACAGGTAATATCTGCCAACTCCATCCTGTGAAGCTATTCCTTTTCCTTTTCCTTCAAACTGGTGATAATTTGCTTAATGTATTGAAATTACTGAGGTTTGGGAATATATTTAAAGTCTGCATCCAGATATTTCTGCTCAGAATCTTTTTAATTGTGGACAACCTCTACCTTCAGGGATTTTGTCTTTTCTTTGCTTCCCAAACATATGCCATGTCTTGTTTGGAAGTTAGGTTGCTTAATGTAGATAATATTTTAGAGTTTTATAGCTATTGTTTGGGTTGATGGACCTTCAAGATTATGCAAATAATAATTTCAAGATTTTTTTCTTCCATGAATATTTTTTTTAAAACAAAAACTGTAAATCACACTTGTTCGTTACATTTTTTCTTAGGTATCAAGGGAAAAGCAAAACCTTAATGTATGATGTTACGAAAATAGTTTCTACTTTAAAGGGGAAACGAGGAGATCACCGTGTTTTTAGGTTGGCTGAAAACTTGTGCATGAACCTCATTTTATCACAAAGGGATTTTTTCTCAGTGAAGAGAGAAGGGAAGGTAAAAGACTATCATTTTTAAACTGAAGATTTTCTGTTGTAGCTTGTGTTCCTTCTTCTTTTTTGTTAGTATCTGAAAAATCTAAGATTTGTTTAATATTTTGCAGGGCCCCACTGAATTTACTGAAACTTTGAATCGTGTAACTATAGTCACTCTTGCCATCATCATAAAAACACGTGGAATTGCTGACGCTGATCACATGCTTTATCTTCAAACTATGTTAGAACAGATATTGGCAACAAGTCAACATACATGGTCAAAAAAAACATTAAGCTACTTCCCTCCTCTTCTTCGTGATGCCTTGATTGGGAGGATAGATAAAAGGGGTTTGGCTATTAAAGCTTGGCAACAGGTCAATTATTGCAAGTCATTTTTTTTTAGTTCTTTCATTGTCTTACTTCTTTCATGTTTTGCTGATTGGCATTCTTTGTTGAGGATGGAAGTCTAGAATCAGATAACTGGATGGATGCATTGATCTAGTGGGATGCAAGTCTAAGATTTGCCTGGTACATGTGAATGAAGGGCTATCCATGTGCATCTCAAGACTTGAAAATGGATCAAGGTTCCTCATTGTGCTAAAAGAAATCTGACACCTGGGTAGATTTAGGAGGGGGGGTGTAATTTGCTATGTGCAGTTTATTTTATCATCTTCTTTCTAATAATGGATCAGGGAAGCATATCGGCAAAGTTGACATGATTTGAGAATGGATCCTCACATAAGTAGGCATTATATTTTAAAGAAGCACTTAGCAGTCTGGTTTAGTTAACTTGATTTAAGGATTTTCATTCAAAGGAGACAAATGTAGCATGATATTCATGGGTATTTTTGTGGTTTTCAGATTTGGTCAGAGTTAGCAGATATTCAATAATGAATTTAGTTTTCTTTATTGGATGAAGATTTATCTTGTTTAATTGGGATTCTTTTTACTTATATTTTAGCCAGTCCTGTACCATTAAAGCAATAAAGAGAGACTATTTCATTTAAGTTTCTTTGCACGTGTACTTTTCTTTAGGGTTGACAATCCAATAGAACAGTACATAAGATTCACATAAAGACTAATATGATTTTATCATTAATTTTTTTGTGAAATAAAGGGAAATGAAATGATTTGTTTTTGTTTTTGTTTTTCATCTTCATCTTCTTTTCTGGGGTCCATGGGAGGGCCTATTGGGCTTTGGACAGGGAGTACTCGAGTAACCTCCCTTTTCCCTTAAATCTCCACCTTCCTTTGAAGGAGAACACCAGAGCTTCAAGTTAGAAATGCAAAGTTTTAACTTGCAAGTTTGTATTACTCTTAATCGGAGAGTTTAACCTTGTGAAATGATTTTAGATTTGAATATTTCCATGCCTGCTGTTCAGATTGCTTGGCAATTCAGTCAGTGTTAAAATGCCCAGTGTTTTTGCAGGCAGAAACAACAGTGATTAACCAATGTACCCAGCTGATCTCACTATCAGCTGATCCCACTTATGTGATGACATATATCAATCATAGTTTCCCCCAACACCGACAATATCTATGTGCTGGTGCATGGATACTGATGCAGGGACACCCTGAAAACATCAATAGCGGACATCTGGTATTGACTACATTCTTCTAATCTGTTTGTTGGGAAAACATCATTAGCACAAGCGATTGTTCCTATAGAAATCATCATTTCTTGACAGCTTTATCTTTCTGGATTTCTTTTAAAAGACCCCTGACTAATTATGTGTTGGTGGATGGAGTTTAGGCACGTGTTTTGAGAGAATTTTCCCCTGAAGAAGTGACAGCGAATATATACACAATGGTGGATGTTCTACTTCATAACATTCATGTGGACCTTCAGCATGGGCATACCTTACAGGTCTGCATCTTCTGCCTTGGTTATTCTTGCAAATTATATGCACTAACAGTCTTATTTGTTGTGTGCTAGTTCATTTAGTGTCTGTTTGTTCCCTTTGTTTTCCTAGGACCTTTTATTGAAAACTTGTGCAAACCTTGCCTTTTTCATTTGGACTCATGAGTTGCTGCCGTTGGATATTTTGCTTCTGGCACTTACTGACCGTGATGATGATCCCCATGCTTTGCGTATTGTGGTATGTTTTTCTGCACAATTTGATCTTGTATATGCACATTTCTTAATCCTTTTCCTTTGTGTGTGCACGTGCACCATCAAACATGACATAATCGCTGTAGTGTTTGAAGGATGATTAGTATAGCGATTACTGTTGCTTTAATCAACTGAGAATCTGATTACTGTCTGGGAAATAAGACTTGGGGCAATTATGATTTTGTGGTTTGGGTCAGAGGGGAAAGTCTCAGGACAGATTTGGAGGTGCAAGATTGAAGACGTGTTAAAAAGCTAACATGATTTTCTAGTCAGCGACTGCCTTAAGGTTTTAAGGCTCCAAGTTGAGGGTTTGCACTATGAGAACGATCTTGGTATATGGAGACAGTGAATCCGTTAAGAGGATTCTAATGGTAGAGTTATCCGTCCAACTGCTGCTCTGACAGCTTTTATTCTGGTTTTTATGCAAACCAGCAGCCAGTTACATAAACTTACAAGTAGTATATAAGAGAAGAACGAGACTTGCTCAATTTTGTGTGCTATGGTAAGGAAAAAACTTTCAAGAGTGTTTATTTTAAAACCAAATACCTGTTGTGCGATTTGGCACTTGTTATAATATGTTAAGGTTGCTACGTCTTCAGTGACACAGTTTCCTTGAAGGCAACTTTTGGCACTTAAACATAACTTCTCGTGCATAACCATGCAATTTGGTGGCAGTTTGTTTGATTTGATCTATGTAATGGGTTGAGATCTCATGCATGTTCAAACATAGTTTCGATGTTTATTGTTCTTGCACTGACACTGAAATGCATCATAATGCATGTTTCAGATTAGCTTGCTTGATAGGCAGGAACTTCAATCAAGAGTGAAACTATTTTGTATGAATCGTGTGCGTCCTGAGCATTGGATTCTCTCAGGACAGTTCAAGCGTCTTGAATTGGCAAAGGCACTTGGAAATCATCTATCATGGAAGGACAGGTAAAGACTTCTAGATTATATGTTTCTACATGGAATTTTATTCTGTTATATGAAATTACAAGACTCATGATAATTTAGAGCATTGGTAATTGATTGATGTCTCTAGCAATTTAGGAAGCATAGATACTCCAAAATGCTTCCTGTAAATGCATCAAGCTCTTTTAGATATGGATATGCACCTGATACAGCACAATATGTATTGGATACAGGGTATAAGAAAGAAAAATAAAAAGATAGTTCAATCTTGATTATGTTTTGGGTTAAAGGGTATAGGTGACAAAAATAATGCAATGCCAAAATTTCATTTCAATACAAGAATTGCAGCTTCCTTAACACTGTTTGCTATAAGCTCTGCAGGTATCCCACATTTTTTGATGACATTGCGGCACGCTTGCTTCCAGTCATCCCATTAATTGTTTATAGACTTCTTGAGAATGATGCTGTAGATCCAGCAGACAGAGTTCTGGCCATGTATTCTCCACTTTTAGAATATCACCCCTTAAGATTCACATTTGTTCGTGATATACTTGCCTACTTCTATGGTCATCTTCCTGGAAAGCTTGTTGTGCGGATACTGAATGTACTTGATCTTAGTAAGGTATTTATAGCTTCTCTTCCCTTCCTGTTATTATTTTCTTTCTTCTTTGTTTCCTCGTTTCAAGTCTTTGGAATGCTATTTTCTTTTTTCTGTATGTTTCTTTGTTGATTATAAACTTGTCACAGATCCCATTTTCCGAGTCATTCCCACAGCACATTAGCTCACCAAACCCTGTCATCTGCCCGCCCCCAGAGTATTTTGCAACTCTTTTGTTAGGGCTTGTGAATAATGTGATACCCCCACTAAATACCAACTCAAAGTATGGATCAGTTGGAGACGCTTCAAATAATTCAGGGCGCAATCCACATACCAAGACATCAGCAGCCTCTCAGTCTGGGCCAACGAATGCTTCTGAGGGTCAAAAGGCGTTCTATCAAATCCAGGATCCTGGAACTCATACTCAACTGGTTCTAGAAACAGCTGTCATAGAATTGCTCTCACTTCCAGTAGCTGCATCCCAAATTATCCCCTCTCTAGTTCAGATTGTTGTTAATATACAACCGACTCTAATTCAATCCAGCAATGGAGCTCCAAATTGTGTTGGACAAGGATCAGTTTTGCCAACGTCGCCTTCTGGGGGAAGTACTGATTCACTGGGTGGAAGCAGATCAACCCCTTCAGTTTCAGGAATCAATACTTCAAATTTTGTTTTACGAAGTGGTTATACTTGCCAACAACTTTCTTGCTTGTTGATCCAAGCTTGTGGTCTCTTACTAGCTCAGCTCCCTCCTGATTTTCATGTGCAACTTTATATGGAGGCATCGCGCATAATAAAAGAGTGTTGGTGGCTTACTGATAGCAAAAGGTCACTTGGGGAACTAGACTCTGCTGTTGGCTATGCATTGTTGGATCCAACATGGGCTGCTCAAGACAACACCTCAACAGCAATCGGTATGCTATTTAATTTCTCTTCTAGTCCTGTTCATCATTTTCTCTTGTTATTCTCAACATTCCCAGATGCCCAAATTTTCACAATTAAGTTACAGCAATTGGTATGCTATTTAATTTTTCCTCTAGTCCTGTTCATCCTTTTCTCTTGTTATTCTCAACATGCTCAGGTGCCCAAATTTTCATATTTATGCTAATTATTTAATTAAAATGTTGTTGAATTCAGGACATTCCTAAACTCTGTGAACTTGAGCCCCATCTATCTTTTAACCGTGCAAAACCTGTATGATTAGAAAGGATTGATGACCATGGCTGACTTTTGCTGATGACTCTAAAGGAAGCCATCTTGTTAACTCTGCAGACTAAGTCATGTTATATCAACAACACACAATGAGATACATTTACATACCATCTTTGAGACAATACCGTAATTGCATCTTGAGTTTGGTGATAGTTTAGTTTATGCTTTGATCTGTTTAGTAGAACCTAGAAGCCAATACTGCTACCATGTGGGGGGAGATGACAGGGCGTGTTAAGAGAGTGGTAGTAGAGGTCCTAAATGAATCCAAGGTTGTAGACCATACCCTCAAGGGTCCTCGTGATGTAGGACATGATTATAGAAACAGAGGAAATAAGGAGGAGAGGAGAAGGAAGGGGCAAAGGAAGTGAGGAAAGTATGAGAGTGGATACAAAAGAGGAGAGTTTGTACATACTTACCCTCGTCATGGATGAGCTAATCAGTCACATACAAGCTGATGTACCATGGTGTGTGCTTTGTCGACAATGTTGTGAATTGATAGTGTAGGAGTCAACCAAAAGATGGAGTTATGGAGGAATACTCTTGAAAGTCGAGGTTCTTAGTGAAGTAGAAGTAGAAGTATATGCACTGCAAGTTTTGCTCTTGTAAAAGGAATGAAGGAGATGTTAGATTGGATGGAATTGAAATATGATCAGTTTAGGTATAAGGGTTGTATCCTCCATTCGGAGAAGTGGATGAGGATGTAACTCATGGAATAAAAGCAAGGAGGTTGGAATGGAGTCGTCTTAAGGGTGTGTTATGCCAGCATAATCTCTTATAAAGTGAAAGGTAAAGTTCTATAGAACGGTGGTGAAGCTAGCCATGCTGTATGGAAATGAATGTTGGAAATAAAAGCAACAGAGGACCCTTAGATGAGTGTGGTGGAGATTTGAGAGCGGTGAGACAAGAATGGACAAGATTGGAAATGAACATGCCGCCACATATTGGAGATAAAATGAGAAGGGTGGACTAAGATGGTTTGGTCATGCCCAATGTAGGATGCCAAAGGTCCCAATTCAGAGGAGTTATTAGGGACTGTAAAAGGAAGGAAAAGAGGAAGAGGAAGATTTAAGATAATGGGATGGAGGTGATGCTGAGAGATCTAAACTCCTGATGCGGAGGCAGATTTGATTTATGATTAAGCTGAATGGTACTGAAAGAACCATATAGCTATCCCAATTAGTTTGGGGTTAAGGCTTTGTTGTTGTTGTTGTTTGTAGGACCCTTGAATGTTGTTGACATTATGCTTGTGGTGGGTTGGTAAGGAAACACAGGCTAGAGGAATGCAATCTGTATTTCGTTGTTGTTATTAAGGTCCAAACTTTGAAGTTTTCTTCTTGTACTTGCCACTTTAAATCTTAGCTTTCTTAGCAAATGTTTTCATATCTTTAGCAGTCATTTCCCTGTTATGATCTCGTCTTATGCCAGCATTTAATTCCCAATCAAGCATTATGATTATTATCATTAAATGCGAGTATCCCAGATATATGCCAGTCGCATCATGTGACTTCAAAATTATTACTTTCTTATTTAAAAAATCACACCCGTATTTGTTAGATGTTGGAACTGGAAGGCATGCATTCTTTCATCTAAATCTGTCATCATTGCCTACTTTATGTTTTATACATCAAGTACTTGTGTCTTGTGCTCTGATTCTGTGTTATAAATATTGTATCGCCAGGTAACATAATTGCCCTGCTGCATTCTTTCTTTAGCAACCTCCCACAGGAATGGCTAGAAGGAACACATGCTATCATTAAACATCTCAGGCCAATAACATCAGTTGCAATGTTGAGGATAGCATTCCGTATAATGGGTCCATTGCTCCCAAGACTTGCTAACTCTCACACGCTCTTCAATAAGGTATAGAAGGCTACTCGTTAGTTTTTATCTCTTAAATGTTTGCAAGGTGTGATTGCAATTATGGCATGCCCCAGACAATTCATTTTGTCTGGTTTAGTCTGTGATGAACTTGTCCAGTCATGCTTGAATGGTTGTACCATGCATTTCTTGAGTTGTTAAATCCACAAAATTTGTAACTAGGCACTAGGCAATAAGCTGAAAAATGCTGGAGCTTAACTTTTTCGGTTCCATATCTTATCAGTAAAGTCATAATGCATTATGACAACTTAGGATTAATGTCCACAAAAGATTTGTGTGAGCTAGGGTTGGTTTTTGTTGAATTAGGGTTGTATGGGATTTTTGTAGATGAAATAGGATGGAAATTAGACTGTTAACAGTAACACAGGGATTGTAGCGGCGAACTTCAAGCAAGAAGGGATGATAGTTAGGGAATAATAGAAGAACTTGAGTAGAAGAAGACCTCTTGGTTCCTAGACATCAAAATAACCTTAAAACACATTTTTATTGCGTACTTCAGCTGCAAGGTAAACAACATGATTCTGTAGTTCTTTTCAGTCTATTGATATGATTTCTTTATCAAAAGGAGGAATAATAAGATATATGCATAAAGAGTCCTAACATGACTAGGTAAGCAATAAATAGGAATATAAACCATTAAAGATTAAAACACCAAGTTCCTTAGTAAGGGCAGGACCTTCTGCTGAATCAAATTTCAAATATCTTTCATGGAAAGATGCAGAACTTATAATTCTGCCCTGCTTACAAAAATTACCTATGACTTAGAACATTAAACCCCAAACCAAGAAATCTACACTTCTCGTATGAATAACTAATTTATTGAGGCTTGGATTTCCAAGGAGGTTTTTTTTTGTTTGTTTTAAAAAACAGCTACTCTATCGTTGACAAGTTGATAGTGTGAACTATATTTTGATAACTGCATAGATATAGAATAATATGAGGTGCATCTTGAATTTGTTGATTAAACTTGCCCTGTGAAGTGACAAGATAAATTCAACAGAAAAGAAGAAAGAAAGAAAAGAATAGAGGGTAGCTTGATGGTAGCTAAGGGATTGGACTGATGAGCCTTGACCAGTCCTTTTTATCCTCTTAATTTTGCAAATCATGTCTTAAGTTTTTAGATAGAAATTAGAAGGTGATTATGTAAATCTGAATCAGATGGAAGTGAGTAGAAGATGCCGATTAATGGTTGTCAACAGAGGATGAACTAAGGAGAAATGAGGGGAAAAAATTGGTTAGGAAGATGACTTTCTATGTGTAACAACCATTACGTACTGCTCTAAGTTTTCTGAAAACACCAAACCCTAATTTAATAACAGGCTCTAGTGTATTAGGTGCATCATTTACTTTCATACTAATATACTTTATCTGATCTGGTCTAGATGAGAGTGGTTGTTGCTGTTAATTGTTTAGTAAAGACAAGACACTGTTGATATTCATGACTGCCGAAGGTAAATATGTATAAAATTCTTGGCGCATAAAAAAATAGAGAGCAACTAGTTTATAGGTCTGTGCTACGTTGTAGGTCGTATAAAAAAAATTTTGGACGTAACAAAAAATGTCCTAGCTAAAGAGAACAATTTGGCATTGTTATTAAACCCGACTCAATGAGTCAACCTCGAAACCTCTAAACCCAACTCCTTGCCTAGTTCGGGTTTAAATTAAACAGTGTGAGTTTCAGTCGACTTAGCCTGTCTAAAGGCAACATGGCTAACCATTAAAAAAAGTCCGAGGATGAAATTGAGGAAAAAAAGAGAGATGAAATTGACAGGAAAAAAAAAACTTTCGACTCAATTTCTTGCATAGTCTGGGTTTAAAATTTAATGGTGTGGGAGTTGACCTAACATGACTTAATCGACTTGGCCGATTCAAAGGGAACTTGGTTACCGGTAAAAAAAAGTGTAAGTATGAAATTGAAAAAAAGAAGATGAAATTGACAGGGAAAAAAACTCTCAACCCATCTCCATGCCTAAATTGGGTTTAAAATTAAACCGTGTAGCAGTTGCCTTGACATGATCCATTTAACTTGATTGGTCTAAAAGTAACCCGGATGATTATAAAAATAAAGTCTGAGGATGAAATTGAAAGAAAAAAAGGAGGCTAAAATTGATTTTCTTAAAAAAAAAAAAACCTTCACTGTTTATATAAACAGTGAAGCTGTACAAAGCAGGCAGTTCTTTTAGTAGAGATAGGTATGATAGTGAAGCTCCAATTTAGAAAGGTAATCATGCATAAAAACAATGGAATCTATGTGATTTTGTCTTAGTTCTTGCATCTAGAGATAAAGATGAGATTTCATTATATCACGAAGGGGGATGATAAAAAAATGCAATGGTTGTCACCTGAATCTGTCAAACTCAATGTGCCCAAGGGAAAGAAAACCCATTTATAACTAAAAGGGAATAATTTCAGCTTCTAATGACATTATCACTTTAGGCATCGTGCAATTTTCCATTTTATTTTCTATTTGGTGTTTGAAGTCAGAGAAACTTTTGTTTGTTTCATTTATCTCACACATGGATATACTGTATATATTCTCTTTTCACTTATGAAGAGGAACAAAAAAAAAAGGCAAGAACTATCTGAATTTGACCGTGAGAAAATTGCCTTTCGAAACCATTTTCGTTGTCTTGGGAAGTCAATTAACATTTTTTAGAAACCGATGTTTCACAATGAGAACATTGACTTCTGAATATTTTCTGATCGGTTTGAATTTATGTTTGATTTTTCATGACCATCATTTCAGACCCTCTCATTGCTTTTAAATACAATGGTCGATGTTTTTGGGAGGAATTCACAGACATCAACTGCTGTTGAAGCATCAGAAATTGCAGATCTTGTTGACTTTCTGTGAGTATTTGTTATTTGGAACTTCCATTTATATGATTTGAAATTCCATATATTTGAAGAACTTTCATTGACAAAACTCGTGTTCGTCAGCCATCATGTTGTCCATTATGAAGGGCAGGGAGGTCCTGTCCAGGCTAACAGCAAGCCTAAAGCAGAGGTTCTTGCCCTTTGTGGGAGGGCAGCAGAAAGTCTACGTCCAGATTTGCAACATCTTCTTTCGCACTTGAAACCTGATATGAATTCTTCTATATATGCTGCCACTCATCCAAAGTTGGTCCAGAATCCCCCATGACCTTTGGGTTTTAGCATTCTTCACTAGCCGATCATGAGATGGCAATGCCCTCTGAACAAAGATCGTTATAGAATTGAACAAGCTTTATATCTCCGGGGCTCCTTGTACTGCAGATTTTACTGCTTTGTGTTGCCTTGAAAATAAGATATGTAAAAGAGTAATGATGAGAATCACAAGGTACTCTCAACTGCTTCCAACCCTGAGTGTGATGGCAAAGACATTCCAGTTTTAAGGGTACTGCTCCACTGATTTGGTGCAGGAAAGCATCCACCAGCATCCATAACGATAAAAGGAGCATTATCCATTAAGAGCTGTAGAGCAGATGCTGTAAATAGCTGCCGCGCCAATTGCATCCAAGGTAGCTGAAGGTCAAGAGGTGAAGACGGAATTGTTCCAACCAGTTGTTAGCTTATGATTATAAATATATTGGAAAGCAGTGGGAATTTGATCATCGCGCGCGAAAGGAGTGTTGACTTGAATTAAAATTTTGTGGTGTCAAATTTTAATCACATCCCTGCACAAGGCTTCAGGGTATCTCAAAGGAAGGGGAACAAATAGGAAAAAGAAAATGAAAGCCATATACATTCTTTTGACTGTTGCAATAAACTAAAAATCTTCTAGGCATTAACCAAATCGCCCCGCCGCGAAACAAATCCATTTAAGTTATTAAATTAATATTATTTTAAATATTTTGATTAATTGATGTTAAGAAATTATAGAAATGCTAAAAAAATTATTTTAATACATTTTTAATTAAAAATAATTTTGTAAAACATCACCTTTGGATATACTTTTTTTTTCCTAACAAAGGGCCTTAATCAAAATACTAAAATTAATTTCATTAGGCAAAACCCCATATTTAGCCTTACAGTTCAACACGGAACCCACTAGATCATACCTTTTATCATGTACAAAAACTTCAATAATCTCATGTAAGGTTCCGTGTTAAATTCTTCTTTAGATTCGCGTAAATGTTTCCTTGCGCGGTGAAGACTTGGAGGGCGAGGTCCTGGTTTTCTTGGTGTGTGATTAGGCGTTTTGGATAGAGGCGTTGAGGCCAGGGTTTTATTGGGGGTTTTACCGTGTAGGAGTTGGATTCAGGGAGGAGTGGGATTCCAGGATTGGCAACGGCAGCGGTAAGGGAGGAGGAGGACGAATAGATTGAAGCTTCAGATGATTAGTGTTGAGTCTTCAGGTTTTGATGTTTAGATTAAAGGCTAATGAGTTTGTTCAAGTGTTTATTTTGAATGTTTTGCAGGTTTTCCGAGGGTTTGTGGATTTGCTTGGAAAAAAAAAAATTATATATATATATAGCTAAATTCGCAGATGTATTTTAAATTTTAATTCCAATTTAATATATATATATATATATATATATATATATATATATATATGAAATACTCAAATTGCTTCTCAACTGGAGTGCTTTTGCATTCTCCTATATCCCTTTTTTGTAGTAAAAAAAAAAACTGTGGAGGCCAAACAAGTACGCTATCATGGCATAGAAGAAAAGGAAAAATTTTCTCTTTCTTTTTTTTTATGTTTTTTTTTTTCTAAAGGTGAAATTTTGAAATTGAAAAGCGTATAATCTGTAGAGTTTGTTAGATGTGGAATAAAAAGCCACGAATCTTCATCCCAACTTCAAACACGATATATGAGATAGCCTGAATAAATGATTATTTTTGTGTTGAATCTTGTTTTTAAAATATTTTTTTGTATGAAAATATATGAAAATAATTTTTTATATATAATTTTTATGATTTTGATATATTAATATTAAAAAAATATTATTTTAATTGAAAACATTTTTAAGAAGATAAAAATGGATGAATTAATTTGATTTTTATTTTTATTAAAATTGAATGAGTTAAAATGGGTTGAAAATCAAAAGATTTAGACACCTCACAATTTTTTTTATTTTTTTGAGATAAAAAATGAATCTTTTAGTTTGGTTTGATTATATATAATCTCGGTTTTTTTATTTAATTTCTCGAATTAGTTTTGTTAACTTTTTTATATTTAAGATTTAAAATCGAAACCAAGATGATTTTTAAGAAAGAACAATGAAAATTACACGACAAATTTAAAAAATAATTTGATTCAATTAATTTTAAATCAATCTTTAACATCAGCCAAATAACTCTGCTCACCTCTGAATCGATGTGGTGCTTCAAAAGAAAATTAAAATTCATCAACGACCAAAGTAAGCAGAACCATTCAAATCCCAGAAAGGACAGCCACTTATTGTCCCCTGTATGAGCACGTGAATTTTGTGTACGCTTGACGACGAAACCAATTGATTCCAGATCTCTCCAGCTCTCCCCCGTTTGTATTTTGTCTGCCACTTTGCATTATTTATTATTAGGAAAATAGATACGGATATTTTTTTGTGATAAAATATATTAAAATAATATTTTTTTATTTTTTAAAAATTATTTTTAAAATAGTATATTAAAACGATTTAAAATATATTAAAAAAAATTAATTTTTTTAAAAAAAATGATTTTTTGTGGAATCTGTTCTTTCTATCCCTGCCCACTCGTTAATTTTCATTTATCATTGAGGATATATATTTCTCCGTACGTAATTTGAAATCATTTTCTTTTTATTAACATCCATGTAATTTAACTCTTCATTCTCTTCCTAATCACATAAAAATATCATGCTTGTTACGTTTCTGGTCAAGATTTAGTCAATGTTTGGAAAGATAGTTGAAATTGTATTTTTTTTAAAATTATTTAAAATTAATTTTTTATATATTCAGATTATTTTGATGTTTTAATGTCAAATAATTTAAAAAAAATAAAAAATATTATTTTAATACATTTCCAAACAAAAAATATTTTAAATCACAACAATTATCACACATCTAAATACCCTCTTAATCTATATCAATAAATATGAAAACACCCTTATATTTTATATTAAAACGTGTTCTCGTAGTCTTGATGAATATTGAGTCCTCAACCTTTGATTATTTTTTTTTTTTTCATGATATGAATTTAATCACCATGATTCCATTAA
>Ga0307507_10006582_pt1 | contig 17695 bp, 3 predicted proteins | sample 7_EM_MG_FD_207223 | JGI IMG/M metagenome (GOLD analysis project Ga0307507, IMG submission 207223) | Populus trichocarpa ectomycorrhiza microbial communities from riparian zone in the Pacific Northwest, United States - 7_EM | ecosystem: Host-associated > Plants > Roots > Unclassified | place...
ATAATAAATAGTCGGGTGGTTTTTAAAATAGTAAAATTTGGGGGCCAAAATGAGGCAAATCACTATATCTTAAAAACTACTGAACCATTTACTATGCAACTTTAATAGAGGCTGTAGAGCATATATCAAAGTCTAAATTTAAATTATTAAAATTTATTATTAAGTGGTTGTTAAGATATTAAAGTGTGATTTTTCCATTTTTTGGTGTGTTTTTGAAGTGATCAGCTTACCCATTTAACCAGCTCACCCGTGAAATACGTTATAAGAAGGGGTATATACTATTTACTTATTGCTAGGTTAACAAGTGCACAGGGTAGAAGTTACGGATATTACGGATATTGCAGATGTCTTGGATATTGCGGATATTGCGAGCGGATATTGTAAGCGGATATTATAAACATTGCGGATATTGCGGATATTGCAGTATCGTAATCGGTCTTTGGTTGCTAAGTCGGTGGAAACGGGTAGTCGTGTACAAGGTATTATAGGGTGGTCCTATAACAACTTATTAGTGTATATACTAGACAAAGGTCTTTTAGATAAAAGGTGTTAGTAATTTTATTAATATAGAAATCCTAGTAGAGCCAAAGCTTCTATTAAGGTTAATTGCGAAAAACTCTAATTCCTAAGAACTAGGTTAGTTCTTCTAGGTTCTTAATTTTATACTTTATTATTAGCTGTTCTTTAAAGAGTTAAAGCTTTAGTAAATTTTCTATGCGGTATACTGCTATAATGTCGTTAATATAGAAGAATATAATTAGCTAGTTGTTATAAAATAGATATAATTCTTTATTAACTACTGTTAGACCTAAGGACGTTAATATAGTTAAGAACTTATTAAGCTAAAGCAGTAGTAATTATTAAAGGCCGTATAAAGCTCTTTAAAGGAGTAGACATCTGCCCTTATATTAAAAGCTATCTGGAAACTTAATATAGACTATCTTATTAATAAATCTATTGGCAAAGGCATTAAATACATTACACTACTAAGTCTCTAGATTAAATGCAGCGACAATTACTATTATAGCTCTAAATATTTTGGCTGCAAGGGTTGCTATATATATATCCTTTTTACTAAATTGTTATAGGTCACCTCGTATATAAAGATGGGCTTTAAATTTAACTAAATATCTATTAGTATTGGAGAATATATAGGACAAGGTCAAAGACTAGGTTACGTAGAAACGTGCCTAGTACGCAAGCCAAGCGATTATAGGTAAAAGGCCGTCCCCTATCTTATAAGATAGCTCTTTAGTTATTATAATAACGTTATCGCTACTACCCGCTTTTATACCATTGTAAGGAGTTCCTAGGTAATTATACTACTACTAGGAATATCCCTTCTAATAGGTTATAAGTCCCAGTTTGCTATAGATAACAATTTTAACTCCCTAATACAAAGGTCATCCCTAAGCAGCAAGTTATACACTATTCCAGTAAGTAGGCTAAAGGGCAAGTAGGCCATATATATTTCCAGTAAGTAGGCTAAAGGGCGAGTAGGCTATACTGCATTTCTATAAGGGCGCGAAGAGGCTTTAGGGAAGATTCAAAGGAATAATATAAATTCTATCTAAATCTAAGAGTATATAGCTCTTGAAGAGAACAAGACGTTGCGTAAAGAAGAGAAAGGAATATAGAAAACTTGTAACTAAATATTTAAGGTCTTGGCAGCAAACGCGTAGGCATAAGCCCACACGGATTTTAATAGGTTTTGACCAAATTCTATTACATTAGTAGAATTTGGTGGAATTTAATCAAGTCGGCGGAATTTGGCAGAATTTAATTAAAGCGTTAGAATTTATCTGTTAAGTGTTTCACTAAGACATTCCTACTATAACTGGGCTAGTCCTATTATAGTACCCCCCCTTTTAGCTAAAGGTCCAAAATAATTTAAATTAGTTAAGAATCCATAACTTATCGCGTTATAAGTATTATGATATATTTTAAGTTCTTTTTAATTTCAAGTTTCCTGCTATTATGTTTTATATCTTTATATTAGGTAGTAGTTGTTTACCTTTATATTATATCCATTTAGCCAGAGCAGGCCACAAAGGATGGTCTTTATGGAATTCTTTTACTAGGGAAGGCACGTCAGCCTTAATCTGTTTATAGGTTTCCTAGGTTTATATTTTATATCCTTCCTACTTAATAAGAAGTTTAAATCGTTTAGATTATATTTTCTATTATATATTATTAATTAAGTTAATAAAGTAAGAACCGTTACTATTATTAACAATTATAGGAGGTAGCAGCGGCACTTTACAAGTTATAGGATTATCTTTTAAAGGTTATAACAGGCTTACATAAAACATTAGGTGTATTTTTATCTTAGTTGGTAGTTTAAGCTTATAGGTATATGGGCTTAGTTTCTTCTTAATTTAGTATAAGCCTATAAACTTCCAATTGAGTTTCTTTAAGGGCCGTTAAGTCTTTAGGTTTTATATATTTAGGTAGGCCATATTACCTTCTTTAAAGTCCCATATAGGAGCTTATCCTTTATTCGCATACTATTCCTATAACATTTAAGTGTACATTAATTTACTTTATAATAGTTCCATTAACTACTTTATTTAATTAGCGAAGTTATACGCGTTAATTAACTAGATCTGTTTAATCGTGGGTCCTATTATGTTGATTTTAGGTTATGGTTTAAATCTAAGTTAAGGGTTTTATCTGTAGGTCGCGTAGAATGGCGTTACGCTTATTAATATATTTATTATATTATTCGCAGTAAACTTAGCTAAAGGTAGCCATTTTTCCTAGTTATCTTATAGGTAGAAGCAGTACATTTATAAGTATTATTCTATAATTACGTTTACAATTTTAGTTTAGCTATCTATCTTTAGATAAAATATAGTTAAGAGTTGTATTTAAATGCTTAATTATTTATATAAAGCTTGCTAGAAGTCCAAAATAAACTAGCTTCTATAGTTAGATATTATTGTATTAGGAAGTCTGTATAGCTTAAAGACGTGCTTAATAAAACATTCAGCTACTAATATTGCATTAATTAAGTCTATAGGAATTATATATTGCATTTTTATAAGACGGTTAACTACTACTATAATGTTTATAAACCTGTTACTACTAGGTAAGTTAACTATAAAGTTAATTAAGATATTATGCTATCTTTGTATCAGAACTAGTAGCAGTTAAAGTACTCCTTACTTTTTTATATAAGAGGTCTTTCTATGTACACACATTCTGCATACTTAAACATATTTTTATATGTAGTTATGCATTATAGGCCAGTAATATGCTTATTAGATAATCTTATAAGTCTTTATATAGCTAGGATGTCCTATTATAGGGGAATTGTATACAAATTTAAGTATCTTAAATTGTAAGGGTTTAGAATTTGGAACTGCCATCTTCTGTTAATAGTATAGTTAATTATTACAAATTTTGTATTTAGCAAGTGTAATATCTTTATACTATTATTTTCCTGTTTAAATCGCTTTCATTATATCTACTATCCATATATTATTCTTATATTTGTATTCTATTAGCTTATTAATTTCCATTTCCTATTTATTAATTTCTAATTTGTTTCTATTAAGTTCTATATCTAGGAATATAGAATATAGTTTCTTAAAATATTTAGGGGGTAATAAGATCCGTAATTAATTTATAATCTATTTATCTAAGGCGTTTGTAGGTAAGTTTTATAATTATTATGTTAATATATTAGGCTTCTAATTAAGTTTACCTGGTTAGTACGTAATCTTAAAGTTAAATTATAAGAGGTATTCGGTCTAATAAATTTAGCGCTATGTTAACTGCTTTATAATTATAAAGTATTGCAGGTTTTTATAATCCGTTAACACATATATTAGAAACAACAATCCTTTAAGTTCTAGGCGCCATTATTTAAAGCATCTAATAATTACAAGTAGTTCCTTATTATATATCTTATAGTTTAATTTAGCAGGGGCGAGCTTTTAAAAGAGAAAGGCTACTGGATATAGCTCACCATCCTTATTGTATTGCGATAACACTCCCCCTAGGGCATAATTAGGCAAGTCCGTTTTAATAATATATTTAAGGTTAGGGTTAAAGTAGGTAAGAATTAGAGCATTTATAAAGCGTTGTTTTAAGTTATTAAAAGCTTATTCACATCTAGTAGTCCATTTAAATTTCATGTTCTTTTTTATTAGGTTTACTAACAGTTGGGCAATTTTTAAGAACTAGTTAATAAATCGGCGATAGAAATTTACAAATCCTAGGAATCCTTAAATGTCTTATATATTACTAGGGCTTCCCTAGTTTATAATCACAGCAACCTTTTTAGGGTCTATTTTAATTCCATTATAGGATATAATTAGGCCTAGGTATATGACTTCGGACGTATAGAACTTGCATTTCTTAATATCACATTATAAACCCGTATCTCGCAAACATTTAAGGACTATTTAGATAGGTTTTTAATGCTTAGAAAGCAAAGACAAGTAGATTAAGATATTATTAATATATATAATAATAAATACATTAAGGAATTCACAAAGCGTATTGTTAATATATTGTTAAAATATACTAGGACCGTTCTTTATACCAAATGGTATTACTAGGTATTTAAAGAGTCCCCATTATATATAAAAGGCTATATACTTCTTATCTCCTTCTTAAATACAAATTTAATTAAAGGCAGCAACTATATTAAGCTTTGTAAAATATCGTGCCTTTACTAGACGGTTAAGCATCTCTTAGATTATGGGGATTGGATATTAGTTTCAAATTATAATTATATTTAGGGTCCCCATGGACGGCTATGGTAAGTTTAAGGCCGGGACAATTAAGAATTAGATTTAACGCGGCAAATACAACACACGTAGCTGGCTTACAAGGGGCACATAGCCAACCGGCGAGAACGGGGGAAGAACCAGAGGCAATAATAAACTTAGATTTAGAAAGGCTAGTAGGAACACAAGACACAGGAATAGAAAGCTCTATATAAAATAAGTAGTGGCCAGGGAGTAAATACAGGAGATGGAAGTTCTAAACATTTTAGAGAAAGTGGAAATGGAAGAAGCAAGGAGTAAAGGAGAGGCAAAGGACCCCCACTGGGGGTCCGCCACTTGACCATTATACAGTATAACTGCGGCAACACGAACCACCGTCTAGCAAGGCCCCTACTAGACAGTCTAGACCCAGAGAAACACCATATTCTTGCCATATAAGAGCCGTATTATAATACTTACATATAATTAATATACTGCCCCCAAGGATTCTAGCTCCTGTATAAACCAAAAGCAGCCATATACGTATGCTTTATAATTAGTAAAAATATCAGCCTTGCCTTATAGTTATAGCAGGCAGTTAACCCAGATATTGCAGTTATAACCATCTAAATATATAGGGGACTAGTATAAATCATTAATGTCTATAACCCTAGGGTTAAAGGGGTAGCATAGACAGAGAATATTATATCTATAATAAGCTTGCTAGAAACTAAACATGTGGAGTCTATCTTACTAGGAGACATAAACCTCTACTACCCATAGTAGGGGGGCATCTATGTTGCTGCCGATTAATAGGTAGAGTGCCTATTAAGAGCTATAGATAATAGGGGCCTTAAGCTAGCTACCCCCCTAGGTGCAATTATATGGCAATAGGGCACCGCCAAAAGTACAATTAACCTTACGATTATAGACGAAAACCTATACTAAAGACTTAAAAGGTGCTCCCTTAAAGAAGAATAGGCACTTACCTTAGACTATATCCCTATCCAGATATAACTAAATCTGGACATTAAGGCGCAACTAAATAGTAAAAGATACGTAATAAGGAAGCTTAACATAAATAGCTTCCTTAATATAATTAAACAATAACTTTAAGACCTAGAAGAAATCTACCTAATACTAAACAAGCGAGGCTTATTGGCTACCCCCAAGGGAATTAATTAAAGACTAGAAAGGATCTAGGCAGCAATTAAAAGTAGGCTAAAAGAGTACTGCCCAGTTTTAAAACCAGGCCCCTACACGCGACATATATGGTCCGTATAGTGCGCGGCCCTTATAGCCGGCCAACGACGAGCAAGGAGGAAATATATAAGTAGCCACGATTCTAAGGACAAGAGACGATATAAAGATATAAAAAACCAGCTAAAGAATACCCTAAGAAAAGAAGCAAGGAATAACTAGAGACGGTTTATAAATAAATACACTACTAACCTAAGTCTTCCCTATAACAAGGGCCTTTGGACCATAGCAAAATGGGTAAAGAAAAAGGTGGGACGCCTAGTAAAAGATCCACACCTACTACCCCTATAAAGAGTAGGCGAACTATAGGCCATAAGCAACAATAATAAGAAGGTAAAGATCCTTATAGAAAGATTTTTCCCTTAACCGGCTCTAGTAGACCTTAGCGATATTACTGGTAAAACACTGGTGACTCGTTTAAGGGTTAACAGCGACATAATAACTAAAGAAATGGCTAGAACTATTAGCCGCCTCTTAAACAACACAGCACTAGGACTAGATGGGATTCTAAACAAAGCCCTAAAGACCTGTGGACCACTTATAGCACCTTAGCTTGCAGACATAGCCGGAGCATGCTTTGCAATAGGCTACTACCTGTAACTTAAAAGATCTATAATAACGGTTATCTTATAAAAAGAAGGCAAAGCAGACTACTTAATCCCAGAAAGCTACCGCCCTATTGCCTTAGAAAACACCCTAAGCAAGATCTTAGAAAAGGTTATAGTGGACTATATAGTAGACATAGTAGAGGAACACGCCCTACTACTATAAAGCTAAATAGGGGCAAGAAAGAATCGCTTAACGCTATTAGTACTTACACTACTCGCTACTACCATTAAAACTGTATGGGCTATGCGAAAGGACTTTATAGTATTAATACTTAGCCTAGATATTAGCGGCGCCTATAATAATATACCCTATAAGCGTCTCCTATACATCCTTAGGGTAAAGGGCTTCCCAGAATAGATTATTTAATTTATTTAAGGATTTATAGGCTAGAAAGAAACATTACTGGTCTTTAGCGGATACTAGAGCCCCCCTATTGCAGTTATAATAGGAATACTATAAGGATCACCTCTATTGCCTATACTCTTCCTCTTCTTTATAAGCAACCTGCTTAACACCTTTAAGGAAGGGGCAACCTAGGGGATAGGCTTCGTTAATAATATAAACCTAATTATATATGGGCCAACAGCCGTAGAGAACTGCAGGATACTAGAGAAAGCCTATAACACCTATATAGAATAGGTAAGATAATATAGAGTCTAATTCTTATTAGAGAAATACCAGCTAATTTATTTTATAAGAAAACGTAACCAATCTGTAGATCTTTAGCATATAATCTATATTTAAGGCTTTAGGGGTTAACCGGTTTAAGGCTTAAGGGTATTAAGAGTGTAGGTAAATAGCAAGCTCCAGTAGAGCGTATATGTGGCGCAAGCGGCCCGTAAGGGCTAAGTATAGTATATCGCCATATCCAGGATTATTAATTCTATATGGGGTCCATGCTTCCAGAGGTTATGCCTACTATATATAGCAGTTGTCCGGCCAACTATGACGTATAGATCTAGTATTTGGGCCACTAGAGAAACTAAGAAAGGCCCCCCTAAATCACTCCTTAAACCACTCTAAAAGGTCTAAACAGCCTGCCTTAGGAGTATAATAGGCGGGTATAAGCAAACGGCCACAGTACTGCTTAAGAAGGAAGCCAATATTCCCCCCCTATAACTATATATTAAAGCCGATGCAATATAAAGGGTATAAAAGGAACGCAACTCTAACGTTATAAAGTATATTAAGACACGCCTAAATAAACTATGGAGGGACCCTAGGGTGCCCTATAGGAGAAGAAACCAATAACCCCAAAGTAGGGAAGATATATTAGGAAAACAGGTAAAGAAAGCAGAAGAAGAATGGTGCGGCGCTAGGGCCTAGGCCTATATAAAGGAGGAAAGGAGATATATAAGAGGCCAGTAAAGATAATAGTAAGGGAGAGAAAGGAGCTAAAGTAAAGCATAAAAGAGTACTAGAAAACCATCTACCGCAATATAATACTGGTTGGACCAACGCTAGAGAGATAAATGGGAGTTAAAGGTACAGAGGTAGACTTAGGCAAGGGGAACCTAAGCCATAGTATGGGTAATACTATAGGGGGTAAATACCTAAGGGCTCCAAGAGGGCCTAATAAAGGCGGAAAATACAATAGCAACACTCTTAAGGACAGGAATAATAGGACTAAAAGATTGGCTTTACTAGGTGGGTGTCCTAGTAGGTAACCTAAGGTGCAAATATGGCTGGCTAAGACAGACACCAAAACACGTAATACTATTATGCCCCTTACGCACTAGCTAAGAAGCAATGCTCTTAGTAGCTGGTATAGAAAACTATAATATACTGCTCTTAACACAGAAAGGCCTTAAGGCGGCTACCTAGTGGCTTATTGGCCAAAATATGCTAGACCAGTTCTGGGTTATAAAGGAAATAGCAATAAAAGGTAAAGGGGCGAGTAATAAGCGCCCCCTAATAACTCTATAGAAGTAGAGTATAGTGTATAATACTAGCGCGTCTATAGGTTTATTACAGCAGTAGTGGTTCCTAAGGAGGTTAAAAAGTAAGGTAGTAGAGCACCACTAGTGACTTATAGGCGACTTACAAGCGAGCCCTAAAAGGCGGGGAGACAAATCACGGGGTTTTCTCAAATAGAGTTTTCTCCCCATATATATATAAGGAGTAGTCCGTATGGGCCCAACAGGGATCTGAATCGGACGTTAAGCAATGAATAATAATAATTATATTTAGGGCTTGGTAATTAATATAGAATCTTAAGCCTTCTCCTAGCTTTTTAATAAATAATATAGGTAAGGTAAATAGAGATTAACTAGGGCAAATAAATCCTTTTTCTAGATGCTTATTAAGGTATTATTATATTATAAGTAGTTCTTCTTGTGATATACCGTATAGCGGACTAAACTTTGGTATTATACTAGGTTTAAGTTCTATCTTAAAATCATATTCATCCTAATATAGGGGCAGCTGGTTTATAAATTATTTTTTAAACTTATTAATTAGATTGTAGTACTCCTTGGGTATAAAAGGTCAAGGGTTAATATACTACTTTAGTTCTAGCGCCTTCTTAATATCTTCCATTGTTATAGCAAAGATTTTATAGTCTTATTTTCTTACTAACAAAATAAAAGGTGCGGCTTATATTATACAAATTTCAAGGGGTTTTAATATATTATCTTCGCATTCTTTACTACAATTAGCAGTTATAGTTCATCGGCAAAATATGGTACCCTTTTAATAGCCTCAATAGTTGGTGGTTGACGCAATTGGCGCGCAGTTAAGGTCATTTGGCAACTCGACTAACTAGCCTATATCGTGTTTTTTTAATACGCAGTGTAATGGAACCTTATAGCAGGAACTACGGTGGGTCCTATTATTAGGCTGGGTATGTAGGTAAGAATAAAACAACAACGTAATAATAACTAGTGGAGTAGTTACCTAACAGATTAACTCCAATTGTATTCTGAGATTTACTATAAGGAGAGAACTATCTACGGTAGGGACTAAGGTCCTTTAAATACACAACCATACTCCTAAGAAATCCTCTTTTGTACGTAAGGTACGTGTTATACGTGTTATACGTAGCATACACTGTATATACTTTATATACTACATATAATATTATGTAACTCGCTTACTATTCCTTATTATATAGTTCCACCGGATCCATTCTAGACTATACCTATATTAACCAACTAGCTTTCTACAACTCTTCTCTAAGTAGTTATAACATTGTACTTAAAGCGTCCATAATACTATCTCCCTCCTTTTTATCTTTATTTTTAAAGATTCCTAACATCTCCAAGTTGTCTACTAGAGGTGTAATGTCCGTTTAATTAATCTGGTTAATATCCTTACTTATTATACCTAAAGCTCCTTCTTCTTTATAAGCGCAACGTTATGCTCGCACCATGTCTGCTATACTGTTACTTGGTAAAACAATGTTATCTCTATATTCTCGTTGTGCAAAAGCGGGGTTAGTATATATTGTGATAGCGAGTCCTTTATCCTAATAACCCTCCTCTTGCTCTGAGTGTACTAAAGCAAACGTTTAATCATTCTGTGACGTTCGCTTGGTCTCTAATACTAAGTATACGCGTCCTATGACTCTTAACAGTCTTCGAGTTCCCTAAGTAACTTATTATAGGGTTTTATATTTAATCTACCACTACAAAGCTTAATGGTAAGCTCTTAAGCACCTTAGATAAGCTTTGTCGTTTATAAAAAGTAGAGTAGGAGGCTATAGCTGCCTAACAGCGTGCCCTTAAAGCCCGTTTATCGGCCTCTGCCTGTCTTCTTCGTCTTAAATATGTTTATAAGAAGGTTTATTCTAAGGAGTGGAAACTTGTTTAATAAGGTCTATAGAAACTTGGTAATAAAAGAACTGGCTCTCCTCCTACAAGGGAAACAACTCCAAGTAGCTTAGTAATTACTCCTTTTAGGTCCCCCTTAGGTAACTCGTTTTTCGGTAATCCTTTTTTGTTAATATTACTTAACCTATTCTCTTCTAATACTCCCGTACCTTTCCTATAGCGTTTCTTAGGTTGCTTAGTGGTTTCTAGGTAGTCTTACTATAGCCTATCCACTTTACTTTATATTATATTTTGTTATCTACATCCTTATAACTAATAACCTTTAAAACTTGCTATTTGTCTTTTTTTTGTCCTCTATACGTATCTGCCTTATAGACTGGTGGCTTAATATTCCCATATACTAGCTCTAGCATTGCGATATATTATATAGGGTAGATTTTCATTTTAGCTAGTAGGTTTAACTTATACGTAACTAATAAAATTCTTTACTTAATTTTAAAAGGTCCTAGTCTAACATAGTCTAACTTTTTGCTTAGTTGTCAACTCTTAAAATTTTTGTGTAGTAGCTATACTTTATCTCCCTCCTTAAGATCTGGTCCCTTAGATCTCTTAGCATTATAGTACCTTTTCATTTATTCTTGTACTAGTTTAGCTGTTTCTTTAAAGTCTGTATAAAGATTCATTAACGTCTCCATTTTTTGCTTAGCTATGCTACTCGTCTTTTTTGCTTAACGTAGCGATAACGATGTTCTTGGCTTATACCCGTAATTTGCCTTAAATGGTAATATCCCCATTCCTTCTTATGGTGTTGCATTATATGCAAACTGTATAACTAGTAATAATAATACCTAATTATTCTATGCGTAATTAATATAATGCCTTAGATACTGCTCTAGTGTCTAGTTTAGTCTTTCCATTTATCCGTCCGTTTGCAGATAATACGCTATAGACGTTACTGCGCAAACTCCTTATTCTACTAAAAATACTTCCTAAAATGCTACTATAAATCTTGGATCTCTATCCAATATAATCTTATCTAGTACTCTATATCTTATAAATACTTCTTTTATATAGATTCTAGCGACATCTTCTACTGATATCTCTTTAGTGCATACTATAAAGTATCCCCACTTTATTAGCTTATCTACTATTACTAAAATTACGTTATAATCTTGTCCTATAATAGGATCTCTTAACTTTAGTAACTTAATAATAAAGTCCTATAATATAACTTCCTATAGTCTTCCTGGTGTCTTAACAGGTTATAGCCCTCTATACAGCTTATACCTTATTAGTTTGTTTCTTTAGCAATCTAGATATTCCTTTATAACTTATTATACTAGTCCCCAAATTCCTTAAATAATGTACTCCTCTTAAAGTCTTAATACTAAGCCTATAGCTCTATTATATCCTTATATTATTCCCTTGTAGAATTCCTTAATAAATTCTTCTGCGATAGACTTAGGCATATATATTACTTCTCTGTTTTTATATTGCTCTAAGTCTAGATCCTCTACCTATACTTCTTAAATCTTCTATGTCTAATTACTCTCTAGTAATTTATAGATCTGACTTTCCTTAGTTACTATAATCTTCGGATAATTATACCTAATTAATCCGTCTTAATCCCTTCGCAATAAAGCTCCTAATAGCTTTTTATTACTTTGCAGTTTAGCCTTTCTACTTAGAGCGTCTGCTTATGCATTATCTATACCCTTAGTATACTGAATTTTAAAATGGTATTTTATAAGCATTTCCGCCTATCTAACCTGTCTTTAGTTGAGTTCCTTTATTATTAGGAATCCTATAAGGTTCTTATAGTCCGTTTTAACCATAAATAGTTTCTCTGTGCCTTATAAGAATGCTCTTTATTCTTTAAGTGCTGTAACTATACCTAACAACTCCTTGTTATAGATGTTATAGTTTAACTCTAGTAGTGTTATCTTCTAACTATAGTACGCCACTAGGTGCTATCTATCTTGGTGTTTTTATATAAAGCACGCCCCTAGTATAAAGTCTAATGTATCTATTTTTATAACCGTCTCTAGACCTAGTTAATAGATCTTAAGACCTAGCTCTTAGGTAAACAACTCTTTAACTTTCTTAAATAGTTCTTATTACTCCTTCCCCTATACCTATGGTTCTTTTTTCTTTATTAACTACGTAAGTGGCTTAATATCCTTTAACTATTGCGCTATAAACCTTCTATAATAATTGCAAAACCCTAGGAACGATTTTAACTATATAACGTTCTCTAGTTCTTGCCAATTTACTATAGCCTTAATCTTTTTTGGATATATATTAAGTTGGCCTAGTTTAATAATAAATCTAACAAAATTAGTCTTCCTAGTGAAGAACTTATATTTCTTAATTACTACTAGTATCTGTTCTTCTTGTAGTCTCTTTAAGACCTATTTAATATGTTCTCTATACTCTTCCTTACTCTCTAAGTAGATAATAATATTGTTAAGGTATACTATAACAAATTTATCTAGGTGTTCTCCTAATATACTATTAATTCGCTTCTAGAACGTTGCTAGTGCGTTTATAAGCCTAAATTATATAACTAATAGTTTATATAGTCCTTCCTTTGGCCTAAAGGCTGCCTTTTATTTGTTGCCTTCCTTAATCCTAATCTGGTGGTATGTCTATCTTAGATCTATCTTTATAAAAATCTTTACGTTACCTATCCTGTCTTGGATTTCGCTAATTAAGGGTAAAGGATACCTATTCTTCCTAGTAATGCTGTTTAACTGTCTATAGTCTATATATATCCTAAGTTTTCCGTTCTTCTTTGGGATAAACAGTACTAGATATCCTACTGATAACTATAACGGTCTAATATATCCCTTGCATAAGTTCTCCTGGATAAACTCCTTAAGCGCTACTAACTCTGTTTTAGTAAGCTTATAGATTAGAAAGAACTTTAGACTTATTTCCTCTTCTAGTTCTATCTTATAGTCCCATACTGTATACTTTAACAGCTTTTTACTTTCTGGTAACTATAACTTTTTACCATACTTATGGTATCTCTTTAGTATATAACTTAAGCCTTGCTTAGTCTTTTTATATATCGCTCTAACTTAGTATTATACCAACTTGGTTTGCTATTGTACTTTACGCCATTAAGTATCCTTAATATTGACCTAACCTATAACCCAATTGATCTTTGGATTGTACTCCTATAACTAAGGTATCCCTAGTATCACCTTGTTCTGTCCTAATAGTAGGATATTAAAAGACATTCTAACTGGTCTCCCTTTAATAGTTATCTAAATAGGTCCTGTTTTGAGATTAATAATACCTCCTCTATAAGCTATCTAATCTCCTAAAATTGTTATAAGTGGATATAGGTGTTCCTTTTATCTATATAGTAACCCTATCCTTTCTACTACTTTTAGTAATACGTGGTTTCTTTTCTAGTTACTCTACTATCTACTAACGCTTTAAACTGCTAATCTTGCCACTTAACTTATAAATTTAGGTGTTGACCTTAAATTCCTTTAAGGGTCTAAGGCTCTAATACTGGTTCCCTTTAGTCCTATACGCCTCCCCTTTTCCTAACTATTGGCTGCTAGATCCTACTTATACTTAATCTAACTTTAGCCAATACTTAGTTTATTTCTTTTCCTCTATATGCTATAGATAAGTGTTCTCTAGGCACTTCCACTACTATTATCTATCTAGGCATTCTTCCGTAAGGAATCTTCCTAGTTAAAGTATTAAGTCCCCTTAACCTTATACTTCTACTAGGTGCTAACTATATATATACTTAGCATTTCTAAACCGCTTTTCCTCTAGTGCCTAATATATCCTTACTAGGTACTTCCGGTTCTTATCTTTAGGTGCTCTATATATATTATATATATCCTCCACATAAGCTATCCACAATAGTGTATAATACGCTGCATGTTTTAGGTTAACTCTTAATTTATCTTTATCCTTAAGTTTAAACTTATACCTGGTTAACCTGACCACTAGTATTTCTGCTATAGGTACTAAGATTTATTACTTACTCCTCTAGTCCCTAGATCCTTCCTCTAGGTTCCTTAACATTATAATTAATACTTCTTTAATATAACTTATGCGTTTCTCTATAATAGGTTAATCTTAAATAACTTTTTCGTCCAGCTATATATAAAAATCCGCCTATTTATTATTGTGTCGTTGCCTATACTACTTTCCATACAACTGGTTTAGTGTGTATGGTTTATCTATTAGAAAGTACCTTATTATTACTATATTGTAACATCCTTTAGTATATCTTTCTTTAAACCTAGTTAGGATATCTAGATCCTTTTCTTATTCTAGTTTATTTAACTACTTTGCCTTAGGTGTCCCTACACTTAGCCTATTAATAATTCTTTATATAGGTGCTCTGTCCCTTATATAACCTAGCATAGCTAATCTCTTATCTAGCTTTTGCTCTTGCTATATAATAATTCTTATCCTAAACTTATCTATAGTTTCTTATTTTCTATATCTTATAGCTAGATCTTTATAGTTATCTTACTTTTTAATCCTAGTATTAACTATTCAATCTTTAGGCTAAATACTATATTTACCTAAGATTACTAATATTCTTATTTATTCTCCAAACTTGTAGTTCTTAAACTTACGTCCTATACTTATTTGTTTGTTACTAAACTAAGTTACTACCCTTTCTTATTGGTTTTTATCTGTTGTGAGTCCTTAGGTGTATCTTATCTCGTCTTAAGAATCTTAAGCTTCTCTTATCTCCTCTTGAGAATCTTAAGCCTATGGCCTCTTACCTTTATTAAGTAATAAGCTAGCACTAGTAGTTATCTACTTACTTAGTTTCTTCTAAACGTTACTCCTATTGTCTTATAAAGCGATAGAAATTGTATTTAATAGTGTTATAATATCCGTTACTAAACCCTATTTTGTAATGGTCTTAGTTTCTACTTTTATTTTAACTTCTCTAAGGTCTATATACTCCTAGTAAGCTGCCTTTATTACCTTATTATCGGTAAATGCTTCGCCTATATTAAATTCATTATCTTTAATATCTAATCTACAAGCTAGTTCGTTAGTTCCTCTAAACTTAGATAATAATAGCTCCTACAGCTAATAGCTTGCGCCATACTTAGCGTCCTTATAAATTCGGTATACGTTGTTATAATAATACGCAAAACTATTAATTAAACATTCTTTTATTCCTTGCAGTGCACTATTATCCCTCTATATATACGTGCCGTCTGCTAGCCTAGTTCCCTTTACTGTGTAGTTACTCTAACTACCTCTACAGTCTCTAGTAAAATAACCCTATTTTCTATAATTTATACAAGCCCTATCTTTAAACCATTTTTCTTACTATAGAGTCCGCCTAAATGTCTTCTGCTGCTAAGATCCCTAGTTTAGCCTCTACTCCTAGGTCCTTTAATTACTTAATCCTTAACCTCTAGGTTTTTATGGTTTCTTTTCCCACCTTTAGGTTTCTTTAGTACCACTTAGGTCTATTAGCTCTGCGCCATTCTATAGTTTTTAACTTTATATCTGCTATTGCATACTCTACGCCTTATATAACTATGGAACTCTATCTTGCCCTCTCTTAGCTTGTTCCCTTTAGTAGATCCTATTATTAATCTTTATTAACTAATCTATTAACTCTCTTAGAGTATCCGCGTCTTCTATTAGGATAATTGCGTCCTAGACTTTAGCCTTAAGTCCCTATTTATACTATGCTATAAGCGCCCTATTATTCCACTCAACCTATATAGCTAGTGTTTAAAACTGTGTTGTATACTTAATTACTAAAGTATATTGTACTAAGTTCTAAAGCTTTTGTTCTGCTGTAGTTATGGCCTCTAGGTCTCCAAATATTTGCATTAGTTATTTCGCAAACCCGTTCTAACTAGCAAATATGTACCGTATATCCTGGTTAGTTATTGTTATACTATTAGCCTATATTTCCGTAAAATACGGTTTAAACTACTTAAGTGCCCTCCCCATTAGGAACAATTCTGCATAGGCTACTTAATCTAACAATATTGCTAACTTCGCTCCTTCCTATACTACCTTAAAGTGCATCTGCGTAAGAAATCCCTTAAGCTTTAACTTCTCTCCTAAGAATTATTTAATTAAAGGTAGCTTGACCTTTACTGCTCTAATTCTATTAATACGTTCTTTAAGTATCCTATTATTATCTTGTAAGTAATTAACCATTTCCTATAACTAACCTTACGTAACCACTTAAGAATCCCTATTGTCCATACTAGTATCACCTAGCCCTAAGGTTGTAGCTGCCGTCAACGCCGTCGTAACTAGTACTCTGGGTGGCATATTATTTAATTTTATTTAATACCATAACCTTAGTAGTAAATGTGTAACGGAACCTTATAGCAGGAACTACGGTAGGTCCTATTATTAGGCTGGGTATATAGGTAAAAATAAAACAACAATATAATAATAACTAGTGGAGTGGTTGCCCAATAGATTAACTCTAATTATATTCTAAGATTTACTATAAGGAGAGAACTATCTACGGTAGGGACTAAGGTCCTTTAAATACACAACCGTACTCCTAAGAAATCCTCTCTTATACATAAGGTACGTGTTATACGTGTTATACATAGCGTACACTATATACACTTTGTATACTGCGTACAACATTATATGACTCGCTTACTATTCCTTATTATATAGTTCCACCGGATCCATCCTAGACTATGCCTATATCAACCAACTAGCTTCCTGCGACTCTTCTCTAAGTAGTTATAATATTGTACTTAAAGCGTCTGTAACACGCAGCCTGCGCGCAACCTGCCAGTAATCTGCGCATTTAGTAACCATAATTATATTTACCTCTTTTATACTAATAACATATTTTAAATAAATAAAAGCTACTTTAAAGCTATTTATAAGGCTAGCAAAATAAATAATATTATTTTAGATAATTTAATATAATATAGCGATGGTTCTCTTCTACCTATCTACCTATTGACTTACTTACCTGCCTACATCGCCTACCTATCTACATTGCCTACCTATTTGCATCTGCCTACCTGTCTATATCTACCTACCCGTTAGCATCTGCCTACCTGTCTGCATCTGCTTGCCTATCTGTATTTGCTTACCTGTCTGCATTGCCTACCTGTCTGCATTGCCTACCTGTTTATATCTGCCTACCTGTCTATATCTACCTACCCGTCAGCATCTGCCTACCTATCTGCATCTGCTTGCCTATCTGCATCTGCTTACCTGTCTGTATCTGCCTACCCGTCAGCATCTCCCTATTTGTGCCTACCTGTCTGTGCTACCTTGATTCGATCAATCGATCGAATCGTTTATAGTGCTTGCTGGCTAGTCGTTGTCGTC
>Ga0307507_10006583_pt1 | contig 17687 bp, 13 predicted proteins | sample 7_EM_MG_FD_207223 | JGI IMG/M metagenome (GOLD analysis project Ga0307507, IMG submission 207223) | Populus trichocarpa ectomycorrhiza microbial communities from riparian zone in the Pacific Northwest, United States - 7_EM | ecosystem: Host-associated > Plants > Roots > Unclassified | place...
TTATTATTATTATTATTATTATTCATTGCTTAACGTCCGATTCGGATCCCTGTTGGGCCCACGCGGACTACTCCTTATATACATGTGGGGAGAAAACTCTATTTGAGAAAACCCCGTGATCCGTCTCCCCGCCTTATGGGGCTCGCTTGCGAGTCGCCTGCGAGTCACCAGTGGTGCTCTACTACCTTACTTTTTGACCTCCTTGGGTACCACTGCTGCCGTAACAAACCTACGGACGCGCTAGTATTACACACTGTACTCTACTCCTGTAGAGTTATTAGGGGGCGCCTGTTACTCGCCCCTTTGACAGGTAAATAATTACGGACGTGGAAGGAGATCTCTGCTAATAAATTAATAATTTAGGGAGGGCTTATTATCTATATAGGCGTCTTTAAAGGCACTTAAGTCCGAAATCTTTGAGCTATAGATTCTAAATATCCTAGATACTTAATTAGCTTATTTATAGGCCAAAAAAGATAGGAGTAACTTAAGCGTTTTTTTAATATCTTACTACCTCCACCAGACATCGTATAGGGCCTGCAGCTGCAGTAGTAATACTGTCGTCGGTAAGGGTGGTGGCGGGGGGCATGGTGGGCAAACGCACGAGCGGAGCTCCAGATTTGACTTGACGATTGATCCGGAGAAAAAAGCTCAAGTTCAACTACTATATACGGTAAAGCGTGCGAATTTGACGCGGTTGCCGATCGGAAGGAGCTCCAGATCAGAAAGTCGCCAGATTGACCGAACAGACACCTCCAGATCAGATTGAGGGTCCAGATCAACTCGGTTCTGAAGCCTCCAGATTCAATCTGGAGCTGCAACCGAACGCGCCCTAAATCGGTACGCCGTTCCCGTGTTGTTGCGCGCCCTAGTGACCCAGCGCTGTGGGACCATTACTAATTACCGTTAAATAACATGTTTTACCACTAAACGCCGCACTTCCGCGCCTATGCCTCCCCTTCTTCTTCCCCTGCCAAATTACACCAAAATTGAAATTTCCAGCATAAACCAGCATGCCCCCTCCTAAATTTAGTTCTCGCGAAGCTGAAGCCTCCATATAAAAAGCTATCCCTTACGCTGTTGAGGCGCAATAGAAATGCGGCCCGTGCGCGAACATCAAAAAAATCGCTATGTCTCTACTACAGAATCTACATAGCTTCCTACCTTAATTATATCACCAAAATAGGTCGCAAAAGTACTTCTAATGACGCAGATTTTGTGCAGCCTGATCAATATATTGTTCCAAAGAATAGGCGGGCTAAAATCCCACCGCCGGAGCCTTGGCCGCCAGATTTTGAAGTTCGTTTTGCCAAGACCCTAATTGAATGCACGGGTTCTAATTGGCTCGTTAGTTATTGCGCCTATATCAACAGCGTAAGGGATACAAGACGTTGAATCAGGCGATAAGCCGTTCGTAGAGCCTCCAACGTTCGCGTATTGCCTCCCTCTACTGTTGCATATTACCTTGCTGGGCGTCTTCTGTGAGGCACGAGGTAGACAGGGAGTCTATTTGGTGGAACAATGAGATATATTAATAGTTTCCGAAGAACAACAAGACGAATCCTTTAGAAAGAGGCTAGAATACTTCTTATAAAGCAGGCCTTTTAAAATAATTAATTTTCAGGTTAATAAAAAGCCGCAGAAAGTAGGGTGCGGCGTTGAGTGATGTGCGGCGTTGAGTGGTGTGCGGCACAGATGGCTTGCGGGGAGTGTCTCGCTTCCTGGTCCTCGTGTTATTAATAATGGTCCACCAATCGGATTAGCTGAATTTAATACCCGTGAGTCTTGATTCCGAAGTTCGCGCACAGACCCTACCTCTGAGAACCTCGATGGGTTAAGGATGGAACCTCTTATTGGCTCGCTTACCATTGGACGTAAAAATATAAATAGTATTAACTTTATAAAACAAAAAGTGTTCCACCAACGCATGGGATAGTTAAGGCTGTGTAGCGACTCCTTTTATACCTTTGGGGTGCCTCGAGTTCTGGGTTCCCCCGATAACTCCCCACTGTCCATAACGCCTAAAAAACATGTTTATCCGAATAACGACATTTCTGCTGCTCACCAGCATGCTGGTGGCGGCGAGCAACGTTACCTTTTTCCTTAGCACGATAACGGATACATGTAGTATGGACGGAGTCAGCATGAGCGCCCCAGAAAACACAGCCCACGGCTCGCTATGCGCGTACGATTCTAATTCGAAGATAATATGGGCATGTCCAGCGCCAGACTCGTAAGCTTAACCCTCTATAAAAGTAAAAAGAGCGGAGTAGCTGACGAATGTGACGCAGGATGTGCTGGGGCGATGCTAAAGACTGCCACGGAGAAAATAGCACAACGGCCGCTTCTAATCAACTGGGCTGCCCCAACGGCTCCCCAACGACCTGGTGCTGCGATTTGCAGGCGGAAAACTGCACCGAGACTGCCGGTCAGATCAACATTTGCTGGGCGAAAGGCGTAGTAAATCCAAACGCGGGTGTCCCCCCAGCTGCCGCGTCGTCTATCGCCGCGTCGTCTCTGGCGGCGATAAGCAGTTCTGCAATCGCGTCTAGGCTATCCGCACTGGCAACGGCTACATCTAAACCCGCTTTAACTTCTGCGACCACTACACCGAATACGGCAAGTGCTTTAGCAACTTCTACACCGTTACCATCATCGTCAGACTCCGGATCGCTATCTGGAGGCGCTATAGCTGGTGTGGTAATTGGAGCTATTGCTGGCTTTGTTCTGATCGCTTTGGCCGCGTTCTTCGTATACGTATACTGCAGGAAGACGGGAAAAATAGGAGCTGGGCAACCGACTGAGTACCAACAGCAAGGATACTACGGTCCGCCGATCCAAAGGTACGAAGCACCTGCCGCTCATCATCAGCCGTTAGTCGAGATGGGAGTTAAGGAAGTTGTGCATGAAATGTCGTCGCAAACTGCGCAAACTGCGCACAAATAATGTGACGGGACTTTTTTTCGCGCGACCAAGGAGGATAATAGAACCAGAGCCACCTGGCGGATGCCATCTAGAGTACGAAGGACATTCATGTCGGCAGAAGAATTTCCTGCCAGTGGTCTTCACAGTCCCAGAGCTCCGGTTAAGACGGCTGCTCGGAGTGATTTTAGGGAGTGTTCGGTTGCAATCTGAGGGTTCGTTCGGTTGCAAATTGCCTCCATTTCAGAATCTGTTCCATCTGTGTGTATTTTAGTGTCGTCCGTTAGATAATTAGTGGCGGCTACTACCGTAGCTCAGTTGAATCTGTAATTGAGTCGATCGTTCGGTAAGCCTCCAGATGAGGCTCCAGATTTGACTTCGCACAATACGTAATTGATTTTGGTGAGCGATTCAAGTGACGCCTTCTACCATTAGGCCTCTATCGCGACTCCCTGATTTGGTGTAGTAATGGAGCATCCTCCTCGACCAACGCCCTCTCGCCGGTCGACGTTTACTACACCTACGCCAACCTCCCGTACGAGCCGCAGTAGAGTTACCGCGACGGCTACGACGCCCGCGACGCCCACGACGCCCGCAACGCTCACAACGCCCACGGGGCGCAGGAGGGGGCGTATAAGATGGACAAGTGAGATAGAGGAGGCGATGTTAGAGGGCCTCGTTGAGGCCGTTAATAAAGAATATCGCGTAGATAGCTCTTACAAAGCTAACGGCTTGAAGATTGCTCTTACGCGTACAATTGCCGTTGCCCAGCAGCCTATTACTCTTAAGCAAATTAAGAGCAAGCACGATAACCATGAGAGGGATTAGAAGGTGTAGATAGAGCTCTACGGCCTCTCTAGCTGGGGGTGGGACAAAGCTAAAGGCGTACCTATTGCTAGTAAGGAAGTTATAAAGGCCTACTTTAAAGCCCATCCTAAAGCTATAAAGTTTCGTAATACACCGCCTGCCTTCCTAAATCTACTATAGGAGCTATTTAAGGGAGTACTGGCGACAGGCAGTTATGCAAGGTTAATTAACAAAGCAATTAAGAGCTGTATAGATCCTGAACTTCTCTCGGCGGTAGCCTCGCAGGCATTAGGTTTAGCAGATAAAGATAGGAAAGATAAGGAGGAAGTAAATAAGGCCTCTAGGTTAGAGTCAGCTCGCAGCTCTATTAAAGGCCATTAATTAAGCTTACCTTTAACTAAGCGCCCTAGTCCTCTTAGTGCATCTAGATCTTCCTCCTTAACGCTAAGCCGACCTTCTTTACTAGCTATACGAAAGCGGGCTCTTAAGCAGGCTGCTAGAGAAGTTAAATCTAATATAAAGCGCCAGTGAGGAAGACGGCAAGTTATAGAGACACTAGAGGAGGCGGTAAAGAAGGTAACGAAAGAGATAAGGGCTATAAGGGAGTTAATCGCCCAGAAGTCTCCTTAAGAGAAGGCTTCTATAGAATTTATCTACAAGTTTAGTCACCTAGATCCTATAGAGCAACTAGCTATTTTATAAGCTTTTAAGACGGAGTCTACTGCTAGATTATTTCTTGTAACGGCTCGATGCCGGTGAGCCTGAGGACTTTGCCGAATCCCAAAGACCTGCCGGCGGGACTATGTGTCGAACGGACAATTAGGTATGAGAACTCTGTCTATTAAAGAGGGCTTTTAGAGCCTCTATATATACACCAGATAGGTGACAAATAGGTTGCAAATAGAATGACGACGTAGTCGTCATTCTGTAATGGAAACAAGTATTTAGACATTCGATGAGACATTTGATGAGACATATGAGGTAAGGAGCGGGGTATTGAGACATAGGGTTCTAGGCTTGAAGCCAGTATCAAGATGGTGGTAAGGAGATCCGATCCAGTTCAACACACCCCCCCAGCTGCACAGAGCCCTCTGGGCTGCTGTACAGTACCAAAAAGTCACAATAGAAATTTGGTGTTAAGTCAAAGAAATCCTCCATATAGTTACCTTGCCCAAATATCATTTAAATCAAATCAAATTAGATCCTTTATATCAACAAGGTTTAACTGCTGAACGAACGTCTCGTGCTTTTAACGAGGCAGAGCCTTCGTCAAGCCGTCATTTAATATTAATCCTTTCTTTACAAACTTCCTGGCGGAGCCAGTGGTGATGGATATCGACGTGTCGGAGCTTGGTGTTGAGCTCAGCGTCGCTTTTGGTTATGAGTCGAATACCATAGAGGGCTCTCGTCTTGAGCTTCTTCTTGCGAGATGTCTGCCATCTAAGGCATCTTTTTGGTGGCTTTCTTAATGCAATCTTATGAGCCTTGCTGACTCCATAAGTTGTAGATTTAACCGTCGTCGGTCCTTTTAAGATCGGTCCTGTCACTGACTGCGGAAGGTGCCCAATCGCCCCCTCTCCTGCATCTGCCAGTCTTCTTCCATCTGGAATATATTTAAATTGTGGTCTTTAATTGGTTGAGGAACTTGAGGACTCGGTAGTTGTAATATTTAATTAAGGTTCTGGCGTCAAAATCAGGGTAGGAAGATCGTCCTTTAAGGCTTACGGGCCTATTACGTCATCGTCTTAAGGATTAAGCTCCTCTCGATCGGTCGCTTAATTTTAATTTCCACCAGAATCCACCTATCGACTTCCACTGATATCTACTTAAGTCTCGTCCTCGTCCTCTAATATACTCACCCCCCCAGAACGTTCCGCAGAACTGTTCTGCTCTAGGGTATTTGGAGCTAAAGACTTTACCACAATGCCTTAGTTGGCGATTTTGCTTATAGGTGTCCTTTTTAATATTGTCTTATAAGCTTTGTCGACTGTATAAGACTTATTTTTAACTGTCATAGGGCCTTTTACAACTGCCCTAGTTAATTCCTTAGGCAATCGCCCGATCGCATTTATTTCTGCATGTCCAAGTTGACTGCGCCATAGCCGTCCTTCCACCTTCTAATTCGGTAGAGGCTTCGACGATTGTTTCGATAATTGCTTTGATAGCTTTGATAATTGGTTTAATAATTAGTTTGATAGTTAAGTCGCAAATAAGGCTTCTTGTAAAGCGCTCGTCTTTGGCTCGTTGTATTCAATAGTGATCTGACTACAGTGGTAACTCGCTCAACTCATCCTTGAAGGTGACTGCGAAGGATCCCTCTTGTGGACTCTCGCCTTTCTGGGCAAGTTCCGTATGACGGTGATTTCGGTAGATTTCAACTAGTTTGAAGAAGCTAGGAAGCGTCTCCTTCTTCCACTCCATCCTTTTAAGCTAGTTCTTCCAAAATTCGGACCAGCTTGGTGTGATTAAATCAACTGCGTACACAAAGTCTCTCACTGAACAATCACCATTTACCTTAGGTAGATCTAGCTCCTTGCACTCAGTATACACCTTCTCCCACTCCTCTAACCAGACCTCAAAGTTCTGGTTCCGAGGCGCTTTCTTAAGCTGTGCATACTGGGTTGCTACTCGAAGCTTTCGGGCGTTGTCAGTTGGAGCAATTCTCTGCTTTAGTGACACTAAGACGTCGTAGGTGGTAACACATTTGAACGTGTAGATGAGGTAGGTACATAAGATTGAGCTTTAGATGTAGCTGCGCAACGTATTAAGGGCTGACAGCTGTTTTCTGTATAGCTTCATATCGTCCCTATGGTCGGCCTTAAGCGTATAGAGCTCCTCCTTCTCATCCTTATCTAGCTCTGAGAGCTTTGTCTTCCGGCTATCAACATCCTTAGGTGAGGCGCGAACAGGTACTTCAAGCTTTAGTAAATCGGTCTCGGGTGTCAATGGATCAACATACTCCCAGAGACGACTGTTATTTGCTTTTAACTTAATGACCTTAATCCATTCGTCCCAATCGTTTGGGCTTATAAGAATAACGGATAAGACGATAACTGGTTTGGTTTCTTGTTAAGAGTTTATTATCGTGGTTGTCTATGGTTAAGATAATAATTGATTGGAATAAAGGCTTTGGAATCAAAGATAATGCAGTAGACGGCCTGGGCTTATAACTGTCGAACGGACAATTAGGTATGAGAACTCTGTCTATTAAAGAGGGCTTTTAGAGCCTCTATATATACACCAGATAGGTGACAAATAGGTTGCAAATAGAATGACGACGTAGTCGTCATTCTGTAATGGAAACAAGTATTTAGACATTCAATGAGACATTCGATGAGACATACGAGGTAAGGAGCGGGGTATTGAGACATAGGGTTCTAGGCTTAAAGCCAGTATCAAGATGGTGGTAAGGAGATCCGATCCAGTTCAACACTATGCAACTCGAGGAGAGTAGCGTTTTCGATTTTGAAAATACAGGCCTAACGGTTGCTGAACCGAATGGAGGGCTAGACGGTTTGTGCGGCAGAACAGATGAGGATTCTATTGATACCGAAAGCAATCGTTCGAGTGATTTTAGTGAGCCTAAAAGCTCTGATAAATTTCAAACTCTCGTCCCGAATACGCGAGAGGAGGTACCTGACGGATGTTACGGTGGAGTTCAAGAAAGACCGAGAGTTACCAAATCGAGCAAACCGTCGGACCGACCACCTGTGGAGCGTCATGAGTCCGAAAGTGGCTATTCCAGCGATCCTAGCGATCCTAGCGATTCTAGAGATTCGGGTTACAGATCTGAATGGAGCTCAAATGATACGGACACAAGTAGCCCAAGCAGGTGCCGACATCTGGAAATGCAACGATCTCGGCGCAACGGTCATCATAGGATACGGAGAGATGGTAGAACTTACCGTGCAAGGCGGTATGACGTAGTTATGCATGGAGCCACCTTGGAAGCTAACCTTCGCAGAGGTAGTCGCAAAGCGAAAAGGCTTGCCTCAACCTAAATTCGGATATTTATTTCAACAATCTTTCCAAGAATGGAGGCTCGGCTAAACGTAACATTGATTGCTTTTCGATTCTGTATAATTCTTCCTTCAGTTTTCTGAGTGGAATGTGAATGCTTGCTGGATGAGCTGGTGATGCGGGCGGTTGATATTGATTGAGAGGGTAGACTCACTCATCTATCTTATTTTTGTTTTACAGGCAAAGCAACGGTAATACCAACGCCAGTCTGTGGAAATCTTTTATATTTCACAGGAAAGTTGGTGAAAATTCTGTTGTGTGGCATTTTTTGATGAATAAAAGGTATATTCATCTGATAGCTATTGGAGTCCTAACTTTCTATGTCGTATTAGCTGTCAAACTCTATTGAAATAGAGAAATGCTTGGCTCCCGCTGACTTGAACCTTTCTACATAAGTAACATTCCAAAACCAACGCTGGGAGGAGAAAATCAAAATTAACTTACATATTTATGTACTTCCGAGTGTGGTGTTCATCTCTAGTAAAACGGAAGAGCAGTGAAGTTATTCACTTATCTACAAAGACACTTTTCGGCGCCTGCAAGCCGCCTCGTCAAGCCTTACCTCTCACCACCAATTGCCTCCTCATCTTCCTTCTCTTTCCTCTCCAACTCCCTGAACCCTACCTCCCCAATCCACCCGCCCATCCACAAAAACGTCGGCACAGCCGTAATCGCACTCAGCAACCCTAAGGTCCAAGCCATGGTTGCCCAACCAGCCTTATTTCTAATAAACCCGGCCCAAACAGGCCCGACTAAGCATCCACCAGCAAACGCCATATTAAAAAGCCCATACGCCTGCGCATATGCTCCACAATTTCCCCACCCCTTCCCTCTCTCGGCCTTCATCTTGCGCTCCTTCGCCTCCGCAACTACCGCAATCTCTGCCATGAATGGCGGAAAAGTGAGCGTCAAGCTCAGCCCAATCGCGGCGAGTAAACCGCATAGGAGAGCCTTGTTCGACATAGTATTGGAGTTTACATAGCGCAGACACACGAAAGGCGGGCAGGCGAGCAGGAAGCCGGCGGCGGAGAGGTAGCGCGGGCCCCTGCGGTCACTGATCCAGCCAGCGAGCGGTGCCAAGAAGCTTGGGGTTACAAGCGGTAGGAAGAGCAGCGCGGCGGCCGTGGAATGCCAGTGGAAGACTGAGGCTACGTGGATGGTGAGTACGGAGTCGAAGGCTGTTATGAGAGATGCCTGTACGAGAGCTCCCCAGAGGGCGGAAATGAGGCGGCGGGAATATAGGAGGGCGAGGAACGGTGGGAGGCGATGGCGGAGTTTCAGGCGGGGAGAGGAGATTGCGGCGTCCTGTGTAGGAAGGGTAGGAGCAGGGATTGGTGCGTCTGGTGACTGTGCTGAAGATGAGGTTGCTATCTCCTTCTCTGGATCAAACTTTGATGGAGCTCGTGAGTCCGTCTCGTTCTCTTGAGTCAGCGTTGCGCCAGTCGTATCACCAGCTTGGTCTTCTTGAGCATCGGGATCCCATCGTACAGCAACCTTCTTCTCTACCAATGCTAGGCGTAGTATGATGTCAATGCCAATGAGGGCATATGCCATGCCAAATACGGCGTTGTAGCCGGCATTGTCAAAGACTACGCCACCAAGGAGAGGGGCAATCAAGGTTCCGACGCTCATTCCGAGCCCTACATATCCCATTGACTGGCCAAGGTCTTTCGGGTCGACGGTATCTGCCAGTAGCGCTAGGCCGATAACCCAACTATAATCAGTAAGCAAGAGAAAGAAGCTAGGAATGAAGAATTCACGGAGAAGTAGGAGATCAGGGATATTCATACACAGCTGCGGCCGAGATGCCCTGCAGCACTCTAGCAACTACAAGTACACTGCAGCTAGAGCCAACGTTAAGCGTGATTGTGGCGCCTAGCAGCGCAAGGAGGCCTAATAGTAGAGGCGAACGGCGGGAAGAAGTTTGATCGGCTATCCAGCCGCAGATGGCTGGGGAAAAGTTTTTCAGTGGGCTCTTCTTTTTCGACGTAGCGAAAGGTTACGGGAGAATATCGCACTTACGAGAAAAGGCCAAAAGAGCCGCACCGTACATAGCAATGAGAACGGAGACCCAATATTGGACTACGGAAGATTCAGTGTTAGAGGGAGTAACTTTGGTAATGTTGCCCTGAGCAGGATGATGCTCACTTGCCACCATGAAAACAAAGAAATAGAAGAGAAAACGTACCTCTGTCTGGTGCAACATGACTCCTACTCTGTAATGCGAATGGAATCACCGGCACAATGACAGCATACAGACAGTGCTTTCATCAAACAGGACCCTTATTGACGGTTGTTTATTTTGATTGATTTGGTCCAATTAAGGTTTGTTTAATATAGATTAAACCAATTAAATAAACCAATTGGACTAAATTAATCGTCTATTGGTTTAATAAATTGCTAGAATAGCCTTCTTGCCCTTACTATAAGCCAGTTGCCTTGGGAACTGATCTCTTGGTGGAAATAAAGTTCTGGTAAGATGGTGGAGAGCCAATAGATATAGGTATCGGAGGCGTTAAAATCCTTTGAGCCTTATACAGCCTCCCTATTAAAGACTCTTCTATCCTGCCTCTATAGCCCCTTTCTTTACTGTGTTTACCTTAGTTAATTAGGTTTCCTACTTAATGCCTTTAGATATATTAATTGGTGATATTTTTAATCGATTTACGCCTTCGCTGTTTTTTATAGAGGGCAGTTTGCACCCAAGGCAGCTAATATATGGCGTAGATGGCTTTATCTTCAGGCCTAAAGATGCAGTTGGCTATTAGCTTGCTTTATAGCTTAATAGCAAGACCTCTTGTAGGTGTAGAGCCTGGGTCTAGCAGCATAGCACTTTGGTATAAGATATAAAGCAACAGCAGTACTAGCTTTACTATAGATGTAAGCCTATAATCTCTTATATAAAACCTACTAATAGGAAAGGCTATGGAGTAATCCCTCCTGTAGTTAGATTAGCAGCCTCCATATTACATATAATTAGCCATATGGTTAACACCTACGGCTTTAATAGGCAGGGAGAAGAACCCTATAAAGAGGAGGATGTTATTATAACTAAAGGTTTACCTACTTATTAAGTTAAATTTTACCAATACTACGAATACCTTGTTGCCTTTATGGTCTTAGATAATATTTCTTTTACTAGAGCCTTATTAGAGTACCTTATTTGCCTTATTAGCCTGCTTAACCCTATAGCTATAAGCCTATACCCTACGTCGCCAGCAACAGTTTCTAAATGGGTAATTAAAGATGTAAAGATTATAAGTAAGCGCATTAAACACGCTCTCTATACTGCAGCCTCCAATATAAGCCTTATATTTAATATCTGGATATCGCCTAACTATATCGCGTTCCTTAGTATTAAGGCGCATTTTATTAATTAGAATAGGAAGCTATAGAACCTTTTAATTGCCTTCCATATGCTTCTAGGACCTTATACTAGTAAGAACATCGCTTCTATAGTAATTGCTACTGTGGAATCCTATAATATTACATCCTATATTGTATATACTACTATGGACAATACGTTAAATAATGACACTTTTATATAGCACTTCTATAACTATCTGGACAAGGATTAGAAGCTCTTCTAGCTTTAATATAGCTGCCATATAATTAACCTTGCAGCAAAGAATGGCCTATATGGTAATATGCATGCAAAGGCTTTCTTATACTCTGTAAAAGAAGCAGCCTTCTGGTATATACGTAGCAATAAAAAAGCAGAGCAGTTTGTAGCGGAGATATATACTAAACAAGTGGAAGAGAAGGCTGTTTAAAAGCAATACGAAGCCTAGCGTTAGAAAGGTCCTATTAGCATACTTTACAACTTAGCAATCCACGCTATAATAATACTATAATGTAGGGAGGCCTTCCGCGATGCTTAAAGGGCTATAAATAACGATTAAGGCCTTTACCTATACTTACTTGTTAAAGAGAACGCTATGAGATGGAACAGTACCTATGAGATAATTAAATATGGTAGGTGAACTGCCTAGTAAAACACACTAGGACCTCATTTTCATTCTTAAAGGTTAATATAAGGTTTAGCTATAGCTCTCAATCTTAGTGCGTAAAAAGGCTGGTTAGTAGGTAAGTTGCCAGCTAGTAACTCAGATTGACTTAAATACGCGCTATATAATTAATAGCCACTGTTCTGCCTTCTAAAACTAAGCCTAATTGATTAATTAGGTTTTATAATAAGCCTTAATACTAAGCTTATTTTTTAAGGATAGATTAAGACCTTGCTGACAGAATCTCTTTTAAATAGGTCTCCGCTTGCGCCCTACTATTAACAAGTATACTAGAATGCAGAAATTAACCTCTAACCGCAGTATGTTACGGCGCTGGTGGAAAACGGTGGATTATGGTAGACGTTATGGTAGACGCCGAGTTACGTAAGTCTACGTGACTAGAGGACCGCATAAAACTTCGCATAGCGCTGCTATTCTTCTCCCTTCCTTTCTCTAGCTTTGGATCCTCGTTTATAGACTACCAATTATATAGGCTTGCGCGTCCCTTATGCCGTGCTTATGCCTTAATTAACTGAGTTGCTAACATTATTTAAAGCTTAACTACTCTTTCTTCCTAAGAAGGAACTTAAATATATCTATAAAGGACATAGAATAGGACCCTAAGGACATTACTAGGACCATAAGGATAGGACAGACCCCTAAGAACTAAAAGAATATAAACAGAACGCGAAACCTAAGAATAGGATACGCATGGACTAGAACCCCTAGAAAATAAATAAATACTAAAAATTACCTAATACCCCTACCACCATGCTAAGAAATATAGTAGCTGGCAAAGCTGCTATAGGACCTGCAAATACCTCTAATAGTGAAATAGTTGCCGTCTTAACCCCCTAGGAAGAGCTCGCAGCAGCTAATACCAAAATTAAACGGCTTTAAGAGCTGCTTAAAACTAGAGACACCTCTATACCTAGTAAGGAGTTATTAGACACCTAGAGACTTGCTATAGTCCTTAAGACCCTAGCCTAATATACAGCATTAGTATCGTTGCGGTCTATAAAGGTTGTAGATCCCCTATTGCTTATAAACAGAACTAACCCTATATTTAACAATTGGAAGCTTTAACTATAAGACAAGCTTAAAGTTAATGCGGACTACTTCCCTACTACCCAAGCTAAAATGGCCTACGTCTTTGGCCGTACTAGCGGGGACGTATAGACGTATCTACATCCGTGATACGCCTAGGACTTAGCAGACCCCTTTCTCTCTAAAGAAGAGATAGTTAACTACCTATCTTCCATTTATAAGGACCCCTTTAAGATACAGAACACCCGCCTTAATTACAAAGCTCTTAATATAAAGACAATGGAGACCTTTTTAGCCTTCTAGACCTGCTTTCTGCACCTAGCTAGCCAAGCTTAAATTCCCTATAAAGACCTAATACCAGACCTCTTTAATAAGCTTACCCTAGACCTATAGCGCGCCGTACTACCAGTTTTTACTACTGTATAGACGCTAAAGGTACTTATGGACTACTGCCTAGCTATTAACTAAGGCCTCTGTCGAATTAAGGCACGATTTAAGCGGTATAAAGCTAGAAACTCTCTAAACTAGACTATAAGCACTTTATAAACGGCCCATAACACCCTAGCACGATCTGTAACTCCTACGGCACCAGCTATATAGCCCGCCGTTAATTTAGCAGCTAGCCATACAGCTAGTCCTGCTATAGGTCTAGCGTATACTTAGCCTATATATAACGACCCCTGTAAATAGGCCCTTAGCAATTAAGGAGCTTGCTTTTTATATGGCTAGAAAGACCACTTTATAAAGAATTGCCAGATAAAGGCAAAAACGGGCGAGGTTCTATTGATTTAGGAGGATAGTACAAAGTTAGAAAAAGAGGAACTTTAGAGGAAGACTCCTCTCTAGGGTTAAAAGGGATTAATATATTACATATTAATCTAGGTCGGCTAGTTGGTAGAAGAAGCTATACTATCCCTTATACCTTATTCTATAATAGATATTAAGTTTTAACCTCTGCTTTAGCTAACTCTAGAGCAAATACCTTTGCCTTAATAGACACCTAATATGCCGTAAAGCTAGCTAACTTTTTAAATATACCCCTTAAAGAACTGCCTAAACCAATTCCTATTCGCGGGTATAACGGACAAATAGGGCCACCTATTACGACTATCTTGCGGATTTACCTCCGCATTGACGGACAAAGGTAGTATAATGTCCCCTTTCTTATTATGGACCTCGGGAGCCACGATATAATTATAGGGAGAAAATGGCTAGCCTATTTAGGCTTACAGCTTGACGTATAGAATAGACGGCTTATCTAGCCTAAAACCCTACCCCCAACCCCTTCCTTTATAAAAGAAATTAGTATTACAATGGAAAACCTTATACAGCCCTAAATTAATACTATTTACTAGGCCGATGCTATGCGCAGAGACTAGGCCTTTAAGAAGGATATACATTTTAATTCTTAATAGATCCGTATACTACGCCGCCCCTAGACTATATATATTACGCCATCCGCACTAGAGACCTAGGAAGTTAATAGTGACCTAGCTAAGCCCCCTATAGAGAACCTAGGCCCTACGCAGCCCTAAAGAAAAACCAGGGATATTGGACGCCATACTAAGCTAATAGACAGGAAGGATAACTTATGGAAAATGGAACATAAGCTAAGGAAGACTATACACCCTATACCGCAAGATATAGCCTAATAAGTATCTATAAAGAAACCTACAGACCTCCCACTAGTCAATATCTACTGCATTAGCGCTGTAGGATTCTACTAGAACTTAATTTAGCCTAATACCGTTGCCTTTATAACTAGCCTATACGAAATTAATTAAATGCTTAAGAAAAAGGAAAGTGAGCTTAGCGGATAGGAAAGCAAGCTTATAGATAAGGAACTAGTAGAATAAAAACTACCCAATTAATACTGGAAATTTAAGGACGTATTCTCTAAGGTAGTGTTAGATATACTTCCGCCTTACTAACCGTATAACCATAAGATCGAGATTAATTAAGGCAAGGGAAGCACCCTTAGCTTTAGCCCTCTCTACCTATAGTCTATTGCCAAATTATAGGCTATAAAGCAGTACCTTATCAACAACCTTAATAAGGGCTTTATTAAGCCTAGCCAAGCCCCTTTTAACTCGCCTATTCTCTTTGCCAAAAAACTAAATAGAGGACTACGCTTCTGCATTGACTACTATAAGCTAAATAATATAACCCGCAAGGACCGCTATCCACTACCCTTACTTAATAAGACTCTTACCCAAATAAGTAGAGCCTGGGTCTTTACAAAGCTTAATATCCGCCAGGCCTTCCACCAAATTAGGATAGACTAGCCATTCCACTTTGACGCCATATGTATGCAGGCCTTTAATGAGCTTAAAAAGCGGCTGGTATCGGCTCCCCTACTTGCCTACTTTGACCCAAAACGGCCCTTAATGCTAGAAACTGATGCCTTAGACGGTATAATAGCCGGTATTTTTTCCCAGAAGCAACTAGACGGAGAATAGCACCCTATTACATACTATTTAAAGACTATAATAGATGCTAAGCTGAACTACTATATCTATAACAAAGAAATGCTGGCTATTATTTCTAGCTTTTAGCACTAGCGTATACAGCTAGAGGGGACCCCTAAGCCTATTAAGGTAGTTTCGGATTATAAGGCCCTAGAATACTTTATAACAACTAAGGCCCTTATGGCCCGCTAGGCACGCTAGGCGGATATCCTATCTTAGTTCAACTTCTTAATTATATATAGACCAGGCGCTATGAACTATACAGATGCTCTTATAAGGCGTAAATAGGACCTAGGTAACCAGGCAGCTATAAAGATCTTATTATAGACCTAGGCACTACTATAACTAGAGCACCTTAACCCCTAGATATAGGCAGAACTAAATACGGACCCTTTAGACGCTAAGATATGCCCTATTAACTCCATAGAACTTAACCTTATTAATAAACTACTGTAGGCAAACCGTACGGCCCCTTCTCTATAGGAGTGCCGCGAAAAGGTAAAGGATGCTACTAGCCTATAGTCCCTTAAAAACGGACTGCTTAAGCACTAGGAACGGCTAGTGGTGGCAGAGGAATAGAATTTATAGACTTAGCTTATTGCCGAAGCATATACTTAGGTCTCTACGGCCTACCCTAAAAAAAATAAGACCCGTAGAATTATTGGCAACCGCTACTACTGGCCCAGAATGGTTACGGATATTAACCGCTATGTACAGAACTGCAATAACTGCTATAGGTCTATAATTCCACAAGATAAAACCCTAGGGCTATTAAAGCCACTTCTAATACTAGAACGCCCCTAGTAGTATATCTGTAACAGTTCACCAGCACTACGCTAAGACACGAGACCGTCGCCTAAGAGGCTCCAAGACACAATCGACGCCACCCTCGTATGTCTCAGATACGGTCAAATATTGAGTCATAGACTACGGAGTTCCGGGTCTACTTTCATGTATTTAGTTCACTTAATTTCCATAGATTTAGAATTAAGTTGCTCATTCAATACCCACACTTGCACTGTTACAATATCTCTATAGACTTCTATAAGTTACCTACAGACCGCGACAAATATAATATGGTTATAATCCTAGTTAACCGCTTTAGTAAGCGCCCATTCTTAATCCCCTGTTATAAGAATATTGATGCTAAAGAGGCGGCCCAACTATATATCTACTATATCTACCAAATTTATAGACCACCAGATACTATCATATCCAACTATAGGCCGTAGTTTATATCAGCCTTCTAGAACGAGTTTACCTAGATCCTAGGTATTAGGCTAAAGCTCTTTATAGCATACCACCCCTAGATAGATGGTTAGACGGAGATTATAAATTAGTACTTAGACCAGAGACTCCGGCCCTTTATTAACTACTTTTAGGACAACTAGAGCGGACTACTACCTATAATAAACTACGCCTAGGCAACCCTACTCTATAACTCTATGGGGTTTGCACCTATTTAGCTAGAAATAGGATACTTACCCTATATAAGCTTTAACTGGAAGAGACCAAAAGGACTATAAACCATACACAAAAAACTATCTTATAAGGAAGCACAGCAGTATGCTAGACGCTTAGAAGAAGTATAGATAGTAGCCTATAAAAACCTAAAGAAGGCCTAGAAATTAATAGAATAGTAGGTAAATAAGTACAGGCGCGAGCCTGACTTTACTATAGGTAATAAGGTCTAGGTTACAACAAAGAACTAGAAGATAGAACGGCCTAGCTATAAGCTAGACTATAAGATAGTAGGATTATATAAGATCCTTAATAAAGAAGGCAACTTATATAAGGTTAAACTCCTAGACTTAATTAAAGTCCACCCTATTTTCTTACCAGATAAGCTATAGAAAGCTGCAAATAACCTACTACCTGGATAAAAGAATAAGCCTCCACTGCCAATTTAAGTTAATGGCGACGATAAATGGGAAGTTAATAAAATACTAGCCTATAAACTAGTACAAGGAATGCTAAAATATTATATCTAATAGAAAGGTTATAATCTAGACCTAACCTAGTACCCTACCTAGAACTTTATAGGTTATCCTTAGAAGCTTAAAGAATTCTATAACTAATACCCTAATAAGCTAGGACCCCCAAAGTATCTAGACAAGTAGATAGAGTGCTAGTATAGCGAAGATAATAAGCTACCTGTTAAGTATATAGATAAGAACACCCTACGGATATAATATGGACATACAAAGCCTAAGGGCAGGCTTTTTTGGAGGGGGGGGTAATGTTACGGCGCTAGTGGAAAACGGTGGATTATGGTAGACATTATGGTAGACGCCAAGTCACGTAAGTCCACGTGACTAGAGGACCGCATAAAACTTCGCACGGCGCTGCTATTCTTCTCCCTTCCTTTCTCTAGCTTTGGATCCTCGTTTATAGACTACCAATTGTACAGGCTTGC